>Ga0126342_10014644_pt1 | contig 13821 bp, 15 predicted proteins | sample Cyp1metagenome_FD_92528 | JGI IMG/M metagenome (GOLD analysis project Ga0126342, IMG submission 92528) | Coral microbial communities from Lord Howe Island, Old Settlement Bay, Australia - Cyphastrea 1 metagenome | ecosystem: Host-associated > Invertebrates > Cnidaria > Coral ...
GGACTGCCGGGGTCGACCTCCATCGCATCAGCCCCTCCAGCGCCTTCCGGCGGCCGCCGCCGGGGGCGCTCCCCACCAACGGGAGTGCCCGGAGCAGGGACCATGGCTCAACAGAAATCAATGCATACACTGTGGTAATTCCAGAAGCCCATGTCATGTACTTATGCAATCTTATGATATCTTATGCACATATGCCACATATGAATTGATGGCAACCTTTTGCTCCAGGGAGAGCATAGCAATGCACAATTGGTGCAGCGGCTTCAGCCTGGGGATGCTGAAAGGCTCGCTAGATCTTTCTTGGAAAGCTGGGAATGCTTGAGCAGCTAGTCTGCTACTGGGAGGCCATTCTGGCCTCCTTTCACTAGCCGGGACAAGAACAGATATGGAAACGTCCATGTTTGCAGTTTCTGAAGGGAGACATAAGGGAGGGAGGTTCACAACTTGGGTGATTTTTACTCTTTTGTGAAGGTATTCACGGTGAGTATATTGGTATGTATGGTATGTGTAGGGCACTGGTGGTACTCTTTCTACCAGAAATAAACACCGAACGATGAGCGTGGACAGGTTGTCACAGCCCAGACTGGATAACCAGGGCGGTTCTCAGGCTTGCATTGCATTCGATTGCATTTTGAGTTACTGAGTAGACCAACTTCACCTGGCATTATCTTCTTGCAAGCACAGCAAGCACAGTGTGGTCGTGAAACCATGTAAAATTATGGCATTGCCGAATTCTTGGCATAGTTCGCCTGTTGAGCATCTGCACGCAGGCAGAGGTCACTGTTCCATTCAGGCCCTTTCCTCAATGGGGTAACGGGGAGCAAAGACACACAGGCACTGCGAATAGCATATATAGCACATTACAAGACATCATGAAACAGTGTCTGCGAGGAATAGGCTATAGGCGGAACCTGGCTCAGTGACTCAGGATTTCTGATGGGCAAAGTCCAAAGCCCCGTAGCCAGGCTGCAAAGAAGTGCTCAAGTGTTTTCCTTGCAAAGGCTTGTGTTGAAATTCTTGAGCACATTTGAGCACGAGATTGCTGCACGTGAGATGGGCTGAGACTGCCTGACTTGGCACCGACTTGGGACTGCTAAGATCGCGATTTGCTGTTGCCAGAGCAAGGGTTATTGGACATGATTGCCACGCTGCGGGCAGAGAGGCTTGTGATTGGCTTGCCGGACTTGTCTGAGCTTGCTCTGAATTTCGCTCCATAAAAGTTGAAATCTTGATGCATCAAGGGGAAGGGATGCATGGCTGCATGGGCACAAATCAGCGGAGAGAGAGCCAGCCAGGCGGTACCCAGATGTGATGGGAGATATACCAGTCGATCCTTGGATGCAAAACCCATTTGGATGTCGGACTCCATGAAATGACGCCTTGATCTTCCCAGACGTTGATTAACTTCTGTATTTCAACTGAGGATGATGCCGAGTCGGCCAATGATGGGGAAATTCCGGGTGGGAAGGTGTTGAAGGCAACGAAGTTGGGCCCACACCTGAAGCGGGAACCTTTGCAGGCCCGTGGAATCCATGGAACTGACGTCAGTGTTCCGTGCGTTTTAGGGAGTCAGAAGATGTCAGAAGATGTCAGAAGGCTTTCCTAAAACTTGGGAGCAGATCGGTTGCGTAAGGCGGGCTTACGCCTTCCTCGTTCACAGCCCAAATCGCCACAAGGCTGCCGTGTGTAGATTACTTTCTGGTGTGCCCTGCAGACAATGTGTTGAAAATAAATCTTAAGCACAGAAACATACAGTAAAATCCAGTAACACACATCAAGCAGTTTGATAGTAGTGATCTCTAGAACGCTTGGGATCTCTGGATGTAGTTGCTTGAGCGAGGTGTCGATGGTGATGCGCTTTTGGAGCAGGACAGAACAGAGTGCACAAACTTGGTGCGAAGATTTGCTGGGGATATCTGAGAAAATCTGAGGATTCAGCTCGACAGCCGCGAGGGTTTGCCTGCCTTTTTTTCTGCGCACAGAAATGCACAGGGTTCGTTACGGTGCATTGCATAATGTCATGGTCCTTTTGTTGATGTACTTTCCAGCCAGGGCCGCGCTGCACTTGGATCCAACAAGGTGCGGGACTGGGGTTCATTTGGAGGAATCTCCGCACTTTCTGACGTAGAAAAGTTCCAGAATCCGCTTCTATGACCTTCTACTTTCCTATGCTTTTAAGCCCTTCTTAGAATCAGCATTCATGGTTCCTTTGTCATATGGCGAGACATATGGCAAGACAACGATTACGAGGGTAAGAATATTATAGCCGCTGGCACAAACCCTTCCAGGCCCTTCCATTTAAACCCACAGACAGCTTGCGTTATCGTCTCTATTGGCTCTATATATAATACATCATATATTTGGATGTTTGCATCGCTCGGCTCAAGTTCTTTTCCCTCAATTTAAAGACATCCTTCAAACCCAGAAGTGATGGCACGCCAAGAGAAAAGCTCAGGACTGCGCTCAGAAGGGCTTCTGCCTGCGGTTGGTGTTGGTGCAGCTGTCTACTTCACATTGAGTGCCATCTCTCTCAGCACCCTTGGACTTGTTGGTATTGGAGCTGGAGTTGGCTATGGCGTGGGAAGCTGGGCAGTCGACAAAATCAGGCAGAAGCGCTGTGAGAAACAGATGGACAAGTTGCCGGAAGAGCTGAAGCAAGCTTTGCAGCAGTGGCAAGCATTCTTGGCTTCCCGACTGGGAAGACAGCCCAATCCTGCTGAGGCTGAGGCTATCTTTGCGGAGTTTGCACAGATGCAGCCCTTCTACGCCCAACAGGTGCAAAACTTTGTCCATGCTCATGGCGGCAGCACGACAGGCGGAGCTGCGTACGCCCAAGGGCAAGGCATGCCGTCTGGTCAAACAAGACATGTGCCTGTCGCGGAAGTATGACCGTGCAGCCTGACTTTTCCAAGAGCTTCCTGATCTAGGGTCATTCTGGCCGAACTAGGCCAGAACTGGTCGTAGTGTCAGTTATTTTTGTCAGCCCATCAGGGCCGGTAGGACTCACAAAGACCTGGCACACATGACATTTGAACTGCTGTGGGAGGCCAAGTCAAAACAAGTCACTGATTGAGCACGGCAGATCTTGCCATTGACACACGCACACCGGAATGATGTGGGAGAGAAATGAATCAGTTTTTGGCAGCCGCTTTTGCCTCCGCTTGACCAGGCTGCAGTATGCAAGGCCTTGGCGGGCAGCTGGGGGGAACCGAGATTAGAAGTGCAGCAGAAGCTGCAAGAATTGCTTACAGTGACCATTCGCTCTCCAATCCAGAGAGTTTCTGTTTGTCCTGGCATGAGGCGTTCCAGAACGGTAAACGCTGTCTTTCAATGGATCAATGGCCTCAATGGCAGCTCAGCAATGCTTTTGAGCTGTGCCAGGGGCATGCTGCCATTTGCGCCGCGACAGCTTCCTCAGGCAAATTCATTGAAGGAATTGAAGGGCTTTGCAGTGATCAAGCTGCATGCTTTCCATTTTGAGCAGCTCCTTAACATGATTTAAATGAGTTGTAAATAGTTCAGCGAACATCAAGGAACATCAGCATAACCAGAGCGCACGACCAGAACAACATCAGGTCACGAGGTGGCCGCATGATGTGCCAGGTTGGTGAGCTGGGCCAGCGCCCCCCTGATTCGGAAGAACGTCGCTGGATTGAAGCAGCAGTGCGGGAGCCTGTTGGAACACGTTGGAATGCAATTTCACAGGTGACAGATCAGACTGAATATGGCGACTATGGACAGAGTGCAGAGTGACCAGAAGGTGTCATGGGCTTAGGTGAAGGTGCACCGAGATGGATGATGCCAGTTCTGGGATTCTGCACGTAGCATCACAATTTCCTGGACGCAAGTAGAGCCGTTACACAGAGGAGCCTTTACGCACAGACGCGTTTACACAGAGAAGTCTTTACACAGAGGAGCTTTTGCACACAGAACCTTGTACACACAGACGCGCTCACACACAGAAGGTTTTACAAACAGACAACTTTACGGTACACAGAACTTTTACAGACATAGAGCAGCTTTTACGCAGCGAAGCTTGTACACAGCGGGGAGCTTTTATACACAGAAGCTTTTACAGAGGGATTTTTATACATACACACAGAAACTTTTACACACAGAAGCTTTTACACACAGAAGCTTTTATATACACAAAAAACCTTTTACACAAAGAAGCTTTTACACACAGACGGGTTTACACAGAGGAGTCTTTACACACGGAGGCGTTTACACAGGAAAGCTTTTACACACAGAAGCTTTTACACAGAGTAGTTTTTACACAGAGAAATCTTTACACGAAGAAGTCTTGACACACAGAAGCTTGCACACACAGAGGCTTGTACACAGAGAAGCCTTTTGCACAGAGCAGCTTTTTCACAGAGGAGCTTTTACACAGAGGAACTTTTACACAGAGAAGCTTTTACACACAGAAACTTTTACACAAACAAAACCTTAACACAGAGGAGCTTTTACAGACAGAAGCTGGTACGCGAAGAAACTTTCACAAACAGACATTTTTACAAACAGAAACTTTTACGCACAGAGGACGTTTTACACAGAAGCTTTTGCGCAAAAAACTCTACACAAGCTTTTACGCAAAGAAACTTTTACACGCAGAAACTTTTACACACAGAAACTTTTACACACAGAAGTTTTCTCAAAAAAAACGCTTGCACAGAGGAACTTTTACACAGAAACTTGCACGCACAGACGCGTTTACACAGCTTTTACGCATAGAAACTTTTTCACAGAGAAGTCTTTACACCCATCTTTCATCATGTCATGTCGCATGTTTCATGATCATTCTGTCACCTTCATATCTTCGTTTTCATGTTCTTTTGGTCAACTCCCTCCGTCGTTTAGTTTTCATTTCGCATGGTGTTCTGTCCGTCCACGCTTCGTCCTCGCTCCCTCTGCGGCAAAGCAAACTAAACGAGAGCCCAGGAATAGATAGCGACTAGAAAGATGGGATAGAGCTAATTACATTAGCAGAAATAGCGACTAGAAGAATGTAGACGTAGCTGACACAGCATGCTGTGGTGAATTGTGGCCCCTGATACCATCAGTGCGCACGATGTTTCAGGAAAGATCTTACACCGATTTCGTGCAGAGCACTGCTGCCCACACCATAGTTTTTTGAAAAAAAGTATGTTGTGCGCCGTCTTGCTTTTGGGTTCTCTGGCCCACCTTGTTTGATATTTCTGTTATTTCTGTGTGATGTAATTTGTTGAGATCCCGCCTCCATCTTTTTGTTTCGTTTTGCTTGGACTCTGCATCAGTCATGAATGTTCTTGTGCTGTTTTGGTTTGCTTTGGTTCCCTTTAGTTTGCTTCATTTGGAATTGACCGTTTTTTGCCTATGTACATTTCGTGTCAAACAATGGAAACAGCAGACTACCTCAAGAAAAGAACGCAGTATGAAACCACCAACATTTTCTACGAGAAAAGGTTTGGCCAAGTCGTGGTCTAGTAATTTTTGGACAGGGGCGGCTTTTGAACAAACTTTTGCAGAGCTCTTTGGCCTCACCTTTGGGACCGGCCAGAATGTGCTTCATTTGGATTCATTTGGCGCATTTCGCGAAAAGTGTCTGACGAAGAAAATTAAAACCTTGGAGGGTGCACGCCTACGGGAGAGGGGCTGAGTGGCTTAAAAAGATGCTTCTGGATGAGGTGCAACAGGTGCAGAAAGAGAGGATGCTTGTTCGACAACATTTTTGTAGCAAAGGATGTTCCATCTTGTTTGGACTTGCTGAAAATGACGGGGGGGTTTTGTAGCAAAGGTTTTTTTTTTCTTTTGAAGGCTTGTTACAAGTGAAATTGGCATTTTGTGGCAAAGGATTCGTCCTTTTTGGAGGCTTGTGAAAATCGAAGTGGGCATTTTGTAGCCAAGGCCATTTGGTGAAAAAGTGGAGCTCAGCAACCTCATTCTATAGCCCTGGGTTTGTGAATAGTGTTTGTGAGCTAAAAAATTAAGGTCACAACGTTTCCCCTGAAATTCGATGGAGGATATAGATAAAAATGTCAATAGATAAATTCATAGATGAATGAAGCAAAATAAATGAATAAATAGTTAAATAGATAATAGATATACATATATATATAATATAATGTTAAATATTAACAGTTTGCGAAGAGTTGCGCGTTGGTTGTGGTTGAGTGCCAGCTTTGGACAGTTAAAGGTGCGACGGATGTTCCTCTTGCTCAGCCCTGCCAACTACGAGGACGAGCTGGGGCCAAGGGGAAATTTATTTAGTGGTCCTAATTGCGTTGGCGTGACCTAGAATGGTCAACGTGCCTTATGGCGCTTAGTATCAGGGCATAGGAAAAGATATGGCTGGTTTGGAAACGATGGCAAGGACGGCTAGCATCAAAAATCAAGCAGAATCAGCAAAACCTGGCAGCATGAAAGTGCACCAGGTGAAAGACATTGACGGATTGGAAGACAATTTCACTGGTTGATACGGTTGATATATCTCCTACTTCGAAACTCTTCGAAGCTGCCAGGCGCTGATGGAGACATTCAGAGAGTGGAAGCTGCCAGCTTCCACAGTGATAGTGAAACAGGCGCAAGCTGTGGGAGGTCGCGGTATCGCTTGCAACCGCGAAATTTGCATCACTTACAACCGCGCGATTTGCATCGCTCACACTGCCATCATGGAATCATCATCACCACCATCACCACCATCATCATCATCATCATCATCATAATCACTGTGTACTTCCTGTGTGAAGCAAAAAACCCTAAAGGGGTCGTACCTGTGTACTTCCTGTGTGAAGCAAAGAAACCCTAAAGGGGTCGTACCTGTGTACTTCCTGTGCGAAGCAAAGAAACCCTAAAGGGGTCGTACCTGTGTACTTCCTGTGTGAAGCAAAGAAACCCTAAAGGGGTCGTACCTGTGTACTTCCTGTGTGAAGCAAAGAAACCCTAAAGGGTCGTACCTGTGAACTTCCTGTGTGAAGCAAAGAACCCTAAAGGGGTCGTACTTGTGTGCTTCCTGTGTGAAGCAAACCCTAGAACAGGATTGGTGGTGTAAGTGATGCGAATCTGGTGGTTGTAAATGGTGGGTGTAAGTGCTGCGCTGGGTGTAAGTGATGCGAATCTGGTGGGTGTAAGTGAGTCTCCTAGCATCTCCTACCGCTGTGGGAGGTGATGGTCAGCGAGAATCTGATTTCATGTGGTGTAAAGAAGAGATTCGTTGAATGCGTGCTAACGGTGCTGAAAGCGTCATTCCCATTGATGGCTACTATCCTCAAGCCTGCGATCGAATATGTCCTATTGTAACGTGTTGCAATGCTTTGTGCATGTGCCAAATTGAGGACTTACCCTCAGCTTCAACTCCTGACAGCCACCGCCAGGGAACACCTATTTCAACGGGCCCGAGCTTGTGCGTGCTGCTGGCCCCTTTCTTGCAAGACATTGCAAGACTTCTACATTTACTTTATTTCGCTAAGACATCACAAGTGAGTCACAACCGATTTATCCTGGTGCTTTAATCGCAAACAATCACATACTTGTGACTTGCCGAGGATGGCGTGATAGATGTGCTCCACTGTCCAACTGGCGCAGATGCGAGTGAGAAGGTTTGCACCTACGATCGCTGTGGCCAATGCTTTGGTGAGCTGGAGCTCTTCTATGGAAAGCCAGCAGGAGTTGAGTGGACATATTGGCCTGAGTTAGCGGACTGAGTTAGTGGATTAGTGGACTGAGTGAAGTTGAGTCCCGAGGCGTTGTGAATTCGCACCGAGGCTGTGCATGAGGTAGAAGCATTCCAAGGTTCGCTTCTCTTCTATCAAAGTTTCAAACATATAGGCTATGAACTGAATATATACATGTATCAATACACATGCCGACTAAGTTTCCAATGAAGAGTTCTATACTCATCAGCCTGCTATGGCAGGACATGGAAGTGGACGCAAGTGTCTTGCCCAAGATAAGATGTTTTGATTCCCCTGCATTGTGCGGCTAAGTGTGCCCCAGGGCATGTGACAGCGTTTCCAACTGAGCCACAGCAGATGCTTTTCAAGTACAAGCAGATAGTAGCAGTTTGATCCAGCTTGTAGTTCTTGTGCCACTGCACAGGCTTCATTGGGCTACCATTGAGACGCGCACAGCAGCAACGCTTTGGACAGTGGCTCCCGCCTCATGAGGCAGAGACTTCCATTTGAATGGACTGATTTCTTGTATTTCCTTTTCAAGTGATCCGCCAGAGGACTTTTCCCCACTAAAGATAGAACTGATAGAGGCAGAAATGGGCAGAGTGCTTCTTAGCTTGCTAATCCCCCGCAGGTCAGCTACTGGAAGATATCTGAGCCGAAAGTTTCACCGCCAGGTGAGGACAGCCTCGCACAAAATGTGCGAGGCAGCAACGGAGAACGGAAAGATGTGAGGGCGTTCCACTATATCTCAGTTGGGAAGGGCAATGGCAACAATGTCCAAGTATGGCAATCCTTTTGCAGACTGGGATTGTTTTTACTCGTTCACTGTGACGCCCATGTGCGCCATAAGGCCTGGGAATGTACAGCCAGAGGTTGAGGCCCCTGCAAATGTCGCGCAGACACTGGCTGACTCACTGATTTGAATTTCTGACATGACAATCCTTTATCTTTGCTCTAAAGCAATGAATATCGGGGTCACATTGTGCATGTTTGTTTTCAGAATGACATTTCTTACAAGTAATCAGCTTGGTTTCGATCCTGCTACGCGGACACAGAAGCAGGCGAGCGGCACTGCGGTGGCAGAGGAGGAAACGAAAGAGAAGGATGCTGATGCTGATGTAAAGCAACCGGCAAAAGAGGAGACACACGTGGCAGACAGTGAGACAGTGGCAGAGATGGAGGGCACAGGATTTTGTTTCCCAGCGTTTCTCAGTTCTGTTTGTGCGGATGCATAGAGGATGAGGACTCCGAGAGTGTCGAGGAGATCCCAAAGGCCATTTATTTGCACATGTTTGTTTGTGTTTGTATCATTTTGCATCAGAATTCGGCCGGTTGGCGCCCTGGTTTCTGTGTTTGTGGCTTTTGGTGCTTTACATGGCAGGTGTTCTCCTTCTTCAACTTGCCGCCTAGCAGTGAAGAACTGGGTGATGAGGTTGTGCACGGGCCTTGGGTTACCCAATAATGTAATCATGATGATAGGAATCATGTAGCTGCTCACAGATTCTGTTCTACTGTCATCCGCAACAACTCCACAGGGACAATGCCATCAGCGTCATCTTGAACACAGACTTTCCAGCGCTGGCGGCCTTCCTGGGAGTGCCGGTGAGCGACGACAAAATGCCCCCAGTCGATGAGGCGGGGGACAAGTGGCCGCATGCCACAGAGTTGGATGCCAGATGAGTTGTCAGCTGTGGCTTGGATATGACTTGCAAGATTTCTTTGCTCTCCTGCAGGAAAAGCTGACAGTTTCATATGACTCATGTAGAATTTTGGCGGGATGATCTACATGGATGAGTGCTTGTTTGTCAGGTGCGTGGCATTTTGGGCCTCGAAACGGAAGAGTGGCGAGCTCAGCAACCTAAGGAGCGAGCCTTTCTTCTTCCTTCTCGTCCTCCTTCTTCTCCTTCGCCCTAGCCAAAGCGTAGCGGCTTGATTTCATCACCCCATATCGCTTGCTGGATTCAAAAAGTACAATGCTAGGATATGGCATGGTGCAAGCGCGGATTAGAAAATGGATGGTCGTGAGAAACTCGTCAGGGCATTCTATGAAGCATACACTGGAATTCTCAGCCCGGCTAGAAGCAGTATTGGCTGGCACATCTGGCACATGCTGGAAGCTCTGGCCGAGGATGAAATCACTCTTTCAGGAGAACTCTGTCTGGACCTGGAGATGCTTCGCGTGGCTTTTGCATCTTTTGCCAAGTCAATCGTCAGGATTTGCAGCATTTTCTCCCCATCTTCATTATCTTCTCCTTATTTCCCTCTTCAGGCTGCATTCGCTCAATGCAAAGGAAATATGCCTGGAAGGTACGGTACCAGAAGAACATTGAACAAAGTAAAACGTAAGGTGATATAGCCCACACCGGTAGACACTTTGATTTAGATTTCGGCAGACATTCGATGCCTTCAGATTTTCATCCCCAGTCTCCAAAGTTCAAACTGCAGAAGGTGGGAAGCTGCCCGCGAACTGCAGCCACTTTCGGCCCATTACAGGGGAGGCCACAAGAGCGAGCCTGTCGCGCGCCTTAAAGGCTGCGGCAACTTCTCCCTGCTGCGACAGGTGCGGAAGGGCAACTGAATGAAAGCTACCGAAAGCACTTTTTTCACCTCTATTTGATTGGTTGATTCTCACTTTGGGGAGTCTTCATTCTCATTTGCTTCTCTGACTTTATTTGGAACACTGCCGTCTTGATATGGAATCTGGGTTGAAAACTACTTGCAATTTGCGCCGCTTCCTGCCCAAGGGCTTGAGCTGTGCCTCGGCCCTGAGTTACTCTGCCATGATCGCCGTTCCCGTGCGGCCACAGGGATTTGCCACCATCCCTCGACGTGTCAATCTGGCATCGCACCCACCGCACCCCCAGCAGAAAAGTGCTGCACCCGGGGCACCCGCTGCATCCAGTTTTCCTTTTTTGGGCTTGGCAGCGGCTGCTATTGCCGTCCCCGGGCGACGCACGCAGCGCGCAGCGGAGATTGTGGATGTGGAGCCAGTGAAGCCTATGGATACTCCCCAGGTGAAAGCCGCACTGGAGGTGGTTGAAGCTGCACTCAGCCAGGCTTTGAGGAATGGGGTGCCTGTGCGTAATCAGGTCATGGAATACAAGGCCGATCCCATGCGATCGCCCCTGGCGAACTGCGGCATTCCGGCCTTGGCACCAGCTGGGAAAAAAGCCGCTGAGCTTTTGATACAGGGCCTTGTAGCCAAAGTAGACCAAGACTCTGCTGAGGTTGCTGCCGCAGTGCTTTGCCTGATGCCCCTTGCTTTGAGAAGTTTACAATCTTCTTTGAGACCTTAAGGTTGTTTTTGAAGATGGCAGGTTCCTTGCAGGTTGCAAATATTTGATAGTTTTGAAGCTGTTTGAGCGCATTCCTTGAAGATGCTTGAAGGGAAAAAAATCCTTGCAGTGCTGAGGTTAGGTGGCCTTGATGAGGCTCACAATCTCATCACGCCACACTCATGGAGTGCGCCAACGACCTTTGGGGGATTGCCGAAGCTGCGAAGCACGGCGTCACGCGAGGCAAAATATTGCCATGTGATTGTGCACCGCATGGAGGGTGAAAACCTGGGAGAGTTTGGCTCTGGTTTCAATAACAGCAATTATTGGTTAGGCCAGGCCTTCTACCATTCCAGAGGCATGTCTGAGCATCCAATCTTTCCTCATCTCCGACGAGATGTAGAGGATTTTGTTGGAGATTGTCATGATGCACGCTGCCTTTTGAGAACAATGGGGCCAAAATGGGAGCCCAAGTTGTTCAACAACTTGTGTGAGGATGCACTCCTGACAGAAGACCCAGAGTTGCTGGAGCCTCTTGTTTGAATCTTGAGCTGCCAGTTTCTGTTTTTACTCGCTTTTTTGCTATATAGTAGGATGTGGGCAAAACGCTTTCAAATGTTTCATAAATCAAGGAGGAGTCATACTTCTCGTATTGCCTTGGGCTGTGGATGCAAACTTGCGATCAACAAGTTTGCAAGTTGCCGACCAAGGTTTTGCAAGAAAGTGCAGACTCGAGAGTTGCAACTGCTCTTCGAACACATCATGACTGCGGGTGAGGAATCCCAGTCTTAGGAGCCGAGCAGTCGAGAGTCGAGCCTGGACAAATGTCCAGTGAAATGACCGTGTCACTGCGTCCGAGAAACTCAGTGGGAGCAGCGAGAAATGTGGGCGCTGACACGTCTAAGACCGTCTATGTCTATGTTTGTAGAGTGCTGCGCGATTTTGCAACATTCATCCAATCAGATGGGATCATATTGGATTATAAGAGAGAGAAATCAGTGAAGCCTGGACATGGATGTCTGTATTGTCTGACAGTGTCGGCCTTCTTCAAACGGCTTTGTTTATCCCCAAACGGTGCCAAGAGTCGGCCTTTCCAATGATAGCCAAGCCGCTTGTAGTTCCCACAATTCTTCTTAGAAGCCTTCATTTCAACCTCCAGGCGTTTGAGAGATGGCGCCGGGCAAGGCAGGAAAGTTCCATGTCGTTTGTGTCAGGTCATTGGTTGATCAGGTTGGGCTTTAAGTTTCAGATGGATCGAGCTGATGCATGTGATGCATGGACTCTTGGATACACCTGATTCGCGATTTTGAGACATTGCGAAGGCTTGTTTCTTTTGGTTTGGGGTTGGACGAGGACCCATGACAATGAGCACTTTTAGGTTGGTGACTTTGGTGAGTCAGCTTCTCCAGCAGCTGCAGCTGTCAGGTATCGGAACATGAGTCTCCTCCAGACACGCCGACTATCAATCCGGAGAAGCACATCGTTGAGGCCCTTCTCCTTTGTTACAGTGGATGTTCACCTCCTTTCTGCTCCTTACGTCCTGCCTGCTCACCATATTGCTCACTGAGGTTTACAACTGGAACCTAGACCACGAGCATCTTGGTAGAATTGCGAGGGCTACAGCGGCTACACTGTTCCTCTAAGGTGATGTGCAGAAGGTCCTGGGATTGAGATCAAATAATATCAAATATATCAAAGATTCATGTTGAATAAACATGAATAAACAATCTGTATCTGTGCCATTGTAAGGTTCAATAACCTCTTGGCAGCCGCCTCCGGGGATGCCAGTGGCAACGCGATCCTCGCAATTGACATGGAATTCCCAGGCTTCCTTCGTCAGGACAGCGGGTCTGAACAAACAAACTTCTGTCCCAAACACGGACAGGCAGCCCATATGCATGAATATCACACAAGTACACATGCATGCAATTGAATGCAAACGCACGTACAAACAAATACACACAGATGCAAACATAATCCCTTCCCCGAATCCTAAATAATTAGTATTCAAGCCTTCCTACAAGCCTTTGGTTTGGGTACTTACATACCCGTACGTACGTACGTTCGTACGTACAAACAAGCAAGCAAGCAAGCAAGCAAGCAAGCAAGCAAGCACACAGACACACAAACACAAAAAAACCAAAAAAACAAAACAAACCAAAACAAACCCAAACAAACAAACAAAACAAACAAACAAAACAAACAAACAACCAAACAACCAAACAGCCAAACAACCAAACAACCAAACAACCAAACAACCAAACAACCAAACAACCATACAACCATACAACCATACAACCATCCATCCATCCATCCAGACAGACAGACATACATACATACAGACATACATACATACACACATACATACATACATACAGACAGACAGACATACATACATACATGAGTCCGGACTCCGGATCCCTGGCCCCCCCCCAATGGTATGGTCCCCCAAGCTCGCTCTCGGGAACACGGGACACGGGACCATACATACATGCATGCATGCATGCATCCATCCATACATCCATCCATCCATCCATCCATCCATACATACATACACACACAGACAGACATACATACCTATCTACCTACCTACCTACCTACCTACCTACCTACGTACCTACGTACCTACGTACCTACGTACCTACGTACCTACGTACCTACGTACCTACTTACCTACGTACCTACGTACCTACGTACCTACGTACCTACGTACCTACGTGTCTACGTGTACCTCTACGTACCTACGTATACCTACGTATACCTACGTATACCTACGTACCTCTACGTACCTCTACGTACCTCTACGTACCTCTACGTACCTCTACGTACCTCTACGTACCTCTACGTACCTCTACGTACCTCTACGTACCTCTACGTACCTCTACGTACCTCTA
>Ga0126342_10014645_pt1 | contig 13821 bp, 15 predicted proteins | sample Cyp1metagenome_FD_92528 | JGI IMG/M metagenome (GOLD analysis project Ga0126342, IMG submission 92528) | Coral microbial communities from Lord Howe Island, Old Settlement Bay, Australia - Cyphastrea 1 metagenome | ecosystem: Host-associated > Invertebrates > Cnidaria > Coral ...
AAAAATCCCAGGCAATCACGAAGTTCGATTGACGCCGAAAGCGACACAAACACGACCGAATCTCTGAGAACCCACACCGGTGAAAACACGTCTTCAAAAAAAACAACACACCTAAAAAACAACAACCGAAAAAAAAAAAAAAAAACTTTGAACCACAAACCTGATGTCACTGTTACAACTACGAAAATCACGCTACATACAGACTGAAATGTATTACCAACTCGATGAACAAAAACTTTGCCAAATAAGAACTGGAGCAAAAAAAACAGGCAGAGTTTCCCCTGGTCGCTCGCATATCACTTAGACGAGATTGTGAAAACTGCTCATAGGAGGCTTGCAAATGATGGCAGACTTGAATCTAAATTTTTGAAATAGTTTTTTAGCTTGTTTTTATGCCATGATTCTTGGGCCTGCCTTCCGGACGCAGAAGCAGGTTGGAGACGCTGGAGTCCTGCCCACCAATCCGCTGCAAAAAGAAAGGATGCGTCCCCTGGCCATTCGTTGATGCTGAACTCTGCTTGAGCTCTTACTGCAGCCACTTTCGCCAAATAATGTTGCTTTAGCATATCGGCAGCTTTTTTTTCACTCGGCTGCTGCGCCACAAGCGTCCTCAATAGCAAGTCTGCCACCATGTGGAAAAGTAACGCTGTGGGCAGCGACCGCATGCAATGCAACGCCCGCTCAATCAAAGGCACTAGCGCTTGGCCGGCTGGGCTCAAATGCTTTTTCATGCTGGCAAACACACCCGCCCTGTATGCAGCAATCCTTCCTGACACTGGATGATCTTGCTTTCGCTGCTTCGATCTGACGCAGGCTCCAATGACGTGCGCCCAGTCGGCCACACGGTCTGCGTGTTGGAAAACGGCTTTTTGCGCCAAGTCCTCGCCAGGATGGAGGTCAGCATGGTACTGCTGGCAAACCTGGGTCAGATCTACGCCTGTCAGCTTAGAAGTACAGTTCACTAAAGCATCGAAGAAATGCTGGTACGTTGGCTGGCTTTCTTTGTTGGTCAACGCAAACATCAAGGGGTTGAATTTCGTGCGAAACGCCTTGATACCGTCCCCTTCACTGTAATGCTTTGTTAATGCACCAACGGTCAAGAAAACCCAATCACCGTTTGTAAGGCGAAAAGTTCCATCGCCACACAGCTTGACATAATCCTTGTTGGCCAGCTTGTCTACGGTTTCCTTCAACAATGCAGGATTGCAAAAGCTTATCACAGTGGCACTGGGTTCATATGTGGCGGAAGCTATTTTCAAAGCATTTGGCACACCTTCCATTCCCTCTATCAAACCAAAGTCCCGTTCTACCTGTTTCCCGTCGGCTTCGACCCATGCATAGGCGGAGCATCGATTGCTATAGGCGTGCCCTTGTGTACCCGGTGGTTCTTGCCCCATCTGCGCAACCAGTCGTCACTAGGACGCCCTGGCTGATGCTTTTCAACAATTTTGACTAGATCTTGGGTCGTAAAATGTGCTTGTTGGCGACGAATTCCTTCAACTCATTTTCAGTTTTGGAAGTCAAAGGATTCCACCTTTTGGCTGCGTGGAAGTCACCATGTTCTGTGATGGGAGTGCATTTCCGTGAGATCTGTCGTGTGGCACTCGAATACTCCGAATACCCCTTCCATCCGTTCCTGCCCTTACACTTGTCACATGAATTGCACCAGATTAACATTTTGAATCCGTCTTTAAATTTCAGGAAATTGTGGCGAAATGCGGGCTTCTTGTCAGGGACCAAGGAGCTGGCCCTCACTGTCAAATGATAGAATAGAATTCGATTTACGCTGAGAAGATGTGAAGATGAGAAGATGTTTGACAGACCCCCACGCTCTCGGGAATAATCCCATCCCCTTAATATTAATTTAATAACACCCCAAATGGTCCCTAATATATTTGTAAATTCCATGGTAAATTCCCTGATAAACCATGGTCACTTTGCCGTATCCTGACGTGAAAACAGAATACTGTACCAACAAAGGGAAGTATCCTCCACTAACAAAAATATATCATTTAATTCTCCCGTCATGTCAAAAAAAGAACGGCCACGACCGCAAGGCCATTAAAATCACTGGTTTATCCTCAGTCTTCTCTATGAAAGACATATATTCTTGACATGGGATTCGTAAACTCCTGAATAAAGTTAACTCCCGCTGGTTACATATATATATAATTATGTATATAGTTATATATAATAGAACATAACTAATGATATAACTATATACATAATTTGTTAATATTCCAGATATATAATAGTTATATCTTTATATAGTGATATAAAGTGGCAATTTGCTGTACAAATTCCAGCCAAACTTTCTGGCTTTCCTGCCCTGCCGAACTCGCCGAGCTCGCCGAGCCACCGCTGAGATGCGCCAGATGTCCATCCACCTGCCCGAGATTTTTCGGCGGCAGATGCCAGGCAGGCATGTTTTGCTGCAAAGATGTGTGGAACTATAATACATAATATATCAATATATATCCCTATGGATCCAAGTACCTTCTTAGGAAGTGTTTGGGGTATAATTTACTATAATTTGGAGGCTTAAGTACCTTCTCAGACAGTGTTTGGATCCATAGGGTATAATTATATATATCATAATATTATATATATCATATGTGTATACACATCAATGAAGATAAAAATGTAGACACAGAAACAACAAATAAATAAGAACAGTCTTACAGTTTTATCTGGTTGGTGGTATACCTACCCCCCTGAAAAATGATGGAGTTCGTCAGATTGGATCATCATCCCAACTAGGAAGGGGAAAAGAATCCAGTCATGTTCTAAACCACCAAGCAGTTATTGTTTTGGATCCTTTCATTTGGATATCAGTCAATTGAAGGTCATCGACCCAATGATTTTTGGTGAATTTGTCACCTCCATGGAACCCGTTCATTGACAAAACCACCAACATTCCACCAAGCTTTCCAGTGGAGTTGGAGTGGATATATATATATATAGATGAATTGTTAAATCTGTCCCAGAATATGATCTATACTTGGGTTACATTCTTCAGAGCCACAAGCTAGAAATCAATCCTTGAATCCATCATTCTATAACCTACTCCAGACTCCACAGATTCCACAAAAAAAAATCATTTGGAACCCATCCAACAAATATCCAACGATCTCTCCCCCATCCAAGCCCAAGCCCGACCACAAAGAAAAAATCTCGGCGTGTCAATCTCTGGAAGGTGCCTTGATGGCAGAGTCCAGCTGCTTGTTGCCATAGGTCAGCTTGGTCCAGCCTCCTTGCTGATTCTCCACCTGCCCTGTACCCAGGTCGAGGTGGGGTGCGCGCTGGGAGCTAAAGTAGAAGGGCTGCCCCAAGCCTCGGCAAACGCTAAAGGGGAACACTTGAAAAGAATAAGAGGTAACCAATTGGGTCTGCGATTTTCTGTAGAAATTGGTAAACCAATGTTACTGTACAAAGTTGGGGGGATGGGAATAAGATGAAGTGTATGAACATGCACGATCATGCACGTAGATATATAATTGGTCTACAACATTCGTGGAGCACAATAGGGAAAAACAATCCCACATTGTCTTGGTGTAGGACCATAAGAAATTTGTGATACATGTACATAAGCACGCCGATGGCAACAAGCCCCGCAGAATACGCCGCTCCAAAACAGGTGTTTAGCATTGGATAAGTCCATGAAGAACCGAGCAAGAGTGGGCAACGAGTTCGCTACCCTCTGGTAAACTAACATAACTATAGAAAATATAAGAAAATCACCATTTTATAGCTGGGTAAATCAACTATTTCGACTGGGCCATTTTCAATAGCAAAGTGTTAACTATTACCAGAGGCTAACTCTTGGCCCGTGAAAGTGAGGACAAAGAAACCAGGGAGTTGGATCGAAACTTGGGGTACCTAAAACGTCACCCATGGGTTTCTTCTGTATGTTGGATGATTTGGGGAATGGAAACGCCCGTGTCACATGGAAAAATTCAGGATTCCCATGCTTTCCCTGGAGGTGGTCTTGTATATTTGTATGGTCTTGTTGGGTTTGCCCTATTTTTGGACATAGTATGACTTAGTATGACGGAATTTTAGCATGGCACAAGACTTTTAAAAAGACGAAGAAAATCAAGGAAACTGGACTGGCCATATTGCAGGTAGGAAGCCAGTTGTGACGCCCCCATGTTAGTGGACCTTGGGAATTACACGGGGTCGCGATTGATAACGCAACATCTTGTGGGTTTCTGCAGGAGACTTCCATCCTCCATCACTGCAATCTTCAGGAAGTCTGTTTTGAGCACCTGAGTCCCCGGGGTATGGTTGGAGACATCCAGATGTCTGATGAGTCTGAAGTTGTTTCTAGCAGATGATGTACCACATGACGGATGACACCACAACCTGCCAGAACCACCTACAACCATCAAATGGCGCCTAACCTTGTGTGTCAAAGTCGTACACCCTGCGGCTCTGAGGACTTTGTTTTCTGCTCTGCTCGGTGGTTTCGCCCTGAACAATATTCGATCACATCAAATAGTCATCCATATCAAATCCTACAAATTGATACATAAAAAACACCAAATCATACCAAATCCATATAAATCCCCCAGAGATGTTCTGTCATAAGGCCAACATTTCATGGCACTTCATGCATAATGCCTCCAAGCCACCGCCATGCCAGGCGCAGTGGTGGTGCTAACTGCAGCCGTGGCCGCTGTGGTGGCCGTGGCCGCGGTGGCCGTGGTGGCTGTGGTGCCGCTCTCAGCGGTTTCTGCAGGGAGGGAAGGCTGGTACCCTGTCCACCTGGATGTGTTTGAATACAGGGTATTACCGTATTTTCCTCCCAGAAACCCCCCTTTTTGTAGGTAAAATATGGTAAGCTGTCCATCTTCAGGTGAGGGATCCCTGCCTGGATGAGTGGTTTTTTTTGCCCAGTAGATTCAACTTAAATGGTGGATTGATGTGGATTGTTGCATGGCAAAATATCCTCAGAATTCCTAAGATGATACCCGGCCTGGTAAACTAACAGTTTGCTATTGAAAATGGCCCGGTCGAAATAGTTGATTTACCCATTAAACATGGTGATTTTCCATAGCTATAGTGTTATGTTAGTTTGCCAGAGGGTAATCCACCTTTGAACAAAGTGGGATACTTTAAAATCAACCAACAGAGATCGTGAGCATTCATACGGCTGAAAGGATCCCAATATAAGACCCACAACCACACCAGTTTTGGCGAGTTGAAGTATGAAACCATGAAACATGGCGTGCTGGAAAATCCATCACTTAAAATGTATTAAAATGATGTTCCCAGCAAAAAACCTCCATTTAAAGTAAAGGGGATATCCCATTTCTCCTATGGTTTTCCATATGGTTTCCGTAGAATTTTCCGGGGCTTTCCGAGCCACGAACTCGAGGACACCGGAGGGTGTCCAGCTTTAGGACCTGGGCTTGGCGAAGTGTCAGCCTGCAGAAGTTTCGGAGTATCATCTAATTCCATCACCCTAATATTAAACAACCCCATAAATGGTCCCAATTATGTGGAAATTCCCTACTAAACCATGGTTTCTAAGGGGGTGTTTAATATTAGGCGGACAAATATAAATATGATTAAAATTCTGATTAATTACAGTAAATGCCAATGACAATGTTCTCAAGCTGAATGGTTGTCAAAAAAAAAGTTGGCTGCAATCCGCAACACTGCTGGAAGGTTCTGTATAGCATTGCTTGTGAAGGCTTTTCAGCTACATTGAGTCACAAACAAGGGTGTCCGTTTCCCAACTTCCGGAAATTTGATTTCTTCATATCCGGACATGGGAATGGTGATTACAAGACCTTTGCAAATCGCATCACGTCATGCTATTTGCAAACCTTTTGACATGCTTTCTTCATAAAAGGTGGAATCCGGATTTCAAAATGTTAAACATTATAACATTGGGCTTTCACGGATTTGAGCCGTATCTGGTACTGCGTCACTGTTTCTGGACAAAGCTATGCTGAAATGTTTGGACTCTTTCAGAATGCCCTGTGGAAATGCTCTAAGCTCTTCAGGATTCCTCTGCGATCAACGGATGGGTTCAAGGGACAATCTCAACCGGAAATGGACCGGAAACCATGGTTTTAGATGTCCCCTTGAAGCAATTTTGAGACTGTGAGCAGCAGTCAAGTCTGAGGGTTCTAAATTGATTATTAAAGTTAAATCCAATTTAGATTCAACACATTTCCACAGGATTCCACAAGTCAAGCGAAGATTGGCAGTCAGTCAAAGTCTGAAGGAATCCGACGTGTCAACACGTGCCGCCACGCGCCCTTTGATTGCGCCAAACGAGCCAAAGCAATGTCTGGAATGTCTGTAAGGTGCATTGGATATTAGTGAATTAGGTCATCATATCAATCACTGATTAAGTTCACTAACTAATTGGATATTATATCTGGAATGTCATCATTAGGTCATTAGGTTCATATGTTGTCAATCTCACCATCTTTCTGGCGGCTCGCTGGACGGATTCCGGGGGAGAGTCGGAGATGACGACATCTCATAGCGGATCGCCAATGCGGGTGATAGGTATTTGGCCCGCAAGGCGGAAAACTTTCACCGCGAATTTTCCCCACTTTAGTCGCACGTGTTCTTGGAAGTACAGGAGAGACGTACCTGGGGGGCAATTGAATCAATTGAGCTTCTGCATCACCGAAAATCATCAGTGTCAAACTGAACACATAAAAACAAAACACTTAAAAAAAACTACTTTGAACAGCAGAGTGACCAAGACTTCCAGTAAAGACCATAGCTTGGTAGCCTTTTCTTTCCAAATGCTTGTTGCACTCGTCCGCGATGCATTTTGAAAACATCTCCAATTCGCTGTTGTAGCACCCCATGATCCACAGAGCAATGCTTGCTGCATCCTTTTCCTTGGAAACATCAGGATTGGTTTATGTATGAAAATGGGGTACCCAAAACCTAGCGCTTGTTTCATAATTTTACATGATGAAGCACCATTTGGGGGGAATACGGGGGTAAATATCTCCCGTTTACAAACACAGTTGTCTTATTGTTGGTTGTAATTATAATAGTTGCATCCATCATATCCCTACAATATAACATTATATAACCATATATCTCCATGTTATATCTCCGAAACATTTCCATCATACCCCTACACATCCAGGTCTCCGTAAAGCCACCGTTTTCCATCACTTGAGGAACTCCATCTGGCTCGGACAGGGACACGTGTGACACGTGTGACACGTGTGACACATCGCTGGCGTCCTTCTCACGAAGGGATGCCGCGAGGGGAAATAGAAGGATTGAGAAGGCAAACCTCATGACCGATGGTCACACACTGAGAAATCGTGCCGCTGGCTTGGCCGCTTGAACCAACGGCGGAGGTGAAGGGTGCGAAGACGCATGGTTTTGGTGTTCGATTGTGTGCCTTACAAAGTTCTGAAACTTGAGGCAGAAGCAACATTGCAAACTCTTGCCAAGTCAAAGCTTTGGAAGGAGAAAGTGGGTTTGTCTAAAAATTGGGCACCCCATCAAGACTACAATGAACTAAATCCACGTAAATCCCCCAATTTTGGACAAACCTAGTGACCTCCCAGTACGAGTTCATCGTTTTGACCCCATCCTCCATCCTCCCAGCTGGGTGACCGGACCAACTTTTTTCAGGAGCTCGCCAAAGAGGAAAGATGAGGAAAGGCAGATGATTGGTGGACAGAAAACACCAAGTGAAAAAACATGCAATGGAAATCAATGGAACCTAAAGATCTGACCCCCCTGGAATGGCAATATTTGTTGCTCAAGCTGCACCCACGATGAGATTTTTTAACGCCTTTCACGATATTCCCCAGACATCCCCAGACGATGCTGTATCCGCCACCGATGGTGAGGTCGGCTAGTCAGGTTGCCATCATTTGCCAGGCCCACAGGTATACGGCCAGGAAAGAAAAATAACATATACCAGATAGGAAAAAAAATGAAACCAGATACCTGTGAGCAAATTTTGTTATCTGGTTTCCTGGGAGGTGCAGGTATCTGGTACCCACATCATGGTTCAGTACTACAGATTGCCAGCTTTAAGCGAGTACGTTGGAACCTGAATGGCTTGACTTATAAACCCATTTGCCCTGTTATTGATAGTAAGATTCTCATTTTTGGATGCTTAAATACATATATAATATTATATATATATGGAGGTTTCCATAAATGGGGGTAACCAAAAATGGATGGTTTATAATGGAAAATCCGTGAAAATCCTATTAAAATGCATGATTTGGGGGTACCCCCCCATTTCAGGAAACCTACATAAATACAAGCAAAATGTAATATCAGAAAGGGTCATTGTGGAGGCCCCATGTTTACAGTGTTTTGAACAACTCAACAAAACAATCTTTGGTGAACTATGTGATCTAACTCCCCCATTTGGGTTTGTCTGATACTAGGCTACCTCATTCCATCCATGCGTTAATCTGCAAACAAAAATGCTGATTTGGTGGTATTCCCATTTTAAGACATACCCAAATATTATTTGAATACCCTCCGGTAAACAAACATAACTATAGAAAATCACCATTTTTTATGGGTATATCAACTATAAATGGCCATTTTCAATAGCTCTTTGACATAACCAGAGGGTATATCCCATGATCTCCACATTTTTTATCCCGATCGATGGTCAAATCCCGCATTTTCAACAAACACCCAGCATCTTGTTGGTGGTATCATTATATCGCACTAATATCCCACCAGTTCCTTGTAAACATCCCGTAAATATCCCCCACTTCAATCCGAAGAAAGAGAAATCATCAAGACTAACATAAAAACTCTGCAGGAATCATCAAGGAATAGTCACCAATCATACCCCCAAACATCCCACTCAGAAACACATAGAAACACATTCCTGCTTGCAAACGACTGGCCACGTCTTTTCAGGAAAAAAAACCTGAGAGTCAACTTGGAATATCCCAGCAATAACCAGCTGGGGGGTCCTAAAATATGAGGACCCCAAACCATTGGCTTTGCCCGTTATGAAACGATCTTGGATGATTTTGGGGTCCCCCATGGCTTAAGAAACACCCATGGACAATCATACTCACCAACTAATAGCAACCAACTAACATCTAACCAATTACTAACCACTACTAACCATAGTGCTTTGTAAATGTTACCCATTTATGGATCATTTAAATGGATCACGATTACCGTTTTTCACAACCATGAAAAATCCATGGATGGTACCCTCTGGTAAAACTAACAGTTTGCTATTGAAAATGGCCATTTATAGTGGATTTTCCCATTAAAAATGGTGGATCTTTCCATAGCTATGTAACAAATTACCAGAGGGTATATTCCCATTAAATCCCATTAAATCCCATTAAATCCAATTAAACCACCATTAAATCCCATTAAATCACTATGTAATCCCCCGTTGTTTGGTAAAATCCCAGGGAACCCATTGATCCCCCAGGGAAGGCCCGGGTAACCGGCCCGGCGGCCTGCCACTTCATCCGCTTCCTCGCTGACAACTGCCAATTTTTCCAGCTGATTCGCGCCCGAGGCCTGAGGTCTGGGCCTTCAATGGATTGGTTTAGGGGAAAATTTTAACCGGAAAACCCCATAAAAATAATGGTAAAAATCATGGTTGAAACTGTAATTTTTCCCTTAAACCAATCCATTGAAATAAGGAAATATCATCTAAACAGTAGTTGGTTAGTAGGATTTAATAGCAAATCATGGAAATCTAATGAAAAAGCAATAGGGCTTAATAAGAATTTCGATTCTATCATTATTGGAATCTTCTATTCCAATAGATGATTGGAATAGTCCTATTAATATCATCTAAATAGTAGGACTATCCAAATGGTAGGACTTAATTGACTTATATTGACTTACATAATAGCAAATAATGGAAATCCATGGAAATCTAGCATTCTTTTGTAGAGAGGACTTCACGAGTTAAAACATCTACTTTCATGGGTCATTTTCATCCATTTTCCATTAGCTATCTTAAATTCCCCGAGAATGACCAATTGTTTGAGCCATATATAAGGTGTGTCTGAAAACGGGTGGTTCTACATCGTATTAAAAAACACGCATTGCCATGGGGAAAATGATGATAAACCGTCTGAGTTGCGGTACCCTATTTTAGACAATCACATAGATAATCCATATAACCTCTCTTGCATATTGTTGCACCATAGATGGCTGCAAGCGACCTCACTGAGATGCACATCCAGTGGTTGTGGTTTGAGAAGTTTGCTGCAAGCCTAAAATGCCGTAAAAGAACATGGGTTGAATAGATACTGTGGATGGAAGAAATTCTGCACCACCTTGGATGGTTGAAACCCTATAAATAATGGGATGTTTACCACCTATCAACTGATGCAGGATTTCTTCCATCCACAGCATGTCATTGCTTTGGATGTGTTGACCAAGGAGAGTTACTGGGAAGTCAGTCTACTGTCTGATGCTTGAGCTATGCACTCCTAGGCATGTGCCTGCCATTCGGGTCAATTACCAAATATCATAAGATATCATAAGGCATGATTATAATATAATATATATATATATTATAATTATAATTAAACCGGTTAAACCATTTTTTTGACAAACTGCAAACTGTGAACATGGGTTTGTCTGAAAACAGGATACTCCAACATTCATGGTTGACCACCAATATTGCTCGTTTTGGGGCATCCATCCTTTTTTATCCCATATCAGGTACCAATTCCAGAACCCCAAAAAACCAAACCCTATGCAAAGGAGGGGTTGGGCCTCGGGCAACACGTTGTTCTGCGGGCAACAACTTGTTCACCACCGAAAGGTGATATTGAAAACATCCAAAACAGCGTTAGAATAAGGACACCCTGATTTCACTGTCCGAGAATAAGCTGGCAGTTTTTAAATGCAGAAAACCAATTCCTTTGTCAATGTACCCTAAAAACCATGGGCTTTCCGAATGCCAACTTTGAAGCGGACAACGGACCCAGCTACAACAGGAAACCGGTTTCGGAACAAATGCGGGGCCCAGTTTGGCATGCCACCTGTCATAATTTTCCCCTGGATCGTTCTGAAAAACCGAGGCTTGCCTTTCTCTTTGTGAAAATATTGGGATACCCCAAATCAATAACCGCCATTTTTCGACTCAAATTGGATGGTTGAGTATTATGTTCGGGTCCCTTACCTTTAGGGAAAACCCATTTCATTGATGGTTAAATCATGTGTTTCATGCACATCACAATTTTTCGCGGATGAGGTCTACATGTTTGATGGCCTAACTTCCTTTTTTTGAGGGTTGCCATCCACCTAACTAACATAGAGTCAGAGAAGGGGGATGGTAAATCTCTTGTCTTGATTCCCAGACTTTCTTAAAATGAAGATTTACAGGGAACAACTGGACCTCCATTTGGAAGGGAAAAAAAATGTTCTTTTTTTGGCAGATTTTCCCTTAAAACCAATCCATTGATGGTTAAATCATGTTAAATCATGTTAAATCATGTTAAATCATGTTAAATCATGTTTGATGGCTAAATTCCCTTGGATTTCCTGGTTCATTTCCTATTTTGGGCGAAGTTCCCTTATTTTTCAGGGCTGAGAAAAGTCGCGTTTTTCGAGGCCAGCTGCGGCGTAGAAGATGGTGGCCTCCTTAGTCTGGCCCACCTCGATGCTGCCCAGCGGTACCTGCAGGATACTGTGGATGGAAGATATCTGGTTTATGACAGATGTATATATATATTATATACATATGACAAATGATATTTTGGATATATATATATATATGTATAATATAATATACCATATATATATATATATTGGATATATATATATAATAGAAGGATATCTGGATAAAATGAAAGATGATTTAGTTGATTTATATGATATTTGTGGATATTTCGTTCTTTGGATGGGATACTCATGGGAGGTGAACCAGTGAAAATACTAAAAGTGGGATATAACCAACAAGATTGGTGGGAAAAGGATGGTAATTGGGTTTTAGAACAAACAATATCAATGTGAAAGTTGTTTGGATAGTGGGGATATTGATATTACTATAGGATATGATGGGTGTGTCTGAAAACGGGAGATCTGACCATCATCGATATGGATTTTATCGGATTTAGCTGGAGATAATGGCATATGATCAAACAGTATGATATGGCTATGGATCAATACCTATTAATACCATTTTTAGTGGGATGAACATCCATTTACCAGCTATTTTGATGTTCACCAGGGGTACAAGGTTTTGACACACTGCCATATGTGGTTTTGTCTGAAAATAGTGTATACCACCAAATCATCACCTAAAAAAAGGAAAGTGACAATCAACCAAAGGATTTCGGGGTACCTAATCCTCAGACATCTATGGTCCTCGTGAGACATGGTCCGTACCGGAGCTGGGAACACACGTGCTGCAGGGTTTTGAGGAAACATGGACATGTAAATGACATGGCTAAATTGGAATAGTTCACTCACCTGAAATAAAAAGCTACTTTGGGAGAGGTACCCCAATCCTAAGCATCATTCCAGTGACGGAAGCTGACGTGAGGTCGTTACAATTTAGCCAGATGTGTGTATAATTATAATAGCGTGTATATATATATTACACATAAATTGTATGGGCAACACAGGGGATCTATGAACTTTTGATGGGGAAATATGGCTAGTGGCACTCGGATAACTGTAAATATATGTACTGGATATGTAAATGCGCTATGTACAGGTGTATCTTATTGGATTTTGTATAGGAGATATGGGAGATAACATGGGAGAACATGTGCCTGTGGAAGCGACACGAAGCAAAACTATAGCCCACAGGATTTCAGATATATCAGCAACAAAACATATGTAATATACTAACTATACTAACTATACTAGCTATACTAACTATACTAGCTATACTAACTATACTAGCTATACTAACTATACTAACTATATCTAACTATACTAACTATACTTGCTACACTTACTATGACTATATACCATACCCATGTCACGATGATAAATGTTTTTTTTTGGACAGAAATATACTGACCAACTATGTTCACCAATACAAATTAACTGACTAACCATAGTGCTCAGTGCTTACACCCATGGCTTACAGCCCCTTGGTTCGACCCCAAAACGACCCTTTTTCGGTTTCGGCACATAGATGGCGTAGGCCCCGTCGGAGGAGCTTCGGGACACATCCGACTGGTCTGAGGCCTTGGGGAAAATGGTCCGTGATGGAAGCCTTGGGAAATACCGTAAACATACAAAAAGCTATTGAAAATGGCCATAGAAATAGTTGATTTTCCCATTAAAAATGGTGGATCTTTCCATAGTTATGTTAGTTTACCAGAGGGTACAGCCAAAGTGAGAATTCTTTGCAGAAACATCCATGGTTACAACGGTTCATCAAGAATGATTTGGATCGTGGATTTGTCCATGATGAAAAACTCTGGAAAATGCCATGGAAAAAGTAAATACGCCGTATCTGTATTTAAAAAAAATCCTGAGAAAATACAGGGCTAAGCTTGGTCGTAGCTCAGTAAGGGCAAAGTCAGATTGTATTGTCGTCTTCATAATGTGACATTTCAGAGATCGTAGCGAAGAAACAAGTGATCCTCCCTGCTACAACTGCTCACAAGATACATCAGCAAGCATCCTGACAAGACGATCAACTTGATTGACTTGGAGGCTGCATTTCAAGACCCTCAATTCCAACAGATGCAAAGACAAGTCCAGACACTAATAACTTCTCATAACAACACCAAGGTCAAGCTTGGTCGTAGCTCAGTAAGGGCAAAGTCAGATTGTATTGTTGTCTTCATGTGACATTTCAGAGATCGTAGCGAAGAAACAAGTGATCCTCCCTGCTAC
>Ga0126342_10014646_pt1 | contig 13820 bp, 14 predicted proteins | sample Cyp1metagenome_FD_92528 | JGI IMG/M metagenome (GOLD analysis project Ga0126342, IMG submission 92528) | Coral microbial communities from Lord Howe Island, Old Settlement Bay, Australia - Cyphastrea 1 metagenome | ecosystem: Host-associated > Invertebrates > Cnidaria > Coral ...
ACTTCATCCCCAATTCATTGAGTTCAAAAAGCAAAGATCTTCTCTTGTATGTCAAGTGCTGGCAATGGCGATATGTCAATGGACACAGTCGCCTCCAGCAAAAAACTATCTCGACGCTGAAACTGAAACGCCTGCTCTAACAAAGGATGAAAAAGGGTCTTGCACATTTTGCCAACAACCCACACGAAACGCCAATTTGGCCAAATTTGCGCACCCAAATTTGGCCAAATTTTGCCTATCAAACTGTGTGTTTCGCTGCAGCAAAAACCATATTTTTTTTTGAAAACGTGCGTTTTGTGAGCGCGGTTTCCGGTCCGCCGGGATGATTAAGCATAGCCCTCCACGATGAGCAGAATGATCACAATGGTATCAACCTGATCCAGGTTGACGGTTGACCTTCACAAGAACATCAGCTTCTTCATGACTTGGCCAGAATGGTTGATACATATATCATATCTACATACATATGTAAATATATATATATACATGTATGTATACACATAGATGTATATACACGTATATGTATACAACACATGTATACTTATAGAATGTATGTTCATGTATGTTTTATGTACATGTACATATGCACACGTGCATATATAAATATATATGTATATATATATATATTATGTGTGTGTGTCATGTCGGTCTCTTAGATGGTTGGATATATTGTTCCAAGATGTTCCAAGCAAATCCCCTTGGGAGTGCCAATTGAGGGCACGTTTCTACTTTATACTGAGAAATCACCATGGGGTCCAAGTGGATGGTTGGTTGGCTGATAAAGCATGGATTGGAAACAATATCTATAGATCTATCTATCTATACATGCATACAACTATTAATATTGTGTGTATCTATGTGTATATAAGAGAAAAAAATAAAAATAAAAAACACGTCGAATTCTATATGTGTGTGTGCATACACAGCTATGTAACTGGTCTGCAACCTCAGGACTTTACCACTTTACTAGCTACAAATATCCTAGATACGGCCACCAATAGCTGCAAGTGGCTGGGCCAGCCGCCCGCCCTGACGCTTGAAACTGCCTTTGCCCTTTCACCCCTGGTTGGCGCAGATCCCAAAAGGCTTGGGATGTTGGGAATAATCTTGCTGGGTTCCAAAAAAATGGGAAATCCATGGAATATCATATATATTTATATATATATATATGAACTAATATAGTATCATTCCCAATTTCATAGGGAACCTGAGGATTGATCGTCAAATTCAGGGGATACCCCACATTAAGACAAACCCATTTAGAGATAGAATGTAAACCATTCCCGATTGCCGATGAAAGGTCGAGTGACTCTACAGTTTTCAGAACTGAACTATGTCGAGGAGTGGTTCTACTGGTTATTTGACAGGATTCCCTACAGGCTAAAAAAACACTGCACAACCTGGTCTCTATTAAACCTGGTGGAAGTCCATGCGAGTACAACCCTCAATCAACATAATCAACAAGAATCAACTGGGCACAGCTCAAGTAGAATAGAAAGGATGCTTTGGTGATATTTCTATGATTTTCTCTACCTGTGTTGGGTTCAACTTCGAAGGATGCCCGGTGATCGCCAAAGGTTCGCCCTGCGGTGATCGCCTCAGCTCGACTCAACTCACTATCCTCTCGTCGTCATCTCATCCTTGGAACTTCGTGCGGCAAAAAACGGAGGGCCAACCAGTGGCTTTCCCTGGAATAGACCATTGGATCCATTCAATAGATAATACACATATATACACATTAAATCACATTAATGGATGTTGGAGAATGGATAATGGAAAATAAATTACTGGAAGAAAATGTGGTTCCATGTGGTTCCTATCTTTGGAGCACCTTCATTCTGGTCCAATCGAAGTCCGTGACCTGTCATAGTGAGTAGAAGCGGAATTGAATTCAGACATATTCAGATCAACAAGGCGCAAAAAAATGATGCAACGGAAATTGGGGGGCATCTTCGCAAGAACATCTTCGTCACCAAGATTCCTGATGGGCACTGCCGTGCCTGTGCTGTCAATAAACTCCACCTGCCAAAGATCCCATGGGATATCATTGTTTTCACATGTGAAAAATATTGAAAAATGGCGAATGTTAGGGTATAATTTGACAAAGTCAGAAAAAGATCCTCTCGGAGAATTTCACCTGTTTTTCATGGTGGTTGGACCACTACCACCACTTTCTCGCAGGTTTCAACCCATGCCAAGAAAAGCCTTGCAGGCTCGAATTCGTCAGCCCTGATCATCCCAAATAGGGCTCATTCCTCCAGTTTTGTGTGGTCACACGCCCAGCTTGATGGTCTTGCCTGCTTGTAGCGCATGGGCCCTTTGCGAGCTGCCTCCTGTCATGGTCCGCAAGATCCAAACACATCTTAGACGGCTAAAAGTATGGGATGATTCTGTAGACCAACGGACCTGAGGGGATTTTTTTCACAGCTGTTCCACCTTGAAGCGGAAGAGAGGGAATAGCAGCATGGCGAAGAAGATGCCAACCATAAGACCCTGGGGACCCGTCGGGGCTGGGCTTGGTAGGGCTCTGAAGAACCCCAAATCTTCCAGGTACACAAGTAGGGATGAATGCTCAACACACAATACATACAAATACATACAACTATGGCTCAAAAAGCCCAAAGTGACTCAAATTCCCCAGTTTCTTGAGGACAAGAACTCATCCAGTTCATACAACTAGAATATTCCTCAAAATGTTGAGTCTACCCTCTGGTAATTTAACATAGCGAACTGGAAAATCACCATTTTATAGCTGGGAAAATCCACTATTTCAATGGCCATTTTCAATAGCTACGTTAGTCATCACCAATTTTTAATGGGAAAATCCACTATAAATGGCCATGTTCAATAGCTACGTTAGTCATCACCAGGCCGGGTATCCCGTGTGTTGGGTGAATCCAAGCCGTTGTGCCCCGTTGTGCCAAGCTGCAAAGACCAGCACCAGCCACACCCATGGAGCAGTCTCTCCATCACCTAGCACCTGAGTTTGCTGCAGCGACCATGTCGACTTGGTGAGAGGAAGAAATTACCAAACATGAAAATTAGGAAATTAAAACTAATCACATTGAAACACATTGAAATTTAAAATTTACCAAACAGTTGAAGTTTAAAACACATTATATATATAAAACTAATCAGATGAAATTAGGAAAATCATCTTTAGCTATTTCAATATGTCCATATATGTCCATTACTTCTAGGATCCAGCAGCGAAAAAAAATCGGAAATGCCGCGCCTTTCCGAACTTCTCCAATCGCTGCCTGGATAGCAAGGAGCTTTTTGGCACCTGGCCGCCGCCCGCATGAACCATCCCCAACATGACCATTATGGGTGGTAAATCTATGTAAATATCATCCACAAATGGTATGTTTACTATTGGGTTTATCACACTATCATACATTATCTACATTATGCAATCGAAAACCTGGGTTTTCGATCGTGGAATGTAAAATGATGTGACAATAATCCTTCCAAACTTGACCTTGTTGACATTGTTAACAATAATAAATCAAACAATAATTGACATATATAATGTTGACAGATATATTTACGTTGTCAACAATTTATCAATAATTCAAACGTTGATATATGTTGACCCCTACTGTAATTTCATGGTCCAGTTTGAGGGGGAATTTTTTATTTGGGTTTAGTTGGATCCCAGCTCGTTGATGCTGTTGCTTGGAGCCGTGGCTCTATCCACCGTGGCTGATGGCCATGCCAAGCCTGATTCAAGGCCAGTTTTGAGGTGTTTCCCTCGGAAAAAAAAAGTAATAATAATAGTAACAGCTCGTTAAACATATCTTTTAACCTGAAACAATCGATGCTCCAATATCAAAAATACAGAATCTGAAAATTATTCGAAATGTACAACAATACCGAAACTACAACCCAAACAAATTAATCACAATAATAATGGCATATAATGGCCATTAGAACCCAAAATGATGTGATCTGAAAAATACATAATTTCCCATTTCAGGATGGCCATGGGTCGTGGCAAGGTCGAGCTCTGCATGCCTCCAGCGGTTCTGGAGTGGGCGGAAGGGTCACAACTTGCGGTGCCTGGGCGTTTCGACAAGTCCGGGGCGGGTGATGTCAGGGTGATTAATCTACCAGTAGTTATACATGCTTTGGATATACGGTATGTGTATATATGTATATTATAAATATATACACAGAGTATGTTATATAGATTAATGTACCAAATTATATAATATATAAACGATTGCCAATAAATTTACACCACACTTTAACCAAAATGGTTACACCAACCACAAAAAAGAGTCTTCATTTCACCCACAAAATGTGGACAGAAACTCACGCAGGTGCGAAGCAACAAAGATTGTTTTTGTTCATCAACACGTCTCTTGAGTTCAGCAACCGACATAACATAACTATGGAAAATCACCATTTTATAGCTGGGTAAATCCACTATTTCAATGGCCATTTTCAATAGCTAGTCACTTAGTCATTACCAGAGGGTACCCCCACTTGATAAACCAACGCATCCATGACTCATGGGTTTCACTGAAATCCACTACCACTGAGCATTGGGTGAAGAACGGCAATCTGTTAATGATCAAGCAAAAGCTCCAAACAACCAATATCAACCTGGCTGGAAGCTGGTTCACTGCTTGATCTTACGAAACAAGCCATATCAAGCCATGTCTGAAAAATAAGCTACCAAAGTCACGGTTAATCATCAGTTATTAAAGTTATCATCCGTTTCTATTAATCTTTATGTGGCCATGGCATACATCCCATTTCAGACTTCAGACATCGCGTTTACGCTGACTGTGAAAGGGTCTCCACTGCATCCATGCCACTGGCTTTATACCACAGACCTGCACATTCCATTCATCCTTGCAGCTTGGGAAGCAGAGTTCTGAGACCTGGCACAGGAAAAGTTGGACTATGTGACTATACACTGAAAAGATAGCCTGCGCACAGCTACGAATAGATGTTTCACCATGTTTCACCTCAATCTCTGCCTCGAAAAAAATCAGACAAAACGGCCATATCAGCAGTCTCTGTTTCTATCGTGAATTGTTGATAACCATCCCCGAAGTGACGCCGAAGTGGGCCAAAGCCGTCTCTATGACACAAGCCTTGCAGCTACCGCAAACACCAAGCAACTCGCAAATGTCAAAAGTGACATCCCAGTTGTTGAAATTCAAAAGAAAATCATCCCCAGTGATTCCCAGTGCTAGTATGTGCTAGTTTCTCTGTTTTCTGTCAAGCGGTGCTGCTTCAACTGTTCACCCACAATTCTTCACACATGGGTTTGAAAGTGTACCCAGAATCTATGTTCAATCCTGTTCTCGAAAATTTTGCAGCCCCAAATGTCGCCTGCACTTCGACCTCCACGGGCATCTGTGGAACCTTTTTGGGCGATAAAAGTTCACGGATGGCCATCAGCAAAGGCCACTCGGCTTCATCAACACCTGTATCCCAGCGGCGTTTTCGACGAAGTACTGAGATGTAAACCAGTACCAAACGAAAACAAAAATGGGGACTTTTTATGGGGATAGTGATGGATAGTGTATATATATATATATAATGGGTATGATGAGGATATGTCTGGAGAATCTTCCGGGATACAACATAGGTATTGGTCTATCCAGGACTGGATGATAAACCACTGGATTTAGAGGTACCAAAAAAGGGGCAAAGTCACCAGTAATGGATGTGATGCTTCCAAAATGGGCTTGTAACGCCAAGGTTGGAGATGTAGAGATACCCAGCCTGCGTATGCTCAATGAAGATTAATGAAGCATGTGCCACATTCCGATAATTCAGACCCTATTAAGAGACCAATCTTCTCCAATCTTCTTCAATCTTGTTCAGACACTAAGACCTTCTGTAAGGGTCCGTAACACAACAACATTTCTCAACCAAAACGTGGTCCCGCTGCCAGATGCCTAGTCCACCTTGGGCTGTGAACCAGTGTAGGTTCTCAAAGCATGCAGATCGGGCATTGGTATGAAGGATGCCTACCAGGGAGCGGATTGATTGGTGAGTTTTTAAGAGGGAAAAACGAGGTCCTTAGCCAGTGGATTTCGGGGTGTCCATATTCTAAGTTACTAAACCAAAATCATATCATATCATCTATATATATATAATTATATTTATATATATGTACAGTATATAATTATCCCATTAAGTTATGCATGATATACCCTCCAGTAATCAAACATGGTCATGGGAACCCCCCTAAAAATATGTGCGTCTGAATGGGAAAATCATCGAACTGAATGGAAATTTTCCAGTAAGCCATGATTGCCAAAGGGGGCTTTAGAAAATCCAGGCCAAAGGCTATGGCTCTACCATGATTTAGATGATTTTCCCATATGTTCACCTCATTTGTAAGGGATCTTCCCATATTTTTCCTATATCTTCCTCGGATTTTCCCATGATTTCTAGGGAATTTCCCCTTTTTGTGTCCACTGAACGTGGCCTTGCGACAAAGATGTGCTGAGACCTGTGAGGTCTAAGGATTGGCTGATGACGTTGGTGGGCACCGTGTTGTTTCCTCAGCTTTTTTTCAGATCCTGGAAATCTGAACTTATGAAGGCGGGAAGTGACTTGAGAGGCCTGTGAAAATATGTGAAAATTCTAATGTAATAATCATAAACTAAAACATATTGTAATTGACTCATATATGAACTTATTAACATATGTCCATATGAGCGATATTAAGTGAAACTAACATTGCTTACTGATATATGTAGCTATAATATACCCAATATCTAAAGGTTGATCATTAAAGATTTGTAAACCTGTAAGTCCCTGATTCAAATGGGCTGTGGAGCTACCAGTAGTAAGCAGTTGCTACTGATGAAAACAGGATGGTCAAAAATGGTGAAATAGTTTGATTCTAGTGAATTATCATTAATTCATCGTGTAGGCTATTCATAATTGGTCAATTCTTCCCCCTTCATCCAACGTGTTTTGATACTGTAGATTCTACTCCAGAATTGCTTTTGTCGGATAAATCCAGCAAAAAAACATATATATATATATACTGTATATATATATAGTCCAAAATTATAGTCTATTATAGTCTTATATAGTCTATCTACTGTGTATATATATATATACGTAAATGGCTTGAATTGGCTTATTGCTTTCCTGTAAATCTATGGTTTCCTATGGCCAAAGAAGTCCCAAGCATCGTGCCAGCGCCGCAGCCTCCAGCTGGGTTGAACAATAGCTGCGTTCACTTATGACTTGGTGAAAATTTGGGCTTATGGAGGATGTAACATGATGCAACTATAGTAACTATAGTCAGTGGGGAAAAAAAAAAACTTATAACTGGGGGGGGCCTTGCCTTGTAGGTTTCCCAGAAAAAAAGTTTGGGAAAAACAAAAAGAATATGGGTTTATCGTCATGTTTCCCTGTCATGATTCCCCCAAATTTACCCTTCGGCAATCAAACATGTCGATGGGGAATCCCCATCAACATGCAGGTTTTGATGGGAACTCTATAAGTGGAGGATTTTCCATTGCCCAAAGTTTGATTCCCAAAGTTTCTAAGCATCATTTCTGCTTTCTTTGGTTAAAAAGGTGCCTTCTTGCAGAGATCCGTGCCAGACGAGACCGCACAAATCCACTGGACCAGTTTCATTCCTGGACTGCTGCCATGGATGATTCGGAAGTGACTACGAAATGGGATTTGACCTATGATATATATATATGCACGAATTGTAATCTCTTCCCCCTAATTGACAATATCCCCCTGCGGGAACCAAGAAAGACTACAGTAGATAAAATACGAAACCCGGGATCCAAGGGGGTATTTCAATATTAGGGTAGATATGGGGAGATGGGATTAGTGGCCAACTAGTGCCTATGTTTACCACTACGGTACCGGTACCCATTCTCATCTATTTTGTATACGAGACCGGTATAGGTGGTCACTGGCTCTTAGGTTGAGACGCTTGGATGGGGGAATTCCGAAAATAACTAGAACGCAGTCCCCAACAGCTCTGAAGTTTGAACCCATACTCCAAGAAAGTCCTTTTTCAACACGTTGTTTTCGTAAAAGATCCATACTACATTCCCGCTAAATCTCCATGAAATATCCATATCCAGACACATCCCAAAAGTCAGATCCTTATCAAAAAGAACATGATATGTATCCTCTGGTAATCAAACATGGCTTGCTGGAAACTGTCCGATTTAATAGATGATGTGTCCATTACGACAAGTTAAAACCTCCATTTTTAGGGGATTGTCCAGCCAGCCACGTTTGATTACCGAAAGGTAACCTTGGGGGAATCATGCATGTCATTCGTCATGGTTACCCATGAAATATCCATGATTATCATTATCACGTCCAAATTCAAGAATCCAACAAAAATGTTCCGTATCAAAGATACTGATCATTATAAACGATTCATTGTCTTAAAGATCTATTATTATCTGGTACACAATAGGTAATCAATTTCTCCATTATTATCAGTCTTAAAGATCCAATATATCAACGAACTACTAGAATCGTCATTGCAAAAAGGAAAAACATAGTCAAGATCCATGATTCAAGATCCACTATAAGAACAATCTATCACTAAAAATATATACTGTGATCATATGTGATCGTTAAGGTCATCTATCATCAATTATTTATGATTATCCCCATATTGTCCCCATAACATATATGATCATCATTAACTATCCATCTCCCCATTCCATATCCAAGTTCCACATATAAATGATTATCCTTTTATTATGATCATAATTATTACCCTCTGGTAGTTTAACATAGCTATGGAAAATGGCCATAGAAATAGTTGATTTACCGAACTTTAAAATGGTGATTTTCCAGTTCGCTATGTGAAATTACCAGAGGGTAATTTATATAATCATTACACCATTTATTATGGTAATGGTATTTCATATGGAATGATAATTTTCCATGTCATTCCATTTATTATGGTAATTACTATAATTTATATATATATATTATACCATGGCATTTAACACTGTCATTCCATTCTCCCGCACGCAGGGCGGCCACCAAGGCCACCGCAAGGCCGCCACGGCACCGTCTTTTTGGGGTCGCAGCATCACCACCACGGCGGCCTTGCCTGGCCAAGTTGGACTTCAGCGTCGCTCCATGGGGCTGTTGACCAAAGATATGGGACTTAGATCGGGATGTACATATATATATATTATATAATGTATCTGTAGAGTATATCTGTATAGATATATTATAACATAACATATTGTGTATAATATATATATATATACACATACACATATATAGTAACGACCAAACAGCTAGAAAAGGTTCAATCCCTCACTATTTTAGTTAGCGGATAAGGATATCATGGATGTCATTGGAATATAATGATCGAATGGGAATGGGATATAATGTGGATTTTTTATATTTGTAATGAGCACAAAATGGGAATGCAATATGGAGACATAATTGGATCTAACCAACAATACAGATAGGCTTGTCGAGAAGTGATGATCAGCCATCAAATTTTAGTGTTCCCTATAGTTTCAAGCAAACTCAATTGGGAATGGTTCAAATTCCAACTTTCAGCCTTGGGGCACAGGTGTTTCTCATTCTCATAAACTGTAAACTGTTCCATTTTGTGGGGTACCCAGTAGTAACCCATTCCCTAGAATAGGTAAATAACCATAACCTGGAAGTCAAATCAAAATCATGGGGATACTAGAGTTACCAAAGATATGATCAATATCACAATGATTGCAGAGTCCAACAGATTGGGGCTCACAAAATCCAAGCGAAAATCGGATTTCACGAGGAAGACTTGCGGTGGGGGGTCATTCCCGGTTTTTGGAAATCCTCATGTCGGTATCAACTATGAACTTCAATGAACTATGAAGTTGGCTTTCCTGTGCACAAAAATTCATCTTATTCAAGAATCATCAGGGCAATCCCAAAAGGCTTCCAAACAGCCCAAATAAATTCCGAGGTCGCACCATCGCATTCTTCGAATTGAAGCCGCAGGGTAGGAGCCATTGATCCCAGTGCCACTCCCGTGAGGCGACAGGCCGAAGGGAGGCCTGGCTTCAGATCGACTAGTGATCTTTTTCACTTGTGTATATAGGTTTGTCTGAAAATAGTGTACCCCTACACCCAATGGTTAATGATCATTATCCCTACTAAATGGCTATAATTGGGAATATACCCTATTTTCAGACAAACCCATATACTCACTTCCTGCATGTCATTGTACTGATGCTTCACTCGAACTGCAGATCAAAAAAACCGTGTAGCTCAAAACTGGTTGGTGGTTTCACGCCCCTGAAACATATTGCCGTGTATACAGATGTATATAGTCACTATAATGAATTGGCTGAATACATTTTTTGAACCACAGACCAGGTAAGTTTAGTTGTACATCCCAATATGTTTAGCACCGTTTGAGTAAAGGGCACCCTCGCCTGTCTCCAGCAGAATCTCCGAGCTGTCCGTGGTTGCCTCATGATGAAACGTGAAGGATCTCAGGGTTGCGACTTATGACATCGGACATGGCAAAACCAGGCGCTTCGACATGGCTGAAGTGATTTTCTACGCATAGTTCATATGGAATCATATGGAAATTTCTTCAACATGTTCATAGACATCATAAACTAGGCAAACCATGGGCAAGAACACCAAGAGATGCACCATCATTCCGCTTTCTTGGGCAAAAAGATGTTCTTGTCTAATGAATGCTTGCGAAACTCAAATCTGTCCCATGTCTCAAGTCCATGCAGTCGATGCCAAGTCGATGCCAGAAAGAAAAAACAAACTATCATGAAGCTTGCTCAAGTAGCCATTGTACAGCCAGGAAGAAACCAGAAGTCTCTTCAACAAGATATCCTATGGAAGACCACCCCAGCTTTCACTCTTCAGCCCAGACACCAGCCAGTCTCCTCCTTCATTGCCGGGTTTCTGCCATTTAAAAGCATCTGACCTACCAGCGAATCTGGTTGGTGCTTTCAACCTGTGTTTCAGGCTCATCACTTTGGGATCATCCTTAATATTCCTCAAATCCAAGATGTTTTCAACTAGGGCAGCAAAAACTAAGCGTGTTAACAGCTAGCCAGGAATGGATTAGGATAGGGGCGGCGATGATCTGCATGGTCACCTTGGAATCTTCGGCGAAAACCTTCAGCTATCTTACTCCATCTATGATATATGAATATATATATATAAGATATACACCGCTGAAAAGTGATCTTTGCTTTGGAAAATCGTCACAGTTTGCCTTGGAATATCCCCATTTTATCCCATTTTGATATCGCATTCAATGGGCCAGCTATGCCATAGCTATCTTGGTTTACTGGAGCGTGCTGGCGACGGAAGCTGAAGACCATGCGACCATGGTCTCTGACCAGTTGCGATGCTGATTGAAGGAGACTTCATGGTGAATTTGTATAAAGTCTGTGGTGACAGTGAATCACCCTACGTGATCATCATCATCATCATCATCATCATCATCATCATCATGATCATCATCATCATGATCATGATCATCATCATCATCATCATCATCATCATCTTCATCATGATGTCATCATTATCTTCATCATCATCATCATCTTCATCATGATATCATCATTATCATCATCATCATCATCATCATCATCATCATCATGATCATCATCATCATCAACAACAACAACAATCATCATCATCATCAACAACAACAACAACAATCATCATCATAATCATCATCATAATCATCACCATCATCACCATCACCATCATCACCATCACCATCACCATCACCACCACCATCATCATCATCAGCAGCAGCAGCAGCATTTTAGAGCAATTATCACCACACGCACTCGCCACTACTCACCTCTATTCACCACTATTCACCACTACTCACTGCCACTCGCCACTTATCACGACCTTCACCAAGCATTTAATTATTTTGTTCACGTATTTTTCTTACTAGTCTTGCTGGATATTGTTGGTTCTTTGAGTGATATGTTCCTTTTTGCGCTACCAGTATCACCATCATTCCTGGTTGTATCCCCGTCTTTGCTAGTTAGAGAGATTCTACGCCCGCATATCCTTATCTTGTATTATTCCTTTATCCCAGAGATATTAAGAAGCATCAAACACAACATATACCCTGCGGCAATTTAACCTCGCCATGGACAATCACCATGTTTTAAATTCGATAAATCATCTATAAAGGGGCCATCTATACCATAGCTACCATGGCTATGTGAATTACCAGAGGATCAGCTTGGGGGTGCAACTCCACTTATAACTCGATGTATAAACATACTTGCAGGATGTTATGGGGGGGGGGGCATATCCCAACTTTTGGGAGTTAGTAGCCCCCTAGTTATAGCCATCCATAAGCCCAACTGCACCCCCAGCATCCCATGTTCTCCAAGGCGCTGTAGTAGACTGCCGGAACAGAGGCCATGCAGTTGCACCTGGCATGGGTCATGGGTCATGGTTATTGTTTGGTATCCACGAAATATTATTGATAAGTTGATAATAGTAGTTACTGTAATCATAATTACCAACAGTTCAACATGGTTAACAATAGTTCATACTTAATATATCTGTTCAATAGTTCAGTTCATCTATGTAAATATAGCCATCTTGGGATGTTTTTTTAGGTCGTACGTTTGAAGCCGTGCTCATTTACCCTCTGGCTGACCTGGAAATGGCAAAATGCTGCCAATGGTGGAGTCAAGGTATCAGCCGCGTTTTCCATCTATCAATCCAGGCATCAGACTCAATAGGGGGATGAAAATCCATGATGTGATGATCTTCAGCCGGTAATGCTGGTGAAGATTTCTTCCCAAGAATTGGTCATTCTGGTAAAACTGATTTTTTACGGGAAAGATATGCATCTTCATTTCAGGTCTGAACAGGAGTTTGCAGATTCACCATCAAGAATGATCAAAAAATCATGCTTGATCCACCAAACTCTTGGTGAAAAAACATCTGATCCACCAAGACTTCAAGGAAACAAAATTATTTAAAAAAAAAACATCAGATCTACGATTCGATCACGAAAATTACATCAAATTACCACAAAAATCTGGCAGAAAACTGGGTAAAAACCATGGTTTTTAACGGTCAACCCGTACCCCGGTGACCGCGTTTTCCAACGGTCACGACCTGCTCATCCACCGGGGCAGTACGCAAGTTCTCCAGGCTCAGGTCCAAAGAACTGGCGCGGCAGTGTCGATGGTGGAAAATAGTGAGTTGTTGAAGGGAAAAATTGCGAATTTCAGGGAAACATAGGGAAACATATGGAAACATGGTGAGTTGAAGGGGAAAAAAGTGGGACAAGGATGGAAAATGATTGGATTTGAAGTCGAAAGCACCAAAAATGGGGATGTCACAAGGTCAAATTGAGGTTCAAACCAACCAACATCGTGATTGTTTGCCAGGTCTTAATTTTGTTTTTATGGTATCCTATGGGAACAAAACCCGACCCAATGACTTAAAAAAGCCGAGGCCCAGCGACTTTTTTGCCCCGAAAGAGTGAGTTCAACGTGCCGGCTGCACTCCATGATCACAGCAGGCCTGGTGGTTGGAGAAATCGACGGTATGATTTCCAGAGTTTGTAGGATATATATATATATATACCTGAGAAGGGGGGGACGAAAGCCAGCCCCCAAAGCAATGCTCATGGTTTTTTTGTCTCTGCGCTGAAGTATCTCGAAGTAAAGGCGGTTGCTAGTTGTTAGCGTTCCACGATACTTTTAAAAACACAAACCTTTTTACACACGGACCCGTTTACGCATACACAGAATGTTGCACACAGACCCTTTTACACACAGACGCTTTTACACAGAAACATCTTGACACAGAGC
>Ga0126342_10014647_pt1:0-5000 | contig 13819 bp, 9 predicted proteins | sample Cyp1metagenome_FD_92528 | JGI IMG/M metagenome (GOLD analysis project Ga0126342, IMG submission 92528) | Coral microbial communities from Lord Howe Island, Old Settlement Bay, Australia - Cyphastrea 1 metagenome | ecosystem: Host-associated > Invertebrates > Cnidaria > Coral ...
CGGGGGGGGGGCGGGCGCCGGGCGGTGGGGGGGGGGGGGGTGGGGTCCTGGCGGGGGGGGGGGGGGGGGGGGTGGGGGAAAAGGCAAGGGGGGGGGGAGGGTTACGGTTTTTTTTTTTTTTTTTTATGGGATGAATATCAAAGTTAGTTGATGATGATGATGATAATGATGATGATGATGATGATGTTGATGATGATGATGATGATGATTATTATTATGAATATGAATCTCCCACTGAGACTGGGATGAAAATATCGAAGTTTTTTTTTTTTTTAATGACAATTCATTCATTTTTTTTTACATGATTATGAATAGGAATATGGTTGGATGATTTTTTTCTGTACTTGGATTTAATGGGGTAATGATTAGTCATGATTAATGATGGTAAATGATGGTTAAGAATGCCTAATAATGGCTTAGTTAATGGATTATTTGACGGACTATTCAATGGCAACTTGGGGGATCATCCCACAGATCGTAACTGCTTCGTGACCATAGTTATTTCACTATATTTCACTTCTATATTTGGGATAACCGATACCCATGAATCGGGGACTTACTAACCAGGGTTACTAACCATGATCGAGTTACATGGCAGCCCACTCATAGTCACCAATGTCAACCCCGGCCTCTCACTGCTTGGGTACTATGTTAGTAGCAGATGATTACCATTTGCGAAGGGATCCCCTTTGTTTCATCCACCGGGGTATCAATTCAATTCATCCGGGGTTAACATTTTTTGAATGCGATTTTTCAGCATCAACTCTCGAAATTCATAGTCACATTTTCAACGTTTCCAGTAACATCTCAATGGCCATTACCTAAATTAGAGGTACCTAACATATGTAAGATGTAAGGGTATATCCCTACAAAATATGGCCTTATATGGTACAGTACCTCCATTTTAGGATCCTGGAGATCTCCCATTGAACATCCGACCGCGTTGTTTGAAACGCCGTTTTTTGTTTTCCGCGCTGAGGACGCTGCTTCAGCTGAAAGAGAGTGTGGCAAAAACCACCGAGGCTCGTAGATCTCGAGTTGACGATGGGGATTTGGCAACCATCAACTGGGTAAGTTCATGATGTTTATTCATGAATAATATGGGTATTTAATGGATAATGATTATTCATGAATCTTTGTAAATAAAAATATGAATAATCAACTGGGTGGATTTTCCATGATTTTTCTATGATTGTATTTCAAATCTAGATAGAACGGTCCATTTAACATCCATACATGGGATGATTGGCATATACTGTAGTCTGTTGATGTCTGTTGATGGATGTTAATGGATGGTGGATGTGATATCTATAGTTAATGGATGTTAATGGTTTTATTCCCAACGATAAATGGGAGATGTAACCATTAGGATGTACAATCTGGATGAATCATGATGACCTCACGTCGCTTTCCGTCACTAAAATGATGCTTTGTATACGGGGAATCATCCGAAATCATCTCCACATGGCCCGGCCCAAGATTTCAGCTATTTTCAGCTGAGTGACTTAGTGTAATTCCGCCAGATACCATGGTTTATCAATGTTTATCATGACTCCTCCAACGTTGGGAAAGTTTTTCAGAGACCGTTCATTGATGTTGGAATATGGTTTAGCTTCGATAAACCCAATGACTACCATTTTGGGAGTTCTTTTTTAAATTTAAAGCAGCTATTTTGGTGATATTGGGGATGGTTAAAAATTGTTGGGGGAAACCCAAAGCTCCAAACTCCCATGGTCGTCATGTGGGCCCACAGAATTCGCAATCTGGGTACTGGTCATTTCCGAATTTGGGACAATCGTCTATTGGTTCATAGACGAGTCATAAAAAACATGATTGCAGTTTCATGAGATCTGCCCCCAACAAAATCGCGTAGACGAGGTTTCTCGTCTGGGGTTCAATGGAAAACACCAGCTGGATCGTTCCTGGAGGATACCCTCTTTGTTTTGCTAACAGTTTGCGAACTGGAAAATGGCCCAGTCGAAATAGTTGATTTACCAGTTAAACATGGTGATTTTCCATAGCTATGTTAGTCATTACCAGAGGGTAATTTTCCAATCCAGAAACATTCAATCTTTGTTCCGTTGGACCCTCTGGTAATCAAACAGCTTGCAACGGAAACTCCGCGTTGCCAGCGGGTAGGCAACGGGCAAAGGTTGCAGATATATAGAAGCAAGACAAACATAACAAGGAGATGATGCATCCACAAATGGGGAGTCACCCAAAGTTTAGGAGGTCCACAAGCAAAGTGGGTTTGGATAGACGTCCATTAATTATAGGACTGTCAAATTCAACGACGACTTGAAGCTGGTAGTTTTCAGTGTTCAACCATACATTTTCTACAAGGTTCAAGCAACACAATCTGGGACGCAACCAACCGTTTTTTTGGGCACATCACCAGGCAAGTTTAAATTTAACCATCAAATATTAGAAATTACCAACGACTTGTGGGACACAATCATTGAATATGGGCTTGTCACCAACAGAAATTGCGATGCAACTGGAAAATGTGGGGATGTCACCGACAAAGCATGGAATGTAATGAACAAAAATGGGAATTTCAACTCTAAACATCCAGATATATTTAGCCAACAAGAACAGATGCCTAGCAAAATCGGAGATCAATCAAGGTTATACCTCTGGTAATCTAGCAGCGCCATTTTTAATAAATAAATCGTGTATAAATTGTTAGACTACCAGAGACTATTAAGCAGGTAGTGAATGTCTCACTTTATGAAACAGACCAAACGATGCCCATGAAACTGAAACAGTCATCAAATTGCTCGCTCAATCATGCCACAAAAAAAACGGCATCCGATTCCAACACTTCTTGGAACTCCTGCACCATTGGGTCACTTTTGTTTTTGCCATTTGCGTCTGAAAATGGTACCACCAGTCATGGCCATAGGAAAACTGATGATCAACCATGGGATGGAATACCATATTTTCAGACCATTTTTTTGTCTCCGATTTTCATAGAGAAAAACCCAAGAATGGCTCACCCAATGCCACGAAGAGGTACCGACTTTTCACCAGAACTTGATGTATAAGGCGAGCGCCGGGGTCAGGGCGCCGGGGTCACAACATTCCAGGCTGCGTTTCGAGGCACAAATGAGGGTCATATCTGATCACGATGTGTATATCAAGTTGTAAATGACAGGAGATATAACAATGATGGCGATATCAAGTTATATTGAGTTATATTGGTTATATAAGCCCAATTTACAACATGATAAATCATGGTAATCAAGCGTAGCTATGGAAAATCCTCTAGAAATGAAGGGTTTTATGGGAAAATCATTTGTAAACAGTGAATTCCATTGCCATGTTTGATTACTAGTTCGGCACTAAGTTATATATATATATATCTATATTAATTATATAAGTATATTAAGTTATAGATGATAAGCTGCCGTCATGTTTTTGCATCGTCGCTTCCAACCACGCTAGGACCGACGGTTGACCAGGAAGACTCCGGAACTACTAGAGGAGCAACGGGCCAGGCCTTCAAGGGCCATCTGGTTATTGAACGTAGCGAGTTGTGGAAAATCACATTTTTTCTAGGTAAATCATCAAAAAAGACATCTATATATGGGCCGTTTTCCATAGCTATGTGGAATAACCAGAGGGTAGTTGATTTATCACATACGATAAGATATTAAAGCTATGGATCTATCATATTATCCATATTTCTATTTATCATATGCTTATACGCTAAACCTCAATTTTCTATTGATCTATCTAAGTTGTTTGACATAGCTTGAGCGTAGATCAATAGAAAACTGGGGCTAAGCCATCAAACACGGTGGTTTAACATGGGGAAAACTGCATCTGGAAATGGGGATATGTAGCCAATATATGCCAACGTCATGTGGAATATCTCCCATACAGGCACTCAAAATGAATAGTGTAGAAGAAGGGCTTAAACCAACTTACCTATCTACTTGCATGTGGATGGCAGTTAGTACTCTCTGGTAATCAAACATGGCTGGCTGGAAAATCCACCATAAATGTGGTTGATTTTCCCATAAAACCCTCCATTTTTTGGGGAGTTTGAAGTGCCAAAAGAACCAGATCATCCCAAGTTTGGTTCACTTACAACCCGAAAAAGATGCCGAAATACGGTATGAATAGCTTCAATGTTACACAGAAATACGGCAGGATTTCACCGCCTCTCTTTTTTGGGGGATGACAATCCTTAGCCGATCGTCTCTAGGAGATCTTGCGTCTTCCTGAGGTCGATGTTGGGGGATGGATTTCCTGAATTTCTATGGTGGATTTAACTGTTCCCCTCTGGTAAACTAACAGTTTGCTATTGAAAATCACCATCTTTGATAGGTAAATCAACTATTTCTATGGGCCATTTTCAATAGCGAACCGTTAAATTGCCAAAGGGTAATCTACATATCCACTGAGATTTTCAGAATCTTAAGGGGCACATCATCTTGAGTGGCATGGCTGATTTGAGTTGATGGCAACAGATTGGCAGAGGGTAGTGGTTCTTGTCCGGTGGCAATGAGCAATGGAATCCAGAACCATCACAGGGTTCCAAAATGCCATTTGGTCATTGGTCTACCAAAGCTGCACATTTGTGCCAGCTCTTCAAAGAACTGTTCCGTAGCGTCTTGTTGGCTCTGTCTCCAGTTTCGTTGATAGGGCAGCCCTGCTCTGCTCATGTAGGTTTTCGTGCAATTCTGGTTCAACAGTCAGAACAAATCCAACGGGAATGCACGTCCCAGCAATTTTGGCTGGTGATTTTCCGACCGCATTTCTGTTGGTTCCCCTCCACAGTGGCTGTATGCAGGTGGTCCTTACCTTGCTAAAAGATGCCTCAGCCACTTGACATGTGCAGCGCCTTCAGATGGGCATGGTTAAAAAAAATATATATATGTATATAGTTTATTATATAATATTTAAATGTTTTGTAAAAAGGAAATCCAGGTGATTTAATGGGATATTCATGGGAATTATATCATGGAATAATGTTTTTTTTTGGGATATCA
>Ga0126342_10014647_pt1:10000-13819 | contig 13819 bp, 9 predicted proteins | sample Cyp1metagenome_FD_92528 | JGI IMG/M metagenome (GOLD analysis project Ga0126342, IMG submission 92528) | Coral microbial communities from Lord Howe Island, Old Settlement Bay, Australia - Cyphastrea 1 metagenome | ecosystem: Host-associated > Invertebrates > Cnidaria > Coral ...
TAATGGTATTTGAAATTACAACCAACCATCTGATATATTGGGTCATTTTTCGTTTTTTTTGCAGCAAAACAAGGGAAATTTCAGCGGTAATGTTATTGTGGATTCAAGAAAAATGGAGATTTGAACCGCAAAAATACGGCTTCAGCACCAATGGGGTTAAGACAGCACACACATATGAGAATAATAATAGTAATAATAATAGTAATAATAATAGTAATAATAATAGTAATAATAATAGTACTAATAATAGTAATAAAAATAGTAATAATAGTAATGATAATAATAATAACATAATATATATATATATAGTGTTTTAATCAGCAAAACATGGACTTTAGTCAGCCAGTTATGAACTGGTCATTCATTCTTGCTGGGTATCCCTTGATGCGTCTCAGATGTGGACGGCACCTCCCATAGTCATTCTTTGCTATGATCATACTTGTAGTAACCCCCAGAAAGGTAGAAAAGGTTCAATTCATCACTATTTGATTAGGATTTTACCAACTTCTGTCTTGACTTGGCGGTTGCTACATATTCAAAAAGATGGAACCAGTTCAATTAATCACTGTTTTGCGATTTTAGTAGGGTTTCACCACCAACTTTAATGATTTTAATGTTGTTTTTTGGTTTCTACATATTTCTTGCCGCCATGTTTCATCAAAGATGGCATTAACGGCAAGCACTGTTCTCCAATGCGGCAAGGTATGTTCTCCAGGCTGAACGCTGAGCTAACGAACTGGGGCACCACCTGTAGATAGACCATTTAAATTCCAAAGATTCCCAAAAGTTGAGACTATGGATGAGAAAATCCCAAGCTATTTTTCTAGATATTTGCGGCCCATGATTTTTACAACGCCCACCTTCCCAAGAACTGCAGCGCCCTGTACAGTTGGCTGTGCCTTGAAAAACATCCCAGCGTCGTGGATGGTTCAACCAAAGCCATGGACGAAAATGTCAAGCTGGGCTGAATGGGACCGAGCCTAGTTTCGTGTTTCAGATGGCCCGCAGATGGCATTTTTTTTTGGCATCTTATGGGGTGGGAAAGGTTTCTATCCTGAATCAAATGGAGTCTCCAGTTTGTTAACCCGGGGTGGACATTCTGAAGCCTAGTTTGGCCAAGTCTCAATGCTGGGACCGAGACCTATACTTCATGATACAGCCCTAGGATATCCTACCTATACTGGGTAAAACATGCTGATTGACTCGTACCCTCATGGAAGCTGGTTCCTCTCCTGACCATTCCCTTCAACTTCAGCTGACGCCAAGGGAGTCCAGCTTGGACTTCTTCACCTTCGTTATTCCATGCCCGTCTCTAGTAGCCACGGCATAGTAGACCTTCATGCTCTTTGTGATTTTCCCCCATTCTGCCGAAGGGCAGGCATTGGATATCCTACAGGTTACACCTTTGCGCGAGTTTTTTTTTCCACTCCTAGGGGATGTTTTTCCCTATGCCAGATGTGTGTGGATGTTGAAATTCCCATGTTTGTGTTAGCCACTATTTGGCCAGCATCTACTCACCATTTGCCAACCACTCATGCTTTTCCCACCGTTTACCCCAAGAAATAGACCCTTCCAATAATACCCTCTGGTAAACTAACATAACTATGGAACATCACCTTTTTTCATGGGAAAACTCGAAAACTCACTATAAATGGCCATTTTCAATAGCTATGTGGCTGTTTACCAGGCCGGCTATGGGGGGTCTTGGGAGAGTGCTGTCCTCAAAACTGGCCTGTCTGGCAACGACGCCTCCAGGACAGTGATATTGCGTCCCAATATGGCGATCGCTGCCGGCAAAAAGGGGCATGACTTTGATGAGCCATAAAGTTAGGGAATGGGCTACCCTCTGGTTATGTCAAAATAGCTATTGAAAATTGCCATTGATAGTGAGTTTTCCCATGAAAAAAGGTGATTTTCCATAGTTATGTTAGTTTACCAGAGGGTAATGAGCCATAAAGTTAGGGAATGGGCTACAGAGTGGGGCCTAACTGGTAGCTAAGTAGCTTTATATATTTATGAACACCTAAAGTTGAGGCGTAATTTTCACCAGAATTGAACCAGGAAACATCGAAACGGTGATTCTGAGGATGAGACATTTCGTTTTTTGAAACAACAAAAAAACACATTTTTGAACAGGTCCACTTATCTGTATCTAAACATAATATATATTAAGCGTAGCATATATATTTTTAGAGGATGCATTTTTCAAGAATCGGCAGCATTTGGCTGGGTTGACATTTCGTAGCACCAGAAATTGGATGATGTCAGAACCCTGGCGGAGTGGAACCATGGCTTTGATTCAGTGCTTAAGAATCATGGCTACGAGAACTTGTCTCAGTTTTTGATTCGATTGATGGTTCAAGCTTTGCAGCAGTGATGGGGACGATGGGTGCTACTGTAGCAGCCATAAGTGGAACATAGTGGAAGTTCCCCAGGTATACATGGGATATCCCCAGCAACATAGAGGGTTTTTTTTTAACCATTTACTAACTGGGATACGCATCCAAGTGAGGGAGTAGTGCCATCTCAAGTCTTACATCTTCTGAACTCAGCATACCCATTACAAAGTGGTTGCCCGACTGACATGAACACCCCAAAATGGAGTCTTGAAGATGCTTCTTAAAAATCGCAATCGATTTTTTCAAGGCTTCCACCTTAGTAGATGAGTATTCAGGGTGGTTCTAATCAAAGTATGATTCCACGCTCTGGGCTCTGAGAGGCCTCTAGCCTCTGTAGTCAGCCCACAATGTGCCATGCGTGTGCCGTGTGCATCCATGGCACGTCACGCCTTTGGTCGGACGAAACCGTGGGAACGACTCCGAGGCGAGGGTCGACAGCTGGATTGCTAGTTGCTTGCGCTTTGAAGCAACAAAGATGAGTAACTTCATGTGGGAACATGTCAAGTTAGTAGGATTATATATATTTATATATAGTATATATATATACACAGTCTATAAGTTACTTTCTAGTTTGGATTATATTTATATACGTATATATATATACATATATATATATATATAGAATATACACTGTTATATTCTCATATTGGGGGATGGTCATCCATGATGTTTGGTGGCTCCCACCTTGAGGTTGGCGACAACGCTCTCGCTGGTTGGCCAACCAGACAGAGGTGTGAGCGGGGTCATGGTATAATGGTCATGGCTGTTAATGGGTTTAATGGAATTTAGTGGAATTTAGTGGAATTTAATGGAATTTGGTGGAATTTATGTGATGATAGTGGGAAGATGTGTTTGGATTAACTGGAATTGAGGGAATTGAATATAGGTTTTATTTATTATTATTTGATGTTCATGGATATCAATGAATGTTCTATCTATGGTTGATGGATTGTAATGGTATATCACCATAAATCGGGATTTGTCCGGGAAAAAATCGGCATATGATGGGATATATAACCAATTCATAAATTCATTCCAAAAATGAATCACATTTAGTTCAATGAATTTCCCAGCTGTTTTTTCTTCCATTTGGTTCGGGGATGTCCCAGTTTAAGCCCTGTTTGATGTGTCATAAATACGGTGGTCTTAGCTTTTACCCTCCGGTAAACATACAAAAAGCTATTGAAGATTGCCATAGAAATAGTTGATTTAATTAAACATTGTATTCAACCCATTAAAATTGGTATTTCTACATATTAGAAATGGTATTTTGTCCGAGAATGGCCCGTGTCTGAGAATGGCCAATTTATAGTTATTCCCAACAGCAGGGCCTGTTGGGTTTCAATCTCTAGGGCTGGGGCTGGCTCGCGGGGACTTGCAGCCTTCAAAATCCGGAATGGAACCCTGGAACCCTGGAACC
>Ga0126342_10014648_pt1:0-12500 | contig 13819 bp, 15 predicted proteins | sample Cyp1metagenome_FD_92528 | JGI IMG/M metagenome (GOLD analysis project Ga0126342, IMG submission 92528) | Coral microbial communities from Lord Howe Island, Old Settlement Bay, Australia - Cyphastrea 1 metagenome | ecosystem: Host-associated > Invertebrates > Cnidaria > Coral ...
ACTACTACTACTACTACTACTACTACTACTACTACTACTACTACTACTACTACTACTACTACTACTACTACTACTACTACTTACTACTACTACTACTACTACTCCTACTCCTACTCCTACTCCTACTCCTACTCCTACTCCTAGCTACAACTACAATTACAACTACACTACATTACACTAGACTACACTACACTATACCACACTAGTACACAACACTACAGTACACTACGCTAATTACGCCACACCACAGCTACAACTGCAACTGCCACTACACTACACAAATTACACTACATACTACAACTCCACTACACTACAACTACAACTACAACTACAACTGCACTACACCACACTACATCCAGCAGTTGCCGTGAGGTGACCCACTGCAACCATTGCAACCACTCCAAAAATCACAACTCCAACCACCTTTCGGTCGATCAGTGGATTCGCTCTGCCATCCGTGATTCACAACAACCAACCTCTCCTATAGTTTTCCTATTTTTGAAACTTCCGCCACCGCCTTGTGTGGTACTACTGGTATTGTTATTATTGTTATTATCTGGTTATTATTATCATGATTTATATATGTATATATATTAATATATATATATATTATCGTTGATAATCATAGGCCATCACACAGGCTAAATCCTGCCAATACCTGCTGCGGGTATCATTCATTGAGGGACTTGAGACAACAACAAGCCACAAGGCGGTTGCGGAAATGACGTTCCTATATTTTCCTCATTTGCTCACGGTTTTCACCCTGAAAAGACCTTGCAAGTCCGGACAATGTATGTATGGCCATGCAATGAATTTGGTTTGAAGCTAGCAGGATCCACAGAATCAAAAGACTTTGCTGGATTTTGCTTGGATAACAGTAAGCTTCCCCTGTTTGAATACTTTCGGGTGATCTGACAATATCTGACAATGGCAAAATTCCGCTCCTGGCCACGTCGCAATCTGCTGCAGCCGGGCCTTGGAGGATCAATTGTGCCATGGTACAGAAATGATGTGCCCCTACCAGTCAAAAATGGGTTTATCACCCTACTGAATTATCTAACTAGTACATACTAGTCCTGCAATTAATGGTGATTACATGTCATATATCAATAGTCCTTTTCGTGGTGTTTACAACCCCATCACTGCAGCTATAGAGTTTCAATTTGGACGCCTAGTCACCTTGCAGGGATACCAAAATATTGCCTTTTTTTCTTGCGGAATAGACTAGAGTTTTAGGAGTTTAGGGTCCTGGAAACATCTAAACGAGCCAATGTTTTATCGGTAGATTCTCTATCTTACTAAGATTCTCTAAGTACATGCGAGGACCAGTCCCTGTCAGTACATCAGCAAACTGAGGACCAGTCCCTTCAAATTTTGTGGGAAGATCATTGCTTCCAACCTTGGAACATCTTGGAACTGCAACGGCTGTGAGTTTTCAGTGGCAACACTTGGCTTCCAGGCTGGGTGACACAGCCAAAGCTCCTGCGGCAAGGCTCGGCCTTAAAGGCTGTCACACTTCAACATCCAACAAGGCCATTTCAAGATGTCAAAATCTTTGAAATCTCCAAATTTGCGGCTACATTTCCCACTCAACAATCGTAATAGGCCCGGTGATAGTTGGTTGGAAAATCCATGAAAATCCCGTGTATATCTATATAATTCTATGTATATATATATATATATATATAGTAGATTATAGTTATAGTACAGTAGTTGATTAAGATAGATTCTAAATATAGTAGTTGGTTAATGGTGGTTCCCCTAACGGATTCTGATAATCCCCAATACCTGCGTATATAATATACATATATATATATATGTATATATCATATATATATATATATATATATATTATAGAGGGTGGTCTATGGTCTATGTTGGTATAACATGGTATAACCCTCAGTATCAACCCACTGGGCTGCATCCTTGTCGTCATCCTTGAATTTGTAGATGTATGGTACTGGCCTCAGAAGCCATGGAATCCTGCGGAACCATGCTGAACCAGTATGGTGGTGTCATATGATTTCTGTAGGCATATGTAGACTCTTGAGTCATGTGATCATGAACCATATTTGTCCAGATTCTGCATGTTCCTCTTACTGCAAATGCCAAACACTACAGTGCTACAAACAGTGAGAAACACTGAATGATATACAGTATTAGCAATATTATCAATGGATACAGCGCATCAACTGGCATCAACTGTTCCCACCCTGAGGAACTTACGGGGGCGGCGCGCCTCCGCTGCCAAAGACCTTAGTTTCATCAATTTTGAAACCAACACGTTCTGAATCTTTCTGCGATGTTAGTGACCTGATGTCAGATGACAACATATTGACGTCAAATTACTAGTGCCCTTGCTGCCACCAATAACAAAACCTGGAAGGCAGGAAAAACTCCTGAGATCTCTTGACCATTCCGCTGGGGAACCCCTACGGGCTTCATCTTGACCACCATGGACTGTGGATTGCACTCAACACTTAAATCGAAGGTGGCCTGCAGCAGTGGCAACACCACCTATCTCAACTGGTTCGCTCTAGAGTCTAGAGTGTGGTTTGCATGAGTTCAATCAGAGCATTTGGCTCTTGTTTACCGTTTTCTTGATGCTTTTCCCCTCACGAACCAAATGTTCTGTGCTGTTTGAGGCATGACATTTTTCACAGAACCACAACTCAAAGTAGCTGCCTTCAAGTCATGACCCACCACGGTCATGCACATCTCTCCGTCCTCGGTCACCCGGTCACCGAGATCTAAGGCTGTAAGTCATGAACCAGGTCCAGGCGTTGAGTCTGGCTCCTTAGAGAAAGTGTACTTCTTTTCGACACCGTTCTCCATAGCACCAACCTCAGTCTCATGGATTGATATGGATTGCATGTCTAGTAACCTCAACCGCAAAAACAACACAAACTAGTCGACTAGTCCAAAGGTTTCACGTGACAAACAAAACGTCCTGTCAGGTGTGTTGTGAGATGGTGGATGTGGCGCGTGCGATCTGGAAAAAGACTTGTGCAAGCATTTGAAAGCCATCTATTTGCAAAGGTTCGGGCATTGTTTTGACCTATATATTATTAATATTTATCGTTTTTAATTAATATTCATTACTGTAATAGTTATCAATATTTATTATTTATTCATATTTATTAATATTTATTGACATGTATTGATATTTATTAAAATGTATTAATATTTATCAATATGTATTAACATGTATTAATATTTATCAATATGTATTAATATTTATTAATATTTATTAATATGTATGAATATTAATATTTGTTAATATGTATTAATACTTATTGATAGTTATTAATATGTATATATTAATATTTACTAATATGTATTAATATTTATCAATATGTCTTAACATGTATTAATATTTATTAATATGTATTAATAGTTATTAATATCGGTAGTTGTTTGAATCCAATCCCAAAGTGGTTTCATGTCTTCTCTACTCAGTTCAACCTTCATTTTGGAAAATGTAACCAAGAAAATTCATTTACAGTAAGGCATGGCAATGGTAGAAATATGGTAAATTCCAGAAATCCCCTGGATCATTGTCCTGGCAAAAGTCCCTGAGAATCCCAGGGAAAGTTCCCTAAAATCCTGGAAGTTCATGTGAGTTCCATCAAGTTCCTAAGAATTTTCCCTGAAAGTTTCCTAACCATCCCCAAGTCATTCAAGTCATCACCATCTTTTTATGGGTTGCAAAAACCACCATCCCAAATGGCCCGCGTTTCGCGTTGGGCCCTGGCCCACTGAATGCCGCAGAGCCGGCGCAGCGCCATGGCCTCGCGCGCCTTGCGCCGCACCCGGGAGAGGTGCTGGTTGTTGGCCTCGCTGCTCGTCCCTTTGGATCACTCGATGCTGGCTACATCAACTGGTACATATTTATCATTAAGATCATCAGATATTGATTTATGTAAATCACATCAAATCACTTTCATGATTTTCATGATAGTTCAGTTGATATCAATGTAAATCAAGAAATCGATCTTCTCACCAATGTCAACTGGAAAATGACTGGAATATCAACTGCACAGTGTACTACCTGGAACGAACATTCACGGAAATTGCAACATGAAGTTTGGATTACCCGATGATCCAAATCAACTGATAATACAGGTGATCGATGGTGATCGCAGGTGATATTTTGGGATGGGTATGGATGGGTTAAAATGGGATGAGACAGGTTGGGACCAGCAGGAAGACATGAGTGCGGATCTGCTGTACGGATCAAGAGTAGAACAGAGCGCACTGTTTCTCGAAAAATCCGGGCCGGTTGCTCGACCAAAAAAGCAAAAGAAACGGCCCTCCCACATCAATTCACTGCAGCGAAAAAAAACTTTAGAGGTTCAACCTTCTTTTACCCTGTACTTGGACGGTGTTATGGTTCTAGCCTTTTTCGGAGTATCTGGAGATACTATTGGTTTACGCATGTTTGCGCTTTTTGCCTTGTTTACCTGGGATGTTGTTCTAGCCTTTTTACTTGGAGATGCTGCTGCGGCTCCAACCTTTTTCCGGTTAGTAAAAAAGGAGAACCGTAGTATCTGCCAGAAGCCGCGTAATTTCTCCAGCTGCCGGAAGCGATCCCCAACGCTTGCAAAAGTTCTCTTGGTTCCCACCAGCAAGACATGCGTACGGATCAAAAGTAGAAGCCAAAAAATTGGATTGTCAAACACCGAAAAATCGAAAAATACCTTTCGGTTGCAATTGACTGGAACGAAACGGGAAAAACAATGAGACTGAGAAGCATGATCTTCCACTTGATTTTCCCCCAGCATCCTCAGCTATCCCCAGCCTGGACAGCAATGCCGGCATCTGCTGCCTCTTCTGCATCCTCATATCTGTCCAGGTCCAGCAAAGCCTGGAGACATAAAGGACTGGTGGCAACAGTTGTTGACTGGTTGTAAGATAATCAACAAATATCAACACTATATTGGTAGTAAAACTACCCCCTGTAATCATCAACAAACAGTGAGTTTGAAGGAGTTCCAATAATGTCTATATATAGAATTTGTGCAGCGTGCTGTGATTCGGTCGTTTGGTGTGGTGCTGATCTTACATTTTGTGGTGCTAGGTGAAAGCTGCACAGATGCTGCACAGGTATGCAAATGAATCATGAAAAATACCCCTATCCCATCCTATTATACTGATTGGATCTGAGTGGTAAATGGGTATCCGGTATCCGTATGTATCCGTATTAATTATTATGGATCCAACAAACCAATTAGATCCAATTAGTATACCCCCCACATAGATCACTCAACAGCGATTGTTCAATGGCTCAAATGTCAGGTCTTGGTACAACGTGTCCGTCATCCTGGCATCGCAGCGTGCCTGGGCTTTTCGCCAGTAGGCCTGGTGAATCCAACCGAAGTCTTGCTCACCAACTTACTGTGTCTGCACCTGAAATATTAGAATGTTGAAACATGTTGAAATGTATTGAAATATATAAAGATATATAAAGTATGTTAAAAATTATGTTGAAACATGTTGAAATCACCCAAAAAAAAGGTGGGCCCGAGAACCCAAAAGCAAGACGGCACACAGCACACCTTTAAAAAAAAATGCACGTTTTTTTTTCCCCACATCACATCACTGTGTGGGGTTCTATTTTTTTGCTGGCAATCCGGGGTAGACACTGAAAAAAGACTACTGGAAAAAAAATCTAAGGTTCATCCCTACTCTCCACACTGGAAAAAAAACTTAAGACACTGGAAAACTTCAGAATCTGTACTTTGAACCTTTTTGCATCTGAAATCTCTTGTTTGTACAATATGTGCAGGGTTTGGGCACTTAAACATGCAATTGCATGAAATTTAAAGAGTTCTGACCTTGAATAATTCAATTTTGTGCAGCTGAAATCGTTTTTTTTTGGATTACTTGCAGGGTTTTGGAACTTAATTATGCAATTTGCATGGTATTTAAAGCGTTTTGGCCTTGAATCCCTTGTTTGCGTGCTCGCACCATCTTGGAGCCAGCATCTGTACTACGCAGGGGGTTATCTGCAGCATTTCGTGTTATTTGCAGCATATTGTCTAGAGTTAGTTTTTGGATCCATTTCAGGTTGGTTAGGGTGTATTTGGGAGATCAAAGGATGAGAAGGGTGAAGGACCAGGATGAGGAGGGTAAGGGACTAGGGGATCAAGAGGACCAGGGACCAGGGGACCAAGGGACCAGGGGACCAAGGAACCAGAGGACGTAGATTTTTTTTCCAGTATCATCCCGGCAATCCGCATCCTCCTCCTTCTCCTCCTCCTCCCGCCGTCCTCCCTCAACCTCCCTCGCATCACAGTCATCTCTATCAACTTCTCTCTATCAACTTGTCTCAAATGTGTAAAGCTGCTCTGTGTCAAAGCATCTGTGTGTAAAAGGCCTCTTTGTAAATGCTGTCCTGTGTCAAAGCTTCTGTGTGTAAAGGCTTCTCTGTGTAAATGCTTCTGTGTGTGTGTGCGAGCTGCTCCGTGTAAAGGCTTCCCTGCGTAAAAGGTTCTGTGTGTAAAAGCTTCTGTGTAAAAGAGTCTATGTGTAAAGCTGCCCAGGGAGGCAACATGCTCATGGATTCAAAACCCATTGTTCATCTCTGCACCGTAAGTTTTTAATAAATCTGACCCATATGTCATCGCTTGGCGTGAAACTTTGAAGTTTCTTGCGCTGGATCTCCTGACATTTCTATCATTCAGAAGCCAATTTGTTGCGGACTCAACCCATCACCTGCTTCCCTGTAGCAGGCTCTATATATCAGTCAGAGCGTTGTGCGCATGAAGCGTTCATGCAGGTTCAAGCTATCTAACAAGGCTTTTCAGACTTCCGACAGGCAACAACCGCAGTATCCCCCCCCGCTGCTAGGCTAAGCTGTATGACCTCAAGCGCGGGGTCCTGAAGCAGACTCTCGATCCGGAAGGTTTCCTTCGCCAACAAGCAATCCTTGATGAACTTCTTGGTCGTAGCAGTGAGGCCGTTGGGCTTCTGACTCCCAGTCCTTGCAGCATGCCAGGGGACGCAACTCACAAACAATTCTTTCAAGAAACATTGATAAAGAAACCTTCAGACCAGTGAGCTTGGATCCGTCCGCTCCTGCCATAGACAAGAAGCAATGTATGAGATGCTTTTCTCCCCTACAGGCAAGTTTGGGGCCGGTTGGGAAATGATTGTGGGTTGCATTTCCCCAAGTGAAAGAACGCAACGAAACAACATCAGCAATCTCAAGAAATACTTTCCTCGCCCAGTGACTTTTCAGGGTCCGTGTGATGGGAGACAGGTGTACAAGGAATTGAGATGTTGCGTCGTGCTGGCTTGTACGTTGCCCATCCAGACCAAGCGCACTTGGCCTTTGACATTGCAAGTTTCACATGCTTCGGTCCACCGCCAGCCCACTCACGAACGCGTCTCACCACATCCTGGTGACTCCACTCCGCGCCATCATGGGTCAACTCATACACATGCGTGCAAGGAGATGCCTGCGCTGGCCTCTTCAGCTGCGCAGGCCTCTTTCCGCTTATCGCAAAAGACATCAAACCTGCTTCAGATTTAGACAATGCAAGGTATACAGCCTGATCTGATCACTGATAGTGCTTCGCAGTTGTTGGCTACAGTCCAGAGAATTAATTCAACATTGGAGATTTCACCGCTGGCACCTTCGAAACATGAATGCAATATATTCCTGCCCCCATCGCATGACACAAGAGGATAACTCCCAAGAGGAGCCCCCACAACACAATGATCATGGATTCACCCTAGCCTGCGCAGACCAAGGTGGCGCACCGCTTCCAAGGCGCAGTAACATCAGCCAGTCGCGCATGCGGTGATGGTGGTGAGAATGAGGATGAACATGATGATGATTATTGTTATTATGATGATGATGATGATGATGGCAGTGATGGTGGTGATGATGATGATGGCGATGATGATGATGATGACGATAATAATAATAATAATGGCGGTGATGACGATGATGATGATGATGTTGATGATGTTGATGACGACGATAGCAATGATGGCAGTGATGACGATGATGATGATGATGATGATTATGATGATGATGATGATGGCGGTGATGGTGGTGGTGATGATGATGATGGCGACGATGATGATGATGATGATGACGACGACGACGACGACGATGATGATGATGGCGGTGATGTTGATGACGACGATAGCAATGATGGCAGTGATGACGATGATGATGATGATGGTGATGATGATGGCAGTGATGGTGGTGATGATGATGATGATGGCGATGATGATGATGATGATGATGATGACGATAAGAATAATAATAAGAATAACATTAATAATAATAATGGCGGTGATGACGATGATGATGATGATGATGTTGATGATGATGATGGTGGTGATGTTGATGACGACGATAGCAATGATGGCAGTGATGACGATGATGATGATGATGATGATGGCAGTGATGGTGGTGGTGGTGGTGATGATGATGACGATGATGATGATGACGGCGATGATGATGATGATGATGATGATGATGATGATGATGATAACGATGACGACGACGACGACGACGACGACGACGACGATGATGATGATGATGATGATGGTGATTACCTATCTCTTCCCCATCCGATCATCATCCGCTCCCACCATCCTAAGTCATCACCTTCTTCTCATAACAACCGGAAGTCTTAACATGTGGGGCTATCTGGTCCTTTAATTAAAATATTTTCTACTCTGCGCGAAATTCTGATGCAACATTCCGTTTCCATGACACAGACACGTTTGAACCCAATGAACAAATTAGCCACACCATGCCACACCATACCACGCATCTCCGATGCTTGGGTTCTCGTTAAGTTTAGTTGCTTCGCTGGAGAAATCACAGGACAAAATGCGAACAGAACACCGTGCGATATGACAACATCCCTCCAGTCACGAAGTTTTTCCGACGCGTGTTCCACCACCCAGCGATTCGGAAACCATTTGACAAGTCTTGGGCACACAATTTTTCGGGACAATCGCATTGGTCGAATTTGTCCTGTAAAACCCTTGCCAACAGCTCTGCATTCACAGCATTGCTCCCTCCCAATGGAGTATAATGGAGTTCTTCCCCAAGCTATTTCCCACGGTTTCCTGTCCGTCCATGCTTCCGTTTCGCCCCCTCCCAACGGAGCTCGCTCCAAGCTGTCCGTCCGTCCACGCTTCCGATCGCTTCCGTCTCCCCCCTCCCAACGAAGCTCTCTCCCCAAGCGTCTCCTGTCCGTCCACGCTTCCATCTCGCACCCTCCCAACGAGCTCTCCCCAAGCTATTTCCCACGGTTTCCTGTCCGTGAGCCCTCCCCAGCCTATTTCCCACAGTTTCCTGATGTTTCCTGTCCGTCCACGCTTTCATCTCGCTCCCTCCCAACGGAGCTTTCCCCAAGCCATTTCCCACGGTCTGCTATCCGTCCATGATGTCGACGCATCCGTCTTGCTCCCCCCGCGGCGAAGCAAGCTAAACGAGAACCCAAGCATCGGAGATGCTTTTGGGAAAAACGGCCAAAGAAATGTTTGAAAAGGTTTGTATCAGGAATGTAGAGGTTCTGGATATTTCTGGATTCTGACAGTATTCTGACAGCCCCTTTGCCCAGCCTTGATATTTTCCTTTGACTGGTCCAAAGACAGGCTATGGTTGGCATCGACTAAGGCTTCCTGAAACATCGCCTCCAACGAGGATCGGGGCGTTCAGCTAAGGGAAATTTGGCACTGGGCGAAGCTAAGGCGGTAGGATTTCCCATGATTTCCCAATTGAATCAACCAGCACTGAATCAACATCTTACAACTTACAAAAACACTTACAACATGTCGATTTTCTTCCATTTCATTCCATTTGATCATTCTGAAATCTCCCCTGAAACTTGGCCCTGAACATGCCGTCACCTGCTTCAGGTAGGCCATTGCACGGTTGTTCAACAGGACCGTGTTGCCAGGTTGAAGCTCCAAAGCCTGAAAGCTGAACGCTGAGGCGTTGCCCACCAAATAACATGGTGACCATGGGCAGTTGTTTCATTGAAACAGAAAAAACCTGGATAACTATGGTACCTCTATTCTGCACCCAGAAATCTGGCACCTCGCTGTACATCATCGAAGCCTCACAGCCAGCGATGATTTTCTGTGCATGAATCTATTGAAATAGCGGACACAATGGACATAGACACCCAATATCAGTCCTAAATGTTCATCAGGACGCAGCTCTGCTTTAAAATGAAGAATTTGGTTTTTGCCGCCACATACCTGCTGACTTTGAAAATGTGTGACAACATTTCAAGATATTTCAATAAGGTGGCACAAATATGCATAAATATTGCTGAAACTGGCGGCATGTGTGTTCCCAGCGTTTTAAGTTTCAACCCTCCTGAGCCGCCACCCTAAGTAAACGCAGGGATATGATATGTTGTTTTATGGAAAACCCCGCCGAACATCAACAATCACCGAACTGAGGGCCGAACTTGCACGTAGCAACCCAGTTGGAAAAACTGGTTGCCTCACAAAAAAAGGGACATGAGCGGCCGATAAACTTCGTGAGAACATTGGGACTTGCAGTTTCCTGTAGCAAGAAGCAATTCCTTTGACTATAACAACTCCCCAACAAACTTGGAGTCAAGTTTACACCAAGGGATTCTGCATTCAAATACCAGGACATTCTTTAGCCATGATTGCCAGTGGTAGGGTGGTCACTACTCAATACATTAACAAAACCTCAAAAACTGCGTTGAGCCTGTGCGGAGGGAAATGTCGAATTAAGTCATTTTGACTATGGCTTTGGGTTGGCCCAGAAAGGTCAAAAGGTGGCAAATGTTCCAGACCTAAGCATCCTCAGCAAACCCCATCCCTGTGACTGTCCCATAGCATTCCCGCGAACCTTGGGATTTCATGCTATCGGCTTGTGACTGTTGCCCCTGGCACAGCAACACATTGTAAACATTGGAAAGCGCCCATGCCACGAGGTCAGTCAGATCAAAATTTGCTATTTCAACCTATTTGAACAATACTGTTGTTGTCTGTATCTCGTTTCTGGTTGCTGCGACTTCATCAAATCTGTGAAGCATGCAGCATTCACAGCGTGGGTGTGGCAGGCCTCCTCTTTGGCTCGCATGCCATCTAAAGTTCTGCGAAATTGGAGAAACTCCTTGAGGTACGCAAATCCATTCAAATCCATGCAATTCCAAGGGTTGAGATATCTGCAAACTGGACCAGCAGGCTGAAACCTAGAAGTATGGAGAAGTTGCAAATGATCTTTGGTCTTCAGCTGCCCTGGATTTGTAGATGTCTAGAAATATGTATATATGAGCTCCGGTCAAAACCCTTTACATCTGAGTAGTTGCTATTATGGTTATCGCTTTTGGGGGGGCCTATCGCTTTCCAGGGTTTTGTAGAAATCAGCATATTCGAGATCCAACATGAAGCCAAAATCCGTTCCTACTACACAGGCTTGGAAATCGATCGAGGAGTTGTTTTGATTTCAGGTGCTTCGGCGACAATTCAGTTGCTTTCATTTTGCATTCATTTCATTTCCTTTTCCTTTCATTTGTACTAGTTTCCTTTCAGTTTCCCTTCATATTCCTTTCATGTTCATTCCAATCTGCATTCATTTCCTTTCATCTTCCTTTCATTTGTATGTATTTTCTTTTAATTTGGCATTCATGTCCTGCCATTTCCTTTCTAAGGTTATGGAAATGGGTTTGTGGCTGGGCCAGCGGACCGAGTGCAACAAATGGTTATCGCTAAGTTATCGCTAAGGTTATCGCTAAATAACCCCTATACAACATCTGACATTGTTCGAAGGAAATGTTCCACAAAACGACAGAGAGAGAGAGAGAGAGAAAAAAAAAAAGAGAGAGAGAGAGAGCGAGCGAGCGAGTTGGATGCCAAATGATATGGTAAGTGCAGGAAGCGGGGTACCACCGGTTGAGTTTCCCTCATCGGTTTTGCCCGTTGGGTGAATGTGCGCAACAGTTTTTGCTTGGCTTACGCCAAGTTTAATGGACTCTCGTGTATGGTCCCAGGTTATCGCTTTTGAAGGGGCCTATCACTTGACAGTGTTTCGTGCACATCTCTTACAAAAAACTCCTGCAATACTAAAGTGAACTTCAACAATTTTGACCGTGACTCATATATTATATCGAATATATTCTGCGTGTGATATCTTTGGGGAACTGGATCTAATGGTCCAAACAGAGTAAACAGAGACATGTCAAGATTGGTCCTGCTTGCGCTGAACTCCTTCCTCATCCTGGCGCGGCTGTCAAGGTGCACTGATCCTTCCGGTTCCGTTTAGCTTTGACATCTTGCGACCAGTCCACCGACATGACCCCAAACTGCTCCCAAACTAATTCGGAATAATTCGGCTGGATTTTCAGATGTCAACTGTCAAAAACTCACCGCACCGCGGTCTCCTCATCATCTCGCGCCATGATCAAAACCCCCCACAACCGCCTCAGTAGGAGGCTTCGCTGATTCACCTAGCCTCCTCCCCCTCGATGGGTTTCATTGGG
>Ga0126342_10014649_pt1 | contig 13818 bp, 14 predicted proteins | sample Cyp1metagenome_FD_92528 | JGI IMG/M metagenome (GOLD analysis project Ga0126342, IMG submission 92528) | Coral microbial communities from Lord Howe Island, Old Settlement Bay, Australia - Cyphastrea 1 metagenome | ecosystem: Host-associated > Invertebrates > Cnidaria > Coral ...
GTCTTGCTCAGGTCAAGTGTCTGTCTCAAGGATCCCCATTGAAACACGACGGACGACGAAAGACGACGAAGAGAAAAAAACGAGCAAAAGGGTTTCAAGGGTTCCTCTACGGGACCTCCGGGGAAAGAAATTCCAAGGGTTCCTCTCCGGGACCTCCAGGGGAAGAAATTCCAAGGGTTCCTCTCCGGGACCTCCGGGGAGGAAAAAATAAATAAAAAAATTATTAGACGGGCACATACCATTGAGAAAAACACATAGCATGTTGTATGCATATTTGCAATGTTCGGTCGCAAGTGTTCTTCCCCGGGGTATGGGTTTGTCTCCGGGATTTTATTTATTTATCTATTTTGCAGCCTTGAGCGCGAGCCTTCACTGTGGGAAAACACTTGGCCATGAGAAATCCTTCGAATATGGGAAAGTTTTCGAGGAATACGGCTGGGAAACCAGGACCTTTGAGGAGGGGAAAAAGAAAGCACCTTTGATAATCTTTGATACAGGGAGGAGGGTTGAGACAGGCACATACCATTGAGGAGGTAGAAAACCCTTCATCCAGACTTTTGAATCATACTTCATCATACTTGATCATATTTTTTCATATTTCATCAGAATATTGTGGCTCACCATCACGCATTGCCATTGATGCCACTGGGCGCCCGGACTTTTGCAAGTTCTGGAACCTCGCTTGGCTCACTTCCACGAAGTTTACCCTCTCGTAATTTAACATAGCTATTGAAACTGGTCGTTTATAGTTGATTATCCCATCAAAAATGGTGATTTCCCATAGTTATGTAAACGTTTACCAGAGGATATTTGAACCACTTCCTCTACAATGACTTCATGGACATCCTTTGCCCACGAGATCTCAGAACCGGACTGCTCGTACAAGTCACGAAGGGAGAACCTGCCACGGAGACATGACGGTTCTTGGGATCCGAACAGGATTCCAATGGATTCCAATGGATATTCCATACATTGGAATCCATAATATTCCACAATATTCCATAATATTCCAATGGATTCCATAATATTCCATTGTTGTTCGGTTCTGAACACCCACAATCTCCAAAGCTGCAGCTACGGTTAAAATAAATATGGTGCATTCCTAGCACGAAATAAAAAAAATCTACCGAATGTCAGCACATTGTAACCATCGTATCCTCAGCATGTCTGCAGTCAACTCTTGACATCGGCAGGCTGCCACACGGGGATGAATCAAAATGATCTAAACCTATCGGATGAACATCCACTGATATCTTGCTGATATCCATTACTATTATAATTATGTTACATCCTGCTCTAAACAGCTGAAACCATGTTTTTCAATGTTTTTCAGGTACCTTGGAGATCTTGTTTTTTCATCGCGACCTGCCTTCCCTTGGAGATCTTGTTGAGCAGTTCAGGTTGCTTGTCCAAAGGCATGGCCTTCAAACGCATCCATTTGTCAAACCGCCAACCAAAAAATCTCTCCGGAAGGGAAGATGATGATAACCTAATGAAATGGTTTTCTACATGAAATAAACTAGGGAATATATCATCACTATACTATATATATATATATATACATATATATCATCACTATATGAAAGGTTGGGTGAAATTCTATATAATGCCATGATATGCCATGGTAGCATCAAATGTGCCTCTGTGATGGTCTGGAAGAGACCCTTAAGGTCACCCATGCCTCAAGCTGCGCTTCAATCCAGCCATCCAATGTCCAAAAATTGCAAAACCCCTATTTTTTGGGGGTGTTTAAATCATTTAATTTCCCGATGACCTGCAAATGTCAGTTTTTGTAAAAACTCTAGTTGATGACTCACCAAAGCTGCCCGACCAAAGCATTTCGGAAATGCACAGATTTAAGATGTTCAGGAAAGCAACAAACTTTGCCAAATATGGCCAGCCGGCTCACAAAGAACTTTCCAACTGCAATGATAAGTATTGACCATATTCATATCCGTACACATTGCACCAACTAAGTAATTACCATAGATTCCACAATAAATATAAACAAATATGTAGCATATATTTATATATAATGTATATCTATTATTATTGTCATACATATATATATATATATATATATGTGTGTGTGTATATATGTATGTATATATATATATGTATATATGTATATATATATATATGTATATGTAGTATATATCATGTTTTCATGGTCAACAGTTCCTCTTTGACCCAAATGTTCAGGGCACGTTCACCAACGAGTTGCCCAGGAGTCGCGAGACGAAGCTCTGAGCATCGAAGGGTTGGAACCTGGCGAGGCAGTTGCATCCATTGGTCAAGTAGAACTTCCAAAATGTTTGGTTTATGAGGAAAAATCCTATCAAAATGGATGATTTGGGGGTACCCCCATTTCAGGAAACCCCCAAAAATGATTTAAAATGGATGATTTGGGGGTACTCCCATTTCAACCATTTCAGGAAACCCCAATAATTATTGATGATAATGGATGGTTCTAAACAAAGAACCACATGAGATATCACATAATATATTGACAATGGCAGTTACCTGACAGAAACCAAAAAAGTAATCAGAGTTACGAGCAGAATAGGAGTGTTTTCCATTGTCGTCTTTGAGCCGTCAAAATCTGGGCGGTGTTTCCACAGGCGATGCCAACCCGCCAAGAAACTCATCAAAATGCTCGCCCGTTCCCAGGAAAATGATCGGCGAGTTCCTCAGATTTGTCGCAACAAAACTGCTTAGGCTAGTGCGAAATGCTGAATCTTAGCTGCTCAGCTGCGAAATGTGGGTTTCATTGTGGTTATACTACTCCAGTTATAAATATTTATAAATCGGATAACCTAGACCCTTCTTAGGGGACACAAACATGATAACCTAGACCCTTCTTAGGGGACACAAACATGGCAATGGGCAATCTATGGCATCTATGGGAATCTCCTATAAAAATATATTATATATTATATATACACATATTTGATCATATTTGGAGGTTTTAGGCAGAAAACCATCGAGATCAACGGTGAATTCCCCAGCAACTTGGTGTCCCTACGTGGCAGAGACCGCCGAAAGCGCACCACCACCCTTTGCGTGCCCATCTAACTTGGTGATGATCACCTGCAGAGCCAAGTGCAGTGGGGCAACATGGCGTTCTGGAGAATCCCTCATTTAGTTCGATGCTTCTCCCACTAAGACCCATCTAAAACTTCTATTATTTCTATTATTGGGAATTTCCAATTGCCATGTTTGATTACCGTATATTGGCGGTATAGGGTACACTCAGTATACCCATCCTACTCTTTAGGGATGATGCGGATGATCTGACAAACCAGTGATCGACAAAAATCGTCGCAAAGGAGATGGCATCTGGACCACTTTTGGCCTATCAACTTTGTGCAGTTTCTAAAGCTCGTTACCATCTCGTGACAGTTGGGGATAAGACATCAAATTCTGAATTTTGAGGTACATCCCTGCATGTCCCAGCGAAGGAAACTAACTGGATTTGCTGAGGAGGGCACACTACCAATGTCGACCACCTCTCTAAAGGCCTTTGCTTGATCAAAACAAGCTTGACCTCAGGGCGTTTCACAGCCACAGGATTCACGAGGGGGATCTATCATCACGGAACATTCAATCACGGGGGTTTTTACTGTGATGCACCTGGTGATTTACGAAAACCACTTCGGCCGTTCAGCCCGTCAAAACTCAAGGCAAAAGTGTGGTAAAACTCTCACCGTTAATAATATTTATATGACCAGCTGGGCGTTTTGGGGCCATTTTGTCCAGGGACAGGACTCCACATTCACATGAAGTCAGATTTGACGTTTGCTGCAAAAAACAGCGGTTTCTGCTCCCGCCACCCAAAAACAACTTGTGCGGATTGATCGGTCCAACACGCATCCATGCCCTGAATTTGAATTGCACCAGCCATACCTGGTCCCGAGTCTTGTGACGAGTGACAAGTTGCGTCATTGCCCAATCTGAATACAGTCGATTCCATTTCTGTAGTATTCATCTCACATCATTCGCACCTCATCATGATCATAATGATCATAATGAGGACCACCACCATCATCACCACCAGCAGCAGCATCATCAGCATGAGCATCATCATCATCATCACCACCACCATCATCATCATCATCACCACCACCACCACCACTTTTCATCATCATCATCATCATCATCATCATCGTCATCGTCATCGTCATCATCGTCATCACATCTCGGAATTGGATTCATAAATTAGCATCGCCCCTTACCAGTGTCGGTATCCGCGAGCCTTGGCCTAGGCGAGACTTGGGTCCAGACCAATGTGAGAGTCCATGATAAAAATGATGTCGTTCGGTGCCACCACCTCAAACTCCATTGCTGGACAGCATTCTAATCATTGCTGGATTCATGTATATAGCTTAAATTGCAGCAATGTTCAGCCAAATTCAAACTACATGGTATTGAAGATTGGTGTATATACATTTGTTGTGTATATATGTACATACACATATCATTGAAATCATGATACTGTAGAGACCGGGGGTGCTTAGAGTCCAAGGGGATTTCAAAGGTTATGCTCTGCGATGTTTGTGGTCTGTACCTTTCATCAGTTCACCAAATTCCGTTGTTGAATTCTCACATACCACAAACTCATGCGTGACATTGCACGCCAACCATCTCTCACATGGTCACCCCCAGCAGGAATAAACGGAATGGTAGCGGAATGTGACTGCTTTCTCCTCATGGGATGCAAAAAACTCTCATGAATGCGTATCCACGTGCGCATGCGAAGGTGTTTGTACGCCTATTGGGCAAAAATGAGGGTGTGCACATACCGATCAAACTGTAGAACACATTCTGATATTTATATTCTAATTTTTTATATATGTTTATATCTATATTATGCTATTTGAATCTATTTGATGTTGATGTTCCGTGGCTTTGTGTGGCTTTGAAAATAGGCGATCCCCAAATCCTCCATCCCGTGGCCGTCAGGCTTCAGTGCAGGGCGCACCTCTGCTACTTGCTGCATCTCATCAAAAAGAGCTGCTTCCTGCCTGGGGGGTTCATCACTGGACTGCTGGGCTGAAACTAAGACCTGTGAAATATCATGAAATATCCTGTGAAATGACCTGTTTCTGTTGGTTTCAAGAGCGCTCTCTATTCTTGCCGAGGTGCTTGTGTCGACCTGACGTGTCCACAATGATCAGGTCATACTTTTCCTTCTTGAAAAGTTCCACACCTGCCAGTGTGGGGCGACCCTGTTGGGTTGGGTCTCTGCTTCCCTTCCGCCTAAGGTTGCCAGCCTTCCTCCGCAATCTTCACTGGATCCGTCTCATTGTAGTCGCCATAGAAAGGTATTCTCACCTTGACCAGTCCACTGGCAACATCCCAAGGCATCCGAAGGCAACAGAAGGCTAGATAACAACTCAAGGCTATCTCTACATGTCAAGAGAAGAACCATGTCCTATGTGCTGGCTTAAACCTCGGATCATCTTGTCATCATGTTGTCATCATCTTGTCGGTCACATCATCTAGTCGTATTTTTCTATGGGTCAAAACCATAGCCAAACTTTGATACCTTGGTGAACATCAAAATATCAATAGATAGTACGACGCTGGTGTTCATCCCGCCAAATAATGATAATTACCATTATTGCCACTATTACCACTATTACCATATCATATTACCTTATAATAATGGTTCTATATGGTTCCATAATTACCATCAAGGGTTTCGACTGGTTTCGATCTCTGGTTACTGCAGTCTGACTCGATTCCGCCTTAGAGGCGTTTTGCTTCAGCTGATCAAAAGCACCAGCTCGGAAGGTGTCCGCACAAACTAGGGCCGTCTTCCAGCCTGGAAGCCGGGAATGGTCAATACCAATCAGTACCACATCTACAGCAGTACCAGTTTCCAGTACCAGTTTATACTAGTTTATATATCGATATATATATATATCGATATATATATATATGTATATATATATATCGACTCGATGATCTTTATGAGCACCAGTAGCAAGGACTTGAGGAAGCTTGACTGTTAGAGTGACACTCAAGGAAGCCCAGTCGGCGCCTTTTCTATTGTAGTGGTGTGCATACTTTGTGCAAGTGGTGGTTTTGCCACTTCCCTGCAAGCCAACGAACATGATGATATTGCACTTGCCTTTCCTGAGCTGGAGCCACACATCCCGATATGAAAGTGGTGATCGTCATCCTTTTTCGATGGTTGAAATGCGATTGAAACCACCAACTATAAACACTACTGTTCTTGGTCGTATACAGTATGTAAACAGTAGTGCGCGCAAGTCTTGTCCCATTCTATACCCATAAAATCGCATTAAATCACCATTAATTCACATAAAATCCATATATTACAGATATTATACAATGTTATGCTCCCATTTTAGCAGAGTGTCTCGAGCTTGTAGGGCTTGCGATCTGTAGACACCAGCCGAACCAGCTCCTCCACAACTGCCTCTGCAGGATCATGGTTGGAGGAGGTCATGCAACTTTTTATTCATGGGATATATATATATATGTCATAGAATGATATAATATGTATATATATATATATTATAATATATACATAATATATAATATATATATACGTATGTATAATTATATATATACAGTACATACATTTACAGTTCGTAATCTCGTGTCTCCGGCAAAATACATTCTGGGGTGTGTATTTTTGTTCGACAAAGCCGTGCCATGGTCAATCAGAGAAAAATTGTGCAGCGCTGTTAAGCTATGTTAAGCTGAGCCTTCTGGATCAACTTTCGCTTGTTGACTCCACTAGCATCACTTTCAAGAAGCACTCTCTTCTTCACGTTGCTCCTTTGGCTCAGAGGCTCCAAGAGAGACGCAACTGCTGTGGATGAACCAGCCACCCCCCCAGCAATGTTGGATAAAGTTGGTCCACCGGGGTTGCAACTTAAAATCGGGAATTTGTGGAAATCCTCGTACTCAAGTAGCATAATATGCGTTGCAACGTTTCCGCAACTTCTTCGGGTGTAAGTTGTCAAAGAAGAAGTAAAACATAGTAAAACCATACACTTTGCCCCACACTCATGCCACCCTTGGCAAGAAACGTGCCACATGCATATGAATAGTGATACTGCGGCACAACGCACAAGACATTGCAAGCAGAGCCCTCGGACACCCTTTGGGCACGGTCCTGAGCTCCGAAACATAACGGACATTGACATCCGCATGGAGCAGGGCAGCAGCGATTTCCTTCAACACTTCATCCAGAAGGTCATCATCCTTGGCTCAGAGGGAGAAGTGTCCTTTAAAAATCAGGGCGACCGCAAAACTCAGTGGTTTCGCAGATGGACATGTTTGGATATGTCTTCTTTGCGTCCTCCAAATTGTGGAGATATGTGGAATTCTGTGGATATCTAATTCGCATCTGTTCACTTTGGAAATCTTTGGAATCTTGCGATACCCAGTACTGATGCAAATCCACCCATTGGGCGGATATCACGAGACATCACGAGACCTCACGCCGCGACTGCCCAAGCTGCAATAATCGGCGCCTGATTCAGGCGCCGAAAAGATGCGGTGATCCGCTGCCCAAGTTCTCCGAGCACCATCGCAAACCTGGGAAACAGTTGGGCATTGAAACGAAACTCAGGCTGGAAGATGCTTTAAGCACCCTTTGAACTCTAGCACAGTAACTCAGGTAGATGTCATAATATTTCATAGAACTGTGAAATATTGAGAAAGCAGGAAATGCATTGGAATCCATTGGAATCCATTGGAATCTCTTCTTCAAGCTGCATGAGCCCATTTTTATACCCAAGTTCTCTCAAAGGGTTAGGCAGCTCCACGGCAAAACTCAACAGTTTCATCGGAGATGCTGGCTGTTGCTCCGCCCACAGGACGGCTGACCGTTTTGAGCCGAGAACGGTACAGGATATATATTAGGACCTTAGGATATTCACATGCCACATTACGAATAATATCAAATTATGAATGATTGCTGTATTTTGTACTGTATAATCAGGTATCCCTAGAAAAAATTGCATCAGGTGATAGGTGTCGATATCACCCAGACTCATTGTAGCACCATTTCCTGCAGTATGGCACCGCTGTCACCTGCGCTTTGAGTCCAGAAGTGGGCTCAAATCACAACGTGAGACGGGCAAAGAATCTATGGCCAAAACAGCAATGCACAGTTCCGAAATACTCACTGCGTTCATAAAGAAATTAGCATCACATGCTGTTAATGTACATTAATTAATGTATAATACATACTGTAGTTTTGCTGAGTCATATACTACCATCATCTACCATCACATTTTTCACTCCTGTCAATCTCGAATTTCTCATCTACTTTGACTGGATTTTGCTCGACTGAGCATTGCTGTGCCAAAGTCCTGGTTGCGAGACTGGTGAGACGTCCTGATTTGGTAAGCTCTTGGTACAGTCCACTGTAGGACCTTAGATGACCTCAGGAATCCAGGCAGATCCCACCTCTTTACCGATAGCATCTTCGAAGCTTTCGACTGAGTTGATCAAAGCTCTTCAAATCAGGCGCGAGAGCCGTATCTTCGGCCAATGGTCATATCCCACTGTTAAAAAAGGTGATGTTTTGCCCCACACAAACAGCTTCCAATTGGCTCTCATGAGCGAGAGCTGACTTGCCAAAAGCCGTATCTAAACTCATGAACGAATGAATAAATTGACCACGAGAATCGGCACAATCGGCACCTTGACAGGGCAAAGTCAGCTTGAAGGGTCGAGATTGTTCCTCCAAACCATGGTGGCACATTGTGCCACATGGTGGCACCATGAAACCACAAAAAGTCGGGTGATGCGATGATTGCATCACAAGGTCGCGCCGGATGTTGACACGTGGTGCCGGTCAGCATCAGCCCTCCTATCTACCACTGAGCTTCACATGGATAAGTTACAAGAAGAAGGAATGAGTAAATGCGACTAAAAAGATCTACAAACCGAAGACAAGTGACTAATCTGGATGGCATTGACAACAATCTTAGAGAGCATCAAAGAATCCGAGCGAGATTCTGAAGCTCAGGGCTCACTACCACTGAACGTTGCAGGGTCATCACCAGATACAGCCCAATCTTAGTCGAGAGAAAGCATCACAAAATGGTGTCGCCAGTCACGCTATCTGTAAACATGAACGCCACATTCCCAGGACTTCCCACGGCTCTGACGTGCCAGAATTCCTGCTTAGATCCAGGCAAGGGATGCTGCAATGGCTCCTGGCCAGGCCGCACAGAAAAATCCAAACCTTGGATGCTATGGATCCTGCCTGCATGGACGGCACCAAATCTGGCAAGCAGTTCATGTCGGATCTAGCCTCAGGGCGATGCTGTGTCCTGACCCTCTGTTTTTTGGCAGAAGCCAAACCTGGAGTGTGTTCACTACATCTTTGCATTGGTGTATATTTCTGCATATATATATGTATGTATGTATGTATGTATGTATGTATGTATGTATGTATGTATGTATGTTACATATTTAATAACTATCGTTATAACTATATATAAATATATGTGTATATAATGATTATGTATAATTAATTATATAACTATACATATACATATGATATATTTAATGCATGATTGATACACTAATGTCATCAAATTTCATCTATTTACAATCTAAAACGTTCATGTTGCGCATTAGGGTCTGCACGTATACACGGAACCGTCAAACTAGAGCTTGGTTTGGCACACATTTTAGTTGTTTCGCTGATCACAAAGAATGGAAAGTGGCAAAGACGCAAAAAAGAACACCCATTGTTCCACGAAGTTTGTGTCCGTTTACCACAGAGTACAAGTGATCTAACAACCCATGTTCATACATTTTCCATTTCAATGCTGTGTTCATTCAAGGACTGGGGCAGCTCTGACTCCACTTAGTGCCTTGCGCGGCTGGCACCTCGTGATGCACCACCTCAGAGGTCTGTGCAAAAAAAACTCATCCCATCAATTTTCACCAGTTTGTGCACCAGGAAAATTAGTCCCAACAGGCCATGGCATGCCGAAAGTGTGCAGCAGAGGGGTTTGTGACGGTTCCCATTGAACCAGGCTGTTACAGCAGTGAATATGGTTGAGTGTCAAGTCTGAAGATATGAATAACCGTGCATCCCCCTGTTGGCACCTCCATTGCGACGGTTGGCTTCCAGACCTCAAGCTGCATTGCATATCTGTATCTGTAATATGCATGCAGCGTGTAGATATATCTTCAGGCAGATATGCCTTCAGGCAGTGTGCATGCTGTATTAAGGTCGAAAACCATGCATTGCACTTGACATAGTCATGACAGTGACATCATCCATCATCCGTAACGAACCAAATGAATATCACATGACTGGGTAATATTTATATACCAAGATTTATATACCAAGATTTATTATGCAATAGTATATATATATAGTACACCAAGCATAAAACCGTTTTCTGGGAAGGCCCCCAAATGAATATCACATGACTCTGCGGTTTGTTCATCTGCACTCTGCAGTGTCCTGAGATGTATTCCCAGTCCAGGACATGTTGCAAGCTGAGAGTCTACAGTTTTAGTCACTGGCCAATGTCCAAGAATCCGGTACCCTCTGGTAAATTAACATAGACCCTGGCAGATAGGGGTTGGAAGACTAGTTTCCATTAAAAATTGGTGATTTTCAGGGTCTATGTTTATTTACCAGAGGGTATATACCAAAAAATCCATGGTTTACCATCACGATCCCCCTAAAACAATGATCATGTCTTGGGCTTAAAACCGCCATGTTTGCACAAGACAGATGCTGTGGCTTCGGGCGCGGCAGTGGCACCACCCGTCGTGATCTGACCTGGATGCTGGGATATGGTAGCACCGCAAATATGGAGTACTTTATCATAATTATATATACAGTATATCATTAGATATCATTAGTATATCACGGTATATCCCCATTCTCACGGAGAAACTGATGACACCTCATTAATCCTCATTATGTAGATAAATATCCAGTTGTAGTATCTTAGAACGCCTCGCTTTTTTATGCTTTTTTGTTCGAGTCTGAAAAAGCTGCAAAAAGTCAGCAATATCCTGAAAGCTCCGTTTGGAGGTCGAGGAGTTACTTTGACTTCAAGCTCTTCTGCCACTTGCGAATTGCTACAGCACAGCAGAACTAGCAAATTCAGTCAGTCGCTGTGGGTGCTCAATTGGGCGGAATGAATTGCTCCCAGGATCTCTGAAGGGTCGATGTCCATTTTCTGTGCCACTTCTTTGAGCAGCACCAGGAACTCAAAGCAAGCGCCTTCCAAGCTGTCCAGTTGTGTCCTGAAAACGGAATGGCTCAAGGCTCAAGTGGTGATGTAAGCTGGCTGTGCTGCTGTGCCGGAAAAACCGTTCTTGAAGGTTGTTCCATCCCTTGCGCTATGATATGCTATGATGTTTTCCCAGTTCGATCTTGTCACTTGAAAAAAAAACTCGACATCCCTCTGCTCAAGTCTCCTGTTCTGTTGGGCCTGTCTTCGCAAATCTACTTGTCGAGCGGGACCACGAGTGTTAATGCACCCGTGCACAAATTCCGTCTCTCCAATCCGATGGTCACCGTCCTGTCCGACAGGGCGATTTCCAAAAGACACCAACGAACGAACAAAGGCCAAAAACAGCCAAGAGATTCCCTCCCTGGTTCTTTTATATATCTGTAATTGCTGGCCGGATTGGCATGAAAATGGTGGTGCTTGTTGTGGCCCCCGTCCTTGTCCAAGCTCCTGAAGAGTGTCCAAGCGTCTTCAGCTTTAAGTCCAAGGGCTTCGAAAAGTGCTTTCGTAGTTTCTACGTGGAAACCTTTTTCAAATTCTTTGATGGTGATGGTGCCGCTGCCATCCTGTTGGGTAAGAAAAAAATTCCTGGTGAACCACTGTTTTCAGCATAACATGTTTTCTTGTTACAACACACTTTTGGGGTTTGGAGAAAATACCACTCCTATAAATATAGTGGGGAAAAAAACAAACGCAAACATAATTTGTTGGGTATTGGCGGTGGGGAGTATGGCAGTATGGTTCTTGAGAACTTCAAAATGGGATCAAACTGGTAGATGAGTAAATTGGGGATGGCACAAATGAATTGGGCAAATCTGATAAATCCCACTGACTATTGATGAAAAACTGATCCAGCCAGCCTTGTCCATTAGACGGAACAGATCAGCAAACGCTTGGCGAATGCGTTCCTGTTCGTTCACCATCGACTGCACCATGATCTCATGATCTTGTTCGGCGCTGGCGATGGCACTGTGGCAAAAGACCTTGGCAAACGTGTAAAAGGTGTGAACTTTGATCTGAACTGCCCCCAAGTAGACAGCGCAGAGCGAGGGGGCATCCACAGCAGCAACAGCAGCAGCAGCAGCAGCACCAGCCCACAACGGAAGCACGCCATCAACACCGAGAGCAAAGGCCCAACGGGAACAAACGACTCCATGGCATCGGGAGGCCAAGGCGCCCAGACCACACCAAAGGCGCAAACAGCCCAGCGAAGGACCGACCAACACCGCAAAAAGAAACCAAGGGGGCAAAGACCCAAACCAACCAAGCCAAACCCAGAGGGGAAGCCCACGAAGGCAAGGCAACCCCAAAGGGAGTGCAAGTGGGCAAGACCAATAAATCGGAAGGTAACTCATACAAACAAGCACAGCATGGATGGACAAGGGACCAAAGAGTCTCTTGCACATGAACCAACCAACCATGCACAGCATCAACGTCACAATCTTTGTTTGTAACGACCCAACCATACCGAGAAGATAAAAACTCGGCAGGTTTAGGTATGTATGTTCCTCGAGCGACGAGCACACTCCCATGCAATATGATCAAACGTGCCAAGTTCAGTGCAACCATCCCAAATGCACATGGTAGAAGGACGATGAGGCATCCGACCCCCAAGAGCAGCAGGAGAGAAAGTGGCACCAGAAACCAAGGTTCTTGCTTCCGCGCAGGAAACGGCAAACTTACGAGTAGCATGCCAGTTTATCCTACGAAAATAACATCCAGCAGCATCATGCAAGCAGTCAAGCTGAACATCCCGTCGCTCGGATGCCATGTGACGACGCAAGCACCAAGCACGCCAAGCGTCTCCAACAACATGCTGACGCTGACCGATGTCACCGGCGGAAGAAAGATCCAAACAGCAACCTGAATCAGAATGAGTCCACTTCCATCCAGCTGTCCGGTTCCAGCCATGCGAAACATTGCGAAACCAACCAGGAATCAAAGGCATGGGCAGGAGAGCCGCGACAAGTAGACCAAGTCAAGGCACGAGACCCTTTGCAAGCGAGAAAAAAAAAACGCAAGTTGGGTGGCAAACAACACATCAAGATGCATGCCCCCGCCAAACAAGGCAGCACGCAACCAGATCGACGCAGCACGAATGCGACCACTTCCAACATGCACCAAATTCCACAATTTTTTAGACAAAGTCAACGGGGGAGCGCGAGCGATCCAACCATAGGCAACTTTAGAAACAGCAAACTGTCCACAAGCACGCATGTACCGTTCAAAAGGAAGGCGAGCGCAAGCAAGCAAAGTAAGGGTCTTACAACAAGCATCAACGCGGGCATGTTCACGAGGGAGCAAGCCATGCTGGCAAACCATGCTACACGAACCAAGCAAACCGGTCACTTAAACATGTCATGTTTGGATTGAAAACATGTGGTAGTTCATGTCAAAGGGTGATCTTTGCTTGCCGATTATAGGAAAACGAACCTGAGAAGGGGGAACGAAAGCCAGCATCCCATCTATCCCTATGTTCCCCAATATTTTTCACCCAGAGACTCTTCACCCAGAAACCCTTCTTGCACATACTTTTCACCCAGAGACTCTTCACCCA
>Ga0126342_10014650_pt1 | contig 13818 bp, 15 predicted proteins | sample Cyp1metagenome_FD_92528 | JGI IMG/M metagenome (GOLD analysis project Ga0126342, IMG submission 92528) | Coral microbial communities from Lord Howe Island, Old Settlement Bay, Australia - Cyphastrea 1 metagenome | ecosystem: Host-associated > Invertebrates > Cnidaria > Coral ...
GAAGATATGCCAGATAGAATGCCAAATAGATTGTCAGAAGATATGTCAGATAGAATGCCAGAAGATTTGCCAGTAAGAAAATGTATAAATGTCATGGTGGGGATCACACGAAGTAAAGTAATTGGTTTTGACAAAGGGATATGTTTGGGTAGGTCTTGCTGTGACACTCAGGACGGAAAGCATTGGCGAAGGTGACTCGGTCCCTGGCAAAAAAAAGCCCCGTGGCAAAAAGGCTAAGCAGTGATGTGGTCAAGGACAGTTTTATTTGGTTGGTGCTGCTATCAAGGCATCATATTTTCTGAGTTGGTAGTGCACTTCATTGTCAGCATCTTGATATCACAACACGATCAGCAGGACCTTCGATCCCGCTGTGAGGGGAAGCTGAGACTAGGATTCAGTTCAAATTTCAATGCAGCTGCTTTGCAGCTCTCTTTGGTTGCACACTGGGACACAATATATACATGCACATATACAATATATATTTTAAATATATAATTTATTATGTATCGCACATCGTATATAGGTTCTATATTTCATTGGCATATATTGTGTCATTTACTCAAATGGTTAGGCTATTTTGGCCAAACTGATCCAGTGTGATGGAGTTCATTTTACACACGTGCCACAGTGCAACGTGTGCGGCGTAGCTGTCAAATTAACCTTCAATGGGTTTAGGGCTGATGGCCTCATATGTTGGGGTATATATGGCCTCATATCTTGGAAACCCAAAATATAGGATTGCACTTTAAACTTCTCATTATGTTTTGGGGTCCCATCTAAATTGAGGCCTGATGAACACCCGACGTGAAATCTGGGACATGGTGGACAAAAGAGCAAAGTCCTTTGAGGGTTGAAAGTAGGACCATTGTACCCTTCAAATGTTTAGATTGGTATGTGTGAACTCAGATCCATCAAAACCTATGAACTATGGGAACCAACTTTAAACTGTAATTATTGTTTGAAATTGAAGCTGTTCTGGAACCCTTTCCCTGACATCCATGCTGGTCCCTTCTGATTTCATCCGGTCCAGGTACTTCGAGTTCAAGCAGATCCCACCCATATGCCTCAGGCCGCATTCGTTGGAGTTGTGGCACTGGGATATCATTCTGCTTGTGGGGTTTGTTTTCCATTGGCCTCCTCCTGGTCCCACAAAAATTGGAAAGAAATTCAATGGCTTATCATCCATGATTTTTCTTATCTATACATGATTGCCGCATGTCCTACTTGCATGCAGGTCGAGATGATGGTTTGAAGACAAGAGGTGCGATTCCTCCCTGCCTTGCCCTTCAGGGTGGATGTAGCGTTGGTGGTAGACTATTTATTCTTTGGTGGATTCATGTAACATCATGTAACAACATTATGGTTGCCTAATCAAATGATTTTGGGCCTATATACAAATCGATTAGTTTGATGTTTGATTATATCCCTTTGGGTGATGTCCGGAACCATGTGGTTACTTGATTGGCTCACTAGGTGTTGCAGTCATGGCTGATGTGTCAAACAACAAGGTGGGTTCACCTCTGTTCCCTTTTTTTGCAAACAATGCGTAACTAGCCCATTGATAACATTCAGAAGAAATCGAATTAAAACACAATTGGTTGAAGAAACCAACACATTAATATGGAAACCAAATTTATGATCCATCAAGAATATGTGAAAGATATATATATAATATATATATAGATCTTCGCTTTATTTTGGGGACCACCCTGCTGCTGACCATGGTGACTTCCCGGTCGCTGCGCTCCCTTCGCTTGAGCAAGCTACAAGCTGCAGCCTTGTTGGCTTTGGGTGCATCGCCACTTCTGCTGCCTGATTGCAGTCGGGTGATGGGGGCATGCCTAACTAAATGGTTGGTTAATGGTGGGGTCAACAATAATCTCATTTAGTCTACTCCAGGGGATCTTCAATCGTGAGTATGGAGCATTAATCTTCACTTAATATATAATTTAATATATATATAATTATATATAACCGTAATATTGTCATTTGGAAGCTAAATACTCTTTTGGCCTGGACTTGGCTGATGTTCTTTTCTTGTATTCCCCAAACCTCATGAAACTCATTGTTCACATTTCCAACCGATTGACCTGAGGCTTCATATTGCAGATTTTGTTGGGGAAGCATTGGAGACTGAGCAGCCCCGGGACCGTTTAGCCGATCTCTTTCATGTGGCTACTGGTGCATGATGATTTTGATTGCAGTTTTGGCATCAGAAAACAATTGGAATGTTATGGTAGGTGGTATTTGGATCCATTGGAATGTTGATAAAGTCTAATCTGATTATATAACCCCAATTCCCAGAGTTAACATCATGGCTGATGGGTGAGGACTTGTTCTGCTTGGAATACTTTGCTGGAGTTGCCAGTGTGACGGCAGGCTTTCGTCTCTTGGCTCAATCTATGTTGCACTTGCAAATTGTAGTTGGTCGAAACTTATTAAATTACTATTTCTTGATTGTGGTGGTTGAAAGAAACTTCTGTTCAAATTTGCATGCATTGCTATGATCTGATTAATGTGATCTGGATGAACCAACATGATGATAAATCAAAGCTTCAGAATGGCTATCCAATTAATAGCATATAATTACTTGGTATGTACTGTTTAAACACCTGTCACCTGTGACCATCCTCCCTTTCCCCTGTGTCTTGCACTGGGAGCATCGCTCACTCAGGAGAACTTGGACTGCCATCGTCGCCTGGTGTCAAGATGCAAGTAGATGCTGCCCCAAAGGTAGTATTAGAAAGATATATTTCTGAAGGTTTCTGTTCCCCAAAAGTAGTCAAATATGTGGGTGTCAGGATGTGATGTCAATTCTCGGGTTCGGGCTAATATGATTTAATATTAAATGTGTCCTTTAAGGTTACATAATCTGCACGTATGCCTGACCATTGTTATCTAAGGCAAGCTGTGGACTATGAGACGGATGGTTGCTGCCATGACCTGCTGGGCAACCTTGGGTTTCTGTTTGCTGTGCGGCAAGTGCTGCGGGTAAAGGAGGGTGGCCTAGGGTACTGGGGGCTGCCATGCAACAGCTTCAGCTTCATGGCAAGGTCTTTGCACCAAAGGTCCACTAGTCAGCCTTTTGGATGTAACCACTATCAATTTGTGGTGACTGGAAACATCCTAGCATGTCGAATGGTGGCCCTATTGATGTTGTGTATCTGCCGTCAAGTGAAGTTCATGGTGGAGCAGCCCGATCGATCAGCGGCTGCTATTTTCCCCTACCTGCAACATCTTTTATCATTTCCACAAGTTGATCCTCAGCGAGTCTTCTGGTGACCTGTTTTCAATTTTAGCTATGTGATTTTGGGATTATGACATACAGTATATTTTGCTGTTTATATGCCCAATGTTGAAATTGTATATGCCCCATAGTTACTCTACCTGGCACTGAACCCTTTTTCGAAATTTAGATACAAACAAATAAAAATCAATTGATTATATATATTTATAATCCTGTTGTCTTCTCAGGTGGATCGGCTACTTTGGCGGATGGTCATGCAAGCCACAGATGGGCCTGGGAAATTGGCACCTCGTCTACTAGAATGGTTTCTCCATATGATTCAAGCAAAACGGAATAATTTAAAGGGTCCATTCAGTGGTGACATATGTTTATATCTTGCAGTGCATTTGACATTTTCCTGCACATGAATTTAAAAGATTGGTCCTGCCTGATCTGAGTCATTGGATGCCCTTGCTATATCACCAGCTTCAGCCTGCACACCGCCAACAAATCCGAGACCGTGCAGCCCAACAGAAGCGTCAAATGACGATAAAGACTATCCAAAAATCTTCTCAGAAGCCCCAAGTGTTTTTTGGCTGATTTTAGATGTATCAAGTTTGTTGAATATGGTATTTGTGACCATGTGGGTCCAATCCTTTTTTCCTACCACCGCAAAGAACATGGTACACCCCTGAGGGTTTGTCCCGCTGTAACCCTGCTAAGAACTGGTGGCAAAGATTTGCGGTTGTCTGCAGCCTATCCCAAAGATTATGGCAGAGAAGTTGCCCGATTACATGTTGAAGCAATGGCTTCTTGGATCAACAAGTTTGTTGGGAATTGGAGGGAACCGTTTCATCTCTATCTGGGATATTGGTAACAGGCTTGATGTACAGAAACAAGAATTGGTTAATCTCACTTACCAAATCTTACGAAAACATAGTAGTGTGATATTCCATATCCCAAGAAGCTTCATCAGGTTACCTTGCCCCTGTCTTACTTTCACCCGAGGCAGATGGACTACAGAACCTGGACTTGCATGGGATTGTTCAAGGTGGCTTCAAGGAACCTCTAGATTCAAGTGAAAAAGAATTTATGCCATGGTGAGGTCACTATGTATATATGTATTTGATCCATATGAAATCAACTTATATTACCAAAAAAAAAGCTTGCATTGCATTCCATGAAAAACCTTGCAGCCAAACCGTCTGCAGGAATTACCTCCAGAGTGCAACTGGGACCATGGTGATTTTGGCAGCCTCTTAGAGCTGGTATCCTATGCTGGTCGACATGGTGGATACCGACCCGATCCAGATGTGCCTCTCGAGATTGCTTGTTGCCCAGCCGCTTTTGAACGACTGCGGGCCCGTTTGGAGGAACGATGACTGGTGGGAATATATATAGGTCTAACCCCATAGAATCTCCAGTGGTTTGACAGTTCCAAACATTTAACATTTTTCCTATTTTCCTGTATGTCATATGCCTCTGAATGGGTTGATTTTCTGATGAAACATTTCAGGGGATAACCCTATATGAAATTAAGCGTTGCAATGGGAACTGGATATCATTTACCCAGATCCTACGTACCTATGTGGAATAGCCACTTGGGTGCCAATTTGATGTGCAGTCTCAGAGAGACATTGCTGATGAAAAGAGTGAGCTTTAGAGCACCATCTTGGTCACCCGAGCCCACAACAAAGAACATCATGTCATGCCAATTAGGATTTTATGTTTAGTTTTATTTGTTGTGGGATCCCTGAAAATGATTTGATCACAACGTGCCATGTAGTGCATCCCAATTTTATATGCAGTTTCATGTTGAATAACCTTCAAACAGTCATTTGACAATAGATCGACATAATGGATATCGTGTGGTCCTGGTACTAGTGCATGGGGAACAACTATTGGAATCTGTTGGAGATATATATATATATATCACTTAGTAGTGCCTGGTTCAATATTGGGGTACATAAGTGCAGGAGTGAACTACCTTCTCAGCTAGTACGGGTCCAAAGGGGGTCATATGGGGCTGCTCTGGTGTGGTATTCTAGCTAGGTGGGAGGAGAAAACCAAATGTTCTTTGGTGTTTCAATGAAAAAAATATCCCAATAGGACACGTGCTTAGGATTGCATGCAAATGATTGGTAGGTTCCCTCACCATGTTGCTTGATATTTTCTGTACTCAGGGTTTCCCAATCCATTCTGATCAGCGAAATAGTGAATCCCTGTCTGTCATTGTGGTTCAAAAGGGATTTTCTGGCTACTTTGGCCTTTTGGAGGCCGGGATGTTATTGTGTACTATTTTTATGTAAAAATATGAAAAATATAGAGCGTTATTTTCGCGTTATTTTGCGTTACAAGTGCGTTATCAGAGACAGTTAGGCGTTATTTTCGCGTTATTTTGCGTTATTTTGGATTTTAGCTATGTGCCCAAATAGAACCCCTGGAGGTGGTTTGCATCTCAACGGAGAATAGCTTCAATGGCTGTGAGAGGGTCTGCTATGGTGCCTACGGCGGCTAAAAGTCGTCCTGGACCTATGGAAAATTAGCTGCATTATATGGGTGAGATAAAATCCACAACCGTTTGTAAAAGCAAAGGCTCTGACGACGATGATTTGAAAAATCTATGAACATATATTCCATTGGTTTGGTTCTGAAATCTAAGGATCGTTCCAGATCAGGCTCTTCGATGGACAGTTTCAATGCCAATGATGAGCTGGCATCGCTTGAGGATCGTCTTAAGCTGAAGTTGGTACCCAGTGCATTCCTAAGATATCGTAGTGTTGAGATGATTTGTTGCCAAAAATCACATATCACAAAAGTGAATGCCCCATATGTCATATGTTTGAAAACATATTGATAGTCATATTACATCCCATCCATAACCTGATATGGTCGTGAGGTGCAAAGCCTGTTGCAACACCAGCTCGATCATTGACTACGACTACGGCACCTGCTCATGTTCCCAGAAAGAAAGGACCCGTTGGTGGATCTGGGGGTGGTATGGTGAAAGTTGAAGCTCTTCCCCCGCCATGTTCTTCTTTTACACCGGTCAAGAGCCCTGACCAAAAGAAACCGAAACCATCATCGGTAGAGCCTATGAGTGGTGGATGTGGCCCTTCCATCAAACGCAGCCTGTGTGGGGAGCTTGCTGCAGCTGTTGATGGTATGGGTTCAACACCGGTGTCTACGGAAATGGATTCCTCTTTGGGGACAACTCCTACAGTGACTTGGTTCAATTTCACTGACCCACTAGCCATATATAAAATTATATAAACATCTCAATCATTGCAGAACTATGGAAACATCGCATATTGCATATGGTGCTCTTATATGAACTGGGTTACTGCCCACATTGGTCTAGATTCTGATTGGTTTGATTCAGGTGCCGTCCAATGGGAACGAAGTTGCACCATCTGTGGAGACCAGTAACTTGCAATGATTAAATCTGGGATGTTCCAGGCTGCCTCAAGCTGTGACACCCAACAATTTAATTTAAGAACCGTCTTGCTTTTGGAATGCTCACTTAGGTACAGATGCTTTGAATTCTCCTACCATGCATGAAGGCCGACCATCATTGCGCAACCTGGAGACCCAAACAACCATTCCCCTTGGCCATGTTGATGATGGGGAACTTGATGATGCCATGAATGCCAAGTACAACAAGCCCTTGTGGAGGTGCTTATTCGAATCCCTTCCGGGGAAACAAGTGGACATCAACAAGCTGGTGAAGCCCACGTCCATTTGGCTGGATATGCGTCAGGACCGAAGGGACATCGATGCCATTGACCCTGAAATGGCAAGGTTATGTGTCAAAGCTTTTGACTTCAAGACTATGATTTGCAAGAAAGATCTTGCCGTCAAGGAAACCGAAAGGGAACACCAAGTTGCTATGGTCAAAATCAATGCTGCTTCTGATGCCATGATTCAGATGCAAAGAAAGAAAGTTGAAGAGATGGGGAGCACTGATGTTGAAAATTCGCCCCTCTTTCAGGTGAACAAGAACAATATCATAGTCTGGAAGGGCAACAAAACTCAGGTGTTGGAAAAGGCATTCCAATGTGCCCTGGATGAGCTTCGTATGGCCGAGAATGATCTTGAGAAACACATCGAGCACATGATCGAATCTGCCTATGCAATCTGGGCGAAGCACATGAACATGGAACCAGATGTTGGCATCGACCCGGACTTGTTTGGGGAGCTGGAAGCCATTATGCAGACGGAGTCCACGCCCAAAGCTACTTGACTCAATCCATGTGCATGATAGATCCAAGTACCTTACATTTACAAATTTAGTGGGTTATAGACTTAGTACATCTTAGTACTATATGGAATCAAATATGTTCTTGGGATCATGCAATGGTTAAACACCCTGGTGGTTACTGAACCAACCCACTTCCCACACCCATCCTTCCTTGCCAACGGTAGGCTCTTGCTGCTCTGGCAAATGCGGACCTTGGGCGCAATGAGCGCTTGGATGATCATTCGCAAGTCTGTGATGGGATGCAGGACCCCTATTGGATCAAAAACACATTTGGGTCAAGGGGAAACATTTCATAAGAGTAATGGAACCAATGTACCAACTAATCGGGTTGAATGGAATTATCTAGTGGCTTCCCCTGAAAAAAACATCAAATCATATTCATATAATTAATACTATATACAGTATCATCAAACAATATGGCATATGGCAATCTCCGACACCGTTTTGTGCCCCTGAAGGATGTGAATTTGAATGTGGGTTCTGCTCCACATATGGTTGCCAAGACCATGCTGCTTCAGCGAAAGGACACAACGCAGTTGGAAGCATCAGCCCCACAACCTGTATCATGTACCTATTGTCTTACAACATTTTCTTCCTTTAAATGGTGTAGAATGGGGATGTATGGGGTTGGAATTCAGTAAGGTCTTGTTGTTCCATATTGGGATGTCTACCTGGGTTCAATCCCATTGCTCAGGCAACCACTACTGGGGTGAGCGAGGAAGTGACCGTTGATGTGACTAGTGATCAAACGGAGTCCCAAACTGACTATGACAAACGCATGGCCATCAATGCAAAGATGCGATTTTATCGCAGCCTGAACAGTTGCTAGGTTGCATTGCCCGACTCCCCATAACTTATTTTTCAAAGTTGCCAAACACTTGCCATGTATTATCTTAGGTTCGCGTTGTCCACCAGCAGTGCTTGAGAAGGCAAAGGGTCGACGTCACAGTTTCTTGGCTTCAATTGGCTACCTAGATTTTATGCCAGGATGAGTGGGGTAGTCTACTGGGTTTCAGCCAGCAATTTTCCATTTGATTGGGTCCTATCAAGTTCTGCTTCTGCTAAGATCGTCAGCTCATTGGGGAGCTCTTTGAATCTTGGCTCACCTCTGGAGAAGACTGGATGCAGAGCTCGATTGTGGTCAATTCTACTCGGTCACTGAACCACCGCAGGCGGGGGCGCTACATCATGATGGAGTATCGCAACCTCAAGACCCGCTTTGGGAACGGCGTGGCCAAACAGATGCTGAATGAGAAGAAACAGATGGAGGAGACAAAGGATCCCAACGACCCTCTTACCTACTGGATGAAGCATCCGGATGTGGCAAGTGAGGCCTCAAAGTTTCCAAGAAAAAATGGTTTGAACCGAACCTATTATTTTTTGTTTCTTTTTGAAATACCTCGGACCTATAACCCCTGCAACCTGTTACCTCACATGTTCTGTGGCCTTCGGTTTCTGCAGGACTTTGAGATGGTGCGAGTCTTCGACTCCATGGTTTTCGAGGATGAGGTGACTGAAGCTTTGAACATGGGCATTTCAGCGACTGGTGACCTGGACAAGTCCCAAACCCGTCAAGTGATGCACTTTGACGGCATTTTTGTTTAAAAAAAAAGGTGCCCAGCCAAGTTACCTGATTCCTTTTCTACTTGATGCATCTTAGGCAAGTTGCAGCTGGTGGTGAAATCGGGAAGTTCCAGGCCTCGGGTTTGGGCGTACAGCCTGGAGTGACTTCTTCGACGCCACCACCCAAGGTTGAGAAGCAGAAGAAGGCGGTGCCGCTTTCAAAGCAAGTCACCAATAAAATCAGCTCCAGCTCAGCAAAGCTGACTGAGCTGATGGCTTGGGAGGCAAAGGTCCAAGACAATAAGGTTTTGTATCTCAGTTTTGACTTCGATTAATTTTCTTTTTCAGTGTTTAAATGCATGTTGTCAAATATATGTCAGAAGTACCTTTTCCAGACACATGAAACTCATCTAGAGGTCTGAGACCCTGCTAAATGGATTCAAGAATGAGCTGAATGCCCGGAAGACTGCGATTGCTACTGCCAAAACGGGGTTGGAGGGTGTCTATGCCCAGATCCTGGGGAAGAGTGACCCGGAGATTCAGGGGGATTCAAAGCTTGCAGAGCTTATCCAGTCCAACCTTGCCAATGTTGAGTCGGCCTTTACCTCGTTCAATGGAACCATCAAAAGCATCAAACTGGCTATTGATTCTATGGTGATTTCATTTCTTGTGGATACAAACACCACCAATATAATATAAACTCATGATAAACTGATACTGTTTTTTGGGTGCTATCATTATTGGCTGAAGGTTCAAAGTCCTCTCTAAAGGCTTGGTTTGGATCCACAAGATATATTTTCTTTTGGTGGGTTCCCACCCCAATATCGAAATCTTAATGGTTTATAATGGTTTGATCAAGTGGGGGTTTTGATTTGTGTGCCACGCCCAGGACCCACCGACGAAGAAGGAACCGAAGGCCAAGGCCAAGGCGAAGTCTGTGGCTGCTCCCGAGGCAGCTGCAGCTGAGTGATCCAGCCTTGGCGACATGTCAGCGGAGTTTTGGCTGGGCCAAGGACATGAACCAGCAGTTAAGTAGGTGAACCTTGTGAACAACACCAATGTTGGTATAAGTTGTGCCTGGTGTCTTTTTTATCGGTTGTACAAAATTGGGGCATTCCAATGTCATTCCAACCACAAACATTAGGGACCCACCTTGGTGACATTCCAATCCATATGTTATTGTCTGGCATCAATTGTATTTTATTTATTATACAACTTGGACATTTCCATGAATCTTATATAATATCTTCACATATGTCAAGACCAGGTAATCACCACTGGGCACCGAGAAAACTCATATTACATTGAGAAATTTCCCAATGAGAGCCTTGGCCTGGAAAGATTTACCAAACTGAAACCAGATCATCTTGCGCGGCCATATGGTGGCCAAGACTTAGATGTGTGCGCGGTGGACCATGTAAGGCTGAACGAAAGAGATCACTCAGATCATTGGCTCGATGACATTGTCCCACATGTCGAAGAATTTTATTGTTTCGGTGATCGGTGTTGTCCTTTTCCCTGTTACTATTCAGCTTCTCTGGCATGAAGTCGGGCTATTCAGTTTCTTCTATCTTGTCCATGCTGAAATAAGCACACAGTGCGCCGATTGGTTCAGCCTCATGTGGTTCATGAGTTGGCCCTGGGGTTCACTATACAAATGCATTCCCCTAGCCAAGCTAGTTGATCTATGGATTGTATTTGAAATTAATCCCAAGCAAAAATATTTGAAACCAACTTGATGAAAAACAACTCTCGAGGAATTTTTATGGGGAGTATCCCAAGAAAAAATGGTTGAACAAATTGCGGGATGCTTTGTATGCTTCTCTGAGGTGAAACCACCTCATAATAAAAGGAGTCAATCTCATGCCATGTGTGTCTTGGAGCCGGCCCTGGGCAGCTTGAGAAAAATATTATGTGGGTAGTATGGGTTTATAGTTTTGCAATAATTGGGGCACCTCTTAAGTTCACATGCTGGACCCATAACATGGTTGCAATTCGTAGGGACCCAAAAGATTTCAGAGCTATGGGGAAATACATGGAAATACCAGCGATTTCACAATTTTGTTGAGACTATCATACCCCAAAATGCTTTCTTTATACAAAATCAAAATTGGTGAATACCTAATCCTATTGGCCCTGACTAGTACCATCCCCGCAGGTCAGTTGGGAGCGGGCAGTAGAACGTCTCCACTGGCTTCTTTTGTCCTGCGAGAAAGTGGTTTGGGAGGTGACCCTTGGAAGCAAAGATTTAATATGAGTTTGGCAGACCTGAGCAATGTTGTCTTATCTTAGCCCATGGGAAATCCAAGGATTCGTATCGCAAAGCCCATGAGATTGTCAACCATGTCCGCAAGGAGTGGGTGGCCAAATGTGGCCCTGAATGGTTTAGCATGTATGTCTCCTGGGGTAATGTGGGAATAGAACTATTATATAAGGGGTATTGGGTATATGAAATCCCTGTTGTAGGAGTTTGAATTTCAAGGGCATGAGCTGAAGGGGCCAGCGGCTTCACTTTTCAGTGCTGGTGCATCGGGGCGACACCAAAACAATATCAAACGTGACTGGTTTCGAAAGATGAGCAATATGGAGTATGATCACCGGGTGGCTCGGTGGAATGGCTCATGTGTTCCCACTAAGCCCCAAAAGATCCCCAAAGATTTTTTAATTACAACAATTGAGCATATCTCGTATTTGGTTGAAGTTTTTGGGTTGGGCATCCTGCCACACCAGTCAAAAAATTGAACCATGCTAACCTGCACCAAGGCACCAATTCGATATGTAGATGTTCCCTTATGGGACTATGGTGATGATGGATGGGATGATAGTGCCAAGTTTCTTGGAGTGCACTTTTCGGAATATGATTTGAACTAGGTATTCCAAAACTCAACTGACTTATGGGGTCCAGTCCCAATGCCTTTTTTTCTCCGAAGCTAAAGCTATGTCAGGCAAATGCCATATATTTCACCGGAAGATATCATCCCATGGCTCATGGCCCGTGACCTCTGGCCTGCTACACCTCAGAGGAAAATCAAACGCTTTTGGAACCACCTACAAGAGGTACAATCTGATATTGCTGGTGCTTCACCTCAAGGTAACCACCACCCACTTTGGATCTGGGGTGATGCTGCCAACTACAACAAAGACCAGAATGTGATTGTCATTTGCTTTGGATCGGTTTTGGATGATGCTACTGATTCGATCAAAAAGTGTTTCCCCTTGGCGATTTGTAGGGAAGAATCTTGATTGCCCTAATTAACATGTTTGTTGATTTTTGATTTCACAAAAAAAAGGAAACCACCCAATGGTATAGTTTCTGGCCTGCCCAAAAGTTGAAATCAAACTTCTGAGGTTACATAGCTAGCCTTTGTTGGGCCCCGATCTCAGGAAATGAGCTGTGGGTTCTCGACATTGTCTGCCTACCTGAAGCCGGCCCCTTGTCTGCACATGATCCGTCCTCTTGTTGAAGTTCATGATCACCAGGTCACCATGTAGAACTCAGGCAGCGAGGTGTAACATTGGTGGGTCAGAAGGGTCTCTTTTGTGGCCTCTGATTTATGGACCTCAACCCGTCTGGTGGAAGAGCTTTGAAGTTTATCCCGATAAAGTTTACTTGCTAAACATCCCTATGATATTTTGAATAAATGATCCATTCATTGCAACATATATATTTATATATATTATCTCAGATTTCTAGGTGGTGAAACCAGTTGACATTGGTTTGCTTATGAGGTTGCTCAATCATTTGATCTTCTTTATCATCAAGGCATCGAGCACAATGGGACGACTCATCGCTTCTTCCTATCAGAAATTCGAGGTGATTGGAAATTCCAAAAGGACAGTCTTCGGGGAGATGGGTATGTTTACTGGGTTGGTAGTACTCCCATATAAATAATCATATGATATGTTTTGTAAAATCCCTGTGGAGGAATGGCTGAACCTGAAAAACTTTTTCCAATGTCGGCTTCTATGCCATGAATGCAAAGCTGATAAAGATACATACATGCGTCGGGCCCTACATGCTGAAAGGTATACCTTGGATGAGTTCTTCAATGAAGGTCTTAAACCTGGAGAAGTTTGTTCTTGGGCTTACTTTTGACTAACCATCTGATTTTGGGATTGTGTATTTTGTGGATTGTTTTGTTTATCCCATTATTGCCCCATTAGCATTTCGCCCCTCAAGAAGTAGCTATGTACCTTAATGGAGTTACACATGATTTCCACAATCCCACAATGTGCTTTTTTGTTTCTTATCCCTGGATCTATCTCAAGGCCCGTTACTTCAAGTACCCCACTTTTCGATCAGCATGGTGAAATGGTGTGCCATGCATGTGGTTCATCTTGGATGCGATCTTTGGCTGGTGGGAAATGCTTTGAAAACCATCCTCATTGACACAGAACTATGGGGGTCTGGCCATGATGACGAACGCCTTTTGAATGCCTGGCTGGAATTTAAAGCATGGGCCCGTCAAAACAAATGGCAGCCACTTGCACAAATACAATCAGGCCATATATATTTCACCCCTGTTGCAAAGTTGAGTGACAATATGGGGTTGCATTTTTCCCCACCTGCCAGGTGAGGGTTGTTAGATTTTATGTCAGTTGCCTCCTCCTGCCTCCTCCTGCCTCCTGCCTCGTCCTCCTCCTCCTCCTCTCCTCCTCTCCTCTCCTCTCCTCCTCCTCCTGCTCAACCGCGACCCTCGACGCACAGTGTTCTCTGTCGGACCTCAACCACGACCATCCACGCCCAGTGTTCCCTGCCGGACCTCAA
>Ga0126342_10014651_pt1 | contig 13818 bp, 13 predicted proteins | sample Cyp1metagenome_FD_92528 | JGI IMG/M metagenome (GOLD analysis project Ga0126342, IMG submission 92528) | Coral microbial communities from Lord Howe Island, Old Settlement Bay, Australia - Cyphastrea 1 metagenome | ecosystem: Host-associated > Invertebrates > Cnidaria > Coral ...
ATGTATCTATGTATGTATGTATCTATGCATCTATGTATCTATGTATCTATGTATCTATGTATCTATGTATCTATGTATCTATGTATCTATGTATCTATGTATCTATGTATCTATGTATCTATGTATGTATGTATGTAGGTAGGTAGCTGGGTAGGTAGGTAGCTGGGTAGGTAGGTAGGTAGGTAGGTAGGTAGGTAGGTAGGTAGGTAGGTAGGTAGTCAGGTAGGTAAGTATGTATGTACGTGTGTGTGTGTGTGCGTATTGTATTGTATTGCACTGCATTGTATTGTATTATTGTACGGTGTAATGAAGAAAAAAATCTATGTATAAGTGTATAGTATAGGTGTACAAGTGTTTAAGTGTATACTGTATAAGTGTAAAAGTGTATAAGCGTATCCGTATAAGTATATAAGGGTATAAGCGTATCAGTGTTTAAGTGTATAAGCGTATAAGCGTATAAGTGTATAAGCGTGAAAGTGTTTAAGTGTAAAAGTGAATAAGTGTAAAAGTGAATAAGTGATATACAGTAAGCGTATAACATCCTGAAGTAGATAGAATGATAGAATGTGGAATGTTCAAACACATGTCCTTTTTAGTGAGTTCTATCTACTCCAGGATGACTGACTTGAAACGCTACCGCTGGTCTGATCTGACCAAAAGTCTGGTCAAGTCTCGCGCCGCAAGCGGCAAACATGGAGGTTTAACCATTACCAGACTCATACAACATCCTTATTTTCAATCATTTCACAGGTGCTTTGGGGGTGATCATGGCTTCTCAAATATCCAGCCCAGCCCATGTCCCAAAGTTTGACACTTTGGGACCGTTACCCTCAATGTGGTTATCACCCAAAGTTTGACACTTTGGGACCGTTACCCTCAATGTGGTTATCACATGTTAATCATGTTATCACACATTCAAACAATACATTTACCAGCTACTAATCAGCTACCATCGAAATTGGGATTCCCATCACTTCAATGGCCATTTCAGGAACCTAAAGTGGAGGTACCTACCATATATAAGGCCTATATAAGGCCTATGTAAGGGAATATCCCCACAAAATATTGCCTTATTTGGTACAGTGCCTCCATTTTAGGATCCTGAAATTCCCATTGATCACTTCAATCAAATCATGTGGTGAATCGAATCATGTCTCCAACCTTCATCAATTCAGACGAATTCATACACCTTTTCGCTTTATGTCCCATATTTTGGCCGGTCATCCAGAGGTTTTTCCAATCCATCGGGCGCCTCATGGAAGCTCTGCAGCACTCGAGCCCAAGGGCCCGATTTGGCGCCCAAACTCAGTAGAGCGTTGAAGTGGAACTGCTCGCCTGGCGGAAGACAAAAAAATGATGCTGTGACGGCGGGGTTGATGGCATTTAAAATGGAATACAATGCCAAGTATCCCATAAATCTCATGATTTATGATGGATTTTTATGATGGGATTTTTTGAATGGGACACTTGGCATGAACAGAAACGGTTGAAGAATGGTGACTTCAACAGAAAATGGTGGTTTAACGGGATTTACAATGGATTTACAGTATAATGAGATTTATGATGGGATACTTGGGAGAAATGAAAGCTGTCCAGGTTTGCTATGGCTGTATACCTCTGCAGCCTCTGCATCCATATTCCCCACAAAATTGGGGGGTCAAGGAGCTCCGAAAAACCAACGAGGTCTATAAAAATATGTTTCATCTATTAATAGATTGATTTACGGGATATTTTATCGAAAAAAAACATGGAAAATGTTGCTTTTTGCATTTTACAGGCAAACCTACTAGATTTCTGCAAAGTTTCCTCTCAACCAATTCTGGGATATACATATTTAATATTATTTTGACGTATTTCAACCATCGTTTGAACATTTGGAGATGCTGAGTCAAAACGTTTCATGCCATGGGTGCGCATCCATAACTACCAGCCATGGCCATGCACCTTTGAAGCTGGTGCCAGCCACCTCTCTCAGTCGATGGACGGCCTGAAGTGGATCATTGGGCAAGGGAAAACCATGGGTTTTTAATCCAAAGGTATGGGTTTCCATCGTTTTTTCATCTTTTTTCACTTCATCCAGGTCCATGCTCCACGCGCGTTCGTTGCCAGAGAGGTAGGCTCATGAGGCTACGGAAGGACCCCTACAAGAATGTTATGGAAGATGATTTTCCCATGGAAACTTTTGGTAGATTTCAAATTCAAATTCCATGATAAACTGAACATCATTTTGAAGCATCCTCTTCAATTAAAACAGACAATAAAACAAACCTGTGAAAAATGAAGCTGCCAACCAGTCGATTTCCAATCATAGTTCATAGATGTTCATAGTTACTAGAACTACTTTTTGAACTATAGAAATCAAATGGTAAGACTAAGAACTTGGTAAAACTATATCGGGGGGTTCTTAAAAAAGGTGATCCCCAGTCGTCACCATGGGTCTTGGATACACCCCCACCTCCACCCAGGCGTTGAACCCTGGGCGCCGGCGTTTTCGCCGCTCCAAACGCCTTGCAACAGGCTGGGCAAATAGGAAAAGATCTTAGATGGTCCTAGTCTTTGTTGGTGCATTTTGGTGAAACAGATGAATTCACCATTTTTTGTCGATTAATTACATCCCAAATTCTTCCCTGCATTGTTGGTTGAATCCAACGTTATCCTTTTTGGATGCTTCAACCAGCCGGTTTGGCTGTGTTGAGATCCAGCCAGCTGTTCCACAGGTTCATCCTTCTCTACATAAATAAGCTTGCTAGGCCTGCTAGGCTGGAGGTTGGGAACTCGTGGCTCCTTGGCTCCCCATGGGAAGGAAGGAATATGGATACATATGGATACCATAGCTCCGTTGACTCCGTTGCTCCCTCACCGACTGCGCCACCGATCCCTCGGGAGCCTGGTGATGTAAAAAAGTTGACCTGCGGGGAGTCTGAAAAGCGGATCCTAACCAGCAAAATATCAAAAAAAACAACATGTGGAAAATGTACAGTGTAATAATACAGTGCATCAAAATATACAAGTAACAACATCTATCAAATTGCAAGAAAATGTAACATGTTGATAGATGACCAGGCAGCAAAAACTGGGAGCCAGCTGTTCGGACCGAACCTGAGGCACTGGTGTCCATCGCGCGATAAATCCTGGCACCAATACCATCGCCATTAAAAACTAGAAACTGAAAGGAACGTGCAACCTAAATTGCAAATACCTAAGCTTCTGAGGCCTGCAAAAAGGATGGTACCTCCATGATTGGTACTCGGATGGAGCATATCTGTTCAATGTGACAAACCCAATACTGAACATAGCACCCCCAGTTGGTCAAGTTTCCTCTGATGTAAGGCATGAGAGAAGAAAAACACTAGGCTCCTTCATCGTTCGAAAATCTCTCCGCGGCAGCATGCCGCCGCTTCTGGAAGAAGGTCTTTCTGATGCCAGTGCAACGGCGGCGGTTGGCGCGTAGCTGGAGGTTGGCCAACGCCCCAAGTTCAGAAAAACAAAGTGTTGAATTCTTGATCAAGACAAAACAAGGCTTCATGATATGTTTAAATGTTTTTCCATGATTTCCTGAGTCTCAAGATTGTGCTTGTGTAACCTCTGAAGCCTTGAGAGTTTTGCGCTGATGAGAGAAGGCCAGAGATCCGATTCCTCCATGGAAAACCCCTTCCAATTCAACGAACCTGCCAAGGGAATCGATCAGAACCCATCTCTTGAAAGAAACCATCATTCAACTGTTCGGATTTGTCTGGTATCTTATCTTGATTTGTTCCATTGTGGGTTGACGTTTGGTATTCTCTTGATTTTCTGAAGGCGTTTTACCCATACTGGCCCATAACCATCAAACCCGGCCATCAACCACACACCATAGATTCCCATCTTCTATGCCCATAAAATCCCCCCAAAAAAAAATCAAGGAAAAACCCTATGAAATCCCTACCCTTTGGTAAACTAACATAGCTATTGAAAATTGCCATTTATAGTTGAATTACCAATAGAAAATGGTGGATTTTTCCATAGTTATGTAACAGTTTACCGGAGGGTAAAACCTCCATGGAATCCCCATCTTTTCCTTGCGAAATTCCACTTTTCCTTGCGTAACGCCGTGCGTAGCAGGTCAACACCCCGCTGCATCTCTTCCCAGGACAGCCAGCTGAAACTGAGCCGAGTGTAGTCCTTGGAGCTTTGAGAGCCATGGGATGTGGCCATTTCAGGTTCCTAGATTGGAGGTACCTACCATATATGTTTGGTCTATTCTTGAGGCCTATGTAAGGGAATATCCCCAGAAAACGGAATGCTAATGGGATTTTAATTGGGTTTTCATAGTTCAATGGGATTTTAATGAGATTCTTGGAATGTCAATGGGATCGAAATATTGATTAAAAAGGGATTTTAGTGGGATTTCAAGTAACGTAAGGGTTTGCTGGAGGGTAGTTTCCTCATTCACCAGAGTTAATATGCCCCTGAAATCAAATTGAAATCCCATTAGAACCCCATGAATTTCCATTGAAATGACGATGATTTTTGTATGGCACATGTTTGATGGTTAGTTTCCATGCGAAGATTTCCCCATTTTTATCCATTGTTGAGTCACCATGTTTCACCTTTTTTGATGGTTAAATCATTCTAAATCCCTAGAAGTTACCATTGTTTATCGTTTCTAGTTTATATAATCCCGATAAATTTCAAGACATTCGCATCCAGGTTGTCACCATGTTTCAAGCCCCATCTCACCGAGGTGCCGAACAGCTCTCCTGGCGGATGGTGAAATCTCTACCCTCCTTCCCGATGCACAACTGGCCCTTGACCCACAGGAAGTAGCCGCCTGCCACGATGGGATGGGAACATTTTTTGATGTCTATCTATCTGTCTGTCTGTCTATCTATCTGTCTGTCTGTCTATCTATCTATCTATCTATCTATATATATATATATATATCTATAATATATTATGTTATATTATATTATATTATATTAAATTACATCATTTTATATTACATTATATTACATTACTTTATGTTACATTATATTATGTTGTATGACGTAAAATAATACAATTTATTATAATATATAAAATAACGGCTAACATTATTTCAAAATATAATATAGCAGCATAGGATAGAAGATAAATTAATTTAATTTAATATAATATAATATATATCATATAACATATTTTATTATATTATAGTATATATTATATTATGTTATATTATGTTATATTATGTTATATTATATTGAATTATATTATGTATTATATTAGAATATTCTATTCTATTATATTATATTATAGTAAATATTGAATATTATCTATTATATATTGTATTATATAATTATATATTATAGTATGTTATATTATATTATATTACATTATATATTGTATGATATGATATTATATTATATCATATGTTATGTTATATTATATATTATATTATACAGTATTATATATTATATTATTTAAAATCATCTATATATATATATACATACCTCATCGTAAATCATGATAAACAATGGAGATATGTGCTAAACAAACAATCATACGTATCTATCGCAAGATATTTCCAGTCGATTCACCTGGATCAGCGATGGACCCCTTTGGGTCACATTCCATCGATTTTGGTTTGGGCAAATTATCGGCCAAATTCACCAAACTGAAAAAAGTTTGGCGATTTTGGGATGATATACATTCGCCATAATTCCGGTGACAGAGAACAGTGAGGTTATAATTTACCCAGAAAATTGTTTAAAACATCGGGTGACCTAAGGTCTGGTATCGTTTGACATCGCCCGCGAGAATATTGAAAGACGTTTCGGCTGGCGTGGCTCTTCCAACGGTGGCTGGTTGGGAGATGACTGTCCCCACCAGGCCACCTTCGTCGAGATCCTGTTTGCACATGATTGGCTTGGCAGGCCAAGAAACAGCATGCAGCAAAAAACTGGTCATTTCTATTTGATAATAGTTCACAAACAGAAGATTCATGAAGATTCTCCGTTTCTGGATTTTCGCATGGGCAATGGGATTTTAAGACAAAAAGCAGCAAATCCAAGACACCTCTTTGGCAAGTGCCACAAAGCATGCAGAGAACTGTAGCTTGGTTGAAAAGGCGCACGGATCCTTAGATTTGCTATGATTTGCTTCCATTGGGCCCCCAAAGAACTGCTGGATTTTCCGAGGAAGTAACCCAAATTTCAAATCACCTCAATATAGCCCAGGGATCTCCTTCACTTTTGCCCGGTTGATTTCTTTGGCTCTTTGGCATTCTTCCATGCGATCCTCTAGGTCCCGGGTGATGTTCGTCTTGTCGGATTGCGGCACATCATCTGCGTGATATAGGACAAACCTGGTTGCTGCTTTAAACCGTCTGAAGAAATGTCAGCCAATGAAGGTTGAAACGTCCTATTTAACTTGGATTTGCTTAAGGGGTCCCAAATACACACGCACACACACATATATATATATATATTCATATTATTCATATATTCCCCGTCGATTTACCAAGTGGTCTATTTTCCATTGCGATTTTTTTTACAAAATCACCCTTTTGTAAACAAACCCAGGACAAGCAAAGGGGAACATGAGAAAATTGTTGAACTCATCAAGCAGAAACTCCCTGATGTTCATTTGGCAGTACACATGGCCGCCTTGCTCCAAAAAGCGAGCCTCTGCTTGTTGCGATGTTCCCAGGGAGCCATCCTCTTTGGTCACGACAATCAGGTCGCAATCTTTTTCAACAGCCTGAAGCGTTTTCCGCATCCAGAGCTTGTACCATGCACAGCCAAAATCCTCGGATTTGCGATCCAGGCCCCCAAATAAAAAATAAAACATATTCCCCAGAGATTCCCAAATGGATTTCCGCGGGTTTCCCATATTAAAACTAAAAACTCAACATGTATGTATGTCTGTCTGTCTGACTAACTGACTGAATGACTGACTGACTGAGTGAATGAATGAATGAATGGACGAATGAATGACTGAATGAACGAACGAAGGAACGAAGGAATGAATGACTGAAGGAACGAACGAACGAAGGAATGAATGAACGAATGAACGAACGAATGAATGAATGAATGAATGAACGAACGAACGAATGAATGAATGAACGAACGAACGAATGAATGAATGAATGGATGAATTCATGAATGCATGAATGCATGAACCAATGAACCAATGAACCAATGAACCAATGAACCAATGAACCAATGAACCAATGAACCAATGAACGGAACGAGTGAACGGAACGACTGAATGGAACGACTGAACGGAACGACTGAACAGAACGAATGAACAGAACGAATGAATGGAACGAATGAATGGAACGAATGAATGGAAGGAATGAATGGAACGAATGAATGGAAGGAATGAATGGAACGAATGAATGGAACGAATGAATGGAAGGAATGAATGGAACGAATAAATAACGAATGGATGGAATGAATGAATGGAGTGAATGGAATGAATAAATGGAATGAATGGAATGAAAAAATGGAACGAATGAATGGAACGAATGAAATGGAATGAATGGAATGGAAGGAATGGAATGGAATGGAATGGAATGGAATGGAATGGAATGGAATGGAAATGGAAATGGAAATGGAAATGGAAATGGAAATGTGGGAATGGAATGGAATGGAATGGAATGGAAATGGAAATGGAAATGGAAATGGAAATGGAAATGGAAATGGAAATGGGAATGGAATGGAATGGAATGGAATGGAATGAATGGAATGGAATGGGAATGGAAATGGAAATGGAAATGAAATGGAAATGGAATGGAAATGGAAATGGAAATGGAAATGGAAATGGAAATGGAATGGAATGGGATGACTGAATGAATGATGTGATGTATGATGTGATGCATGGTGTGATGCATGATGCGATGTATGATGTGATGCATGATGTGATGCATGATGTGATGCATGGTGTGATGTATGATGTGATGTATGATGTGGGGTATGGTGTGGTGTATGATGTGATGTATCATGTGATGTATCATTTGAAGTATGATGTGATGTATGATGTGATGTGATGTGATGTACTGTAGCTTAATGTAGGGCAACGTAATGTAATGTGATGTATGGTATGGTATGGTATGGTATGCGTGTAATATCGTGTAATCATGTTAATGTAATGTAATGCAATGTATGGTATGGTATGGTATGGTATGAAATGTATGTAATTATGTTCATGTACTGCCATGCAATGTACTGCAATGTAATGTACTGTAACGTAAGGTATTGTAATGTAATGTATGGTATGGTATGCATGTAATTATGTGAACGCAATGTAACGTAATGTAACGTAATGTATTGTAATGTATTGTAATGTAATGTAAGGTAAGGTGTGTATGTATGCATGCATGTACCCGCATCAAACCCAGGAATCTTGCGGCTGCCCATAGAGATGCAAACAATGACAGGCAGAACCCTTGTCCCCGGTCAAGATGTGTTCGCCGAAGCCAGGGGCATCTTTGTCCGGAAGAAAGATACAGCTCGTCCGCAGCTTGCTTTGGGCATAGTTGGACTGAGTGGTCAAAAAGTTCCACGCACTGCCATAGGCCCCGGGGAAACTACACACCACCGGCAGCCCCTTTTGAAAAAGACCTTCAAAGCTGCCCAGGAAAGCAATGCGTTCAGATTGGTTTTCTTTCAGCAAAGTTTGGTACCTTCCATCAGCAAGGGGCCAGTCCGGGGATGAAGGATGGCTTTCCTCGCTGTCACTGGCGGTTCCGGGACCGAGATTTTCCATCAAGTAATCCACCTGCATGCTACTCTTTGAATCCATCGATTCCACCTGAACAGGTGAATGGGGTTCCCAGCTCATGGATTGTGGTACCACTCGATATATCTGTCTATATATATATAACTAACATTAATAACAGTGATAATAATAATCATCATCATCATTAATAATAATAAAAATAAATGATGATAATGATTGATGATGATAATGACAGTAAGAAGAAGAAGAAGAAGAAGACGAATGATAATGATAACACTAATAATAAGAGGTTACAGGTTCGTTTTCGGCGTGCGTTTTTGCGTGTGCTTTTGCCATACGGTCGTCTGCCGCACGCACACGGTCTGTGAGCAAAAAGCGTGGTCCCTACAATGTGGGAACCTGTGCGACCGGTGTCTTCCCAATACCAGCTTTGCCCAGAATCATCAAACCATGCGAAGTCATCAAACGGATAATGATCTTTCGCAAAAACTCACGGTTGAGATCACCGAGCAGGAGAGGGAAGAACCACTCTTGGCTCTGCCTGTGAGTTACCTGTTGTCCGGTTTGCGCAGGCCATGAGGACAACATGTTCCGGCCAGCCATGTAGTCGGGAATCACTAGCGCAGACATTCAGAAGCACCCACAGGTATTGCTGGTTGTTCGCATTGGACAAGGATGCGTTGAGATTGATGAATGCCATGCCCTCTCGGTGTTGATCTTCCGTAGGCTCCCATTTTCCTTCCGCAGTCAGCTTGGGCATCCCAGATGCACGGCCAGGCTTGGCACGGATGCCTTGGGTCAGCCACTGCCGTCCTGGAATGCTCGACAGCAGCTTCATGAAACCCACTTTGACGAGATGCGAATTGGGGGCCATCCTGTAGTCAATGAGCAAGACGTCGTTGTGGCACCAAACCCGTGCCAGGCCGATGGGGATGTCAAGGTTCGAATGAAAGAACTTCAGCACATGGCATTCTTCTGCGCCTTCCTCCACCACAATCTGCAACTTGACCGGTTCACCTAAGCTGTCACGGGGCCGTACTGAGGGAGGTAGCGCGGCGACATTCAGATTGCCATGATGGCATCCCGATCGCCTTGCGAGACGTTGCGCGCGATTTGAAAGAACTCCTTGATGGACTTTTTGCCCTTCATCGGAACAGCCATCAACGGCAAATCCGACGAGGTCGCGGCGCCCTCCTCTATGTCAACGTGTGGTATTGCCCGTAGTGCTTCAGGATGTGGTTCTTGGCCGCTTCCAAGGCGTGGTACATGACGTGATGAACAGGGGTGGCAGCAAAGCAAGGATGACAGCTGAAAAGGATGATTGCTGTAGCAAGAAAATGACTGCAGAGGAAAAAGTTGCAACCGTGCAAGTGAGGTGCACAAACAATGCTAACAGTATCAGCAACCCAGCGCAACATTTCAAGAAGTTTGACTGACACAGCTGTACATGAGCACATGCCGGGGCACCTCAATGTCCTTGTGCACGCTTCCAAGTTGTGATTCTTTTTGCTGAATCTAAAAGCTTCTTTTTGCAACTGAAACATTGAATCCAGATTTCTCCCCACTTCAGGTGTAACCCTAACATCTGCGGGATAGGCGTCCGCACAAACCATCGGTTTTGAGAACGCCGGAAACAACCCTGGAGCCTAACAAGAATAATAATGCTAATAAATAATGATAATGATGATACTAAATAGTAGTAGTAATAACAATATCCATAAAAAAATATAAATATATATATATAAAATGTAGAAGCTAGAAAACACCCGAACCAATCATCAACTCATCACTTTATCGCACCCCCCCATAGTTTTGATTGAAACAGTTGAAACCCCTAACATTGACGGATCCTTCCCAATAAAACACCACCTTCCCCGGTCTTTGAGTCACTGCTCGCCTGCTTCCCCTTGGCGGTAGACTCCAGGCATGCGCAGCCGCAGCCCAGGATCATCTTGAGCGAAGCGCGATAACCGCGATGCCAGCGGCATCGGGGCGCGACCGAAAATCCTCAAAATCTCAAGCTTGAATAAATGTTAGCTGATTTAATATTACATAATATAACATTACCCATGGGACTTAAGATGACTTAAGTACTGGTTATTTAATATGTATGAGATAATCAAGCGCGAGGGTATGTAATATGTACTGATTGCTGATCTATACCTGTCTGAAATTATTTGATGATTTATGGTGAGATAAGCTGGCCAAGTCTGCATGTAGACAAATGTAGATGCAATTCTCAACCAATGCTGGGTACGAAACATGACCATGTGCATCCATTTGTAGCACGTTTTCCTGCGATTTGCAGATTGTTTCGTCCTGTGAATCATGATGAACCATGCTGCATGTTTAAATGCAAAAGTCGTTGCATCTTTGTCCAAGCCACATGACTTCGTCAGATTTTAGAGCAGGTGAAGTCAGGTGCAACCTGAATCCTCAATCCAGTGGAATGAGTGACCTGAATGATGATTGAGTTTAAGCCCCAGTTGGAGAACTACTATTTAAACTTTAAACAAATACATTGCCAACTCAATAACCTTCTTAGGTCATTCATTTGAAACTCATGAAAAAACCACCCGATGGTTGTTGCATTGAATCACAATCAAATCCCATAGAAGCCTACTAGAATCTTGTTAAAATAGTTAACTCCCATTAAAAATCCCATTGCATCTTCCTAAAGCTGGGGATGGTTTCCCTCATCCCATCCTTAAGTCTTTACGGTCAACCTCATGGTGTCCTTTTTTTGCCCAATGGAGCTTAGAAGTGGCTCGCAACAATGTTGATATGTTGATTGAATGGGATTTAATGGGATTTAATGGGATTTACTGAGATGTTTCATGAGATTTTGTGCTGTTGATTACTGTCTCTCTGGTTTTTGGAAATATCTACTTGCAATATACTGCAATCATATTTCGTGAGATGTCACGGGAATTCATAAGTGAGGGGGCGGAGTGGGCGAACAAAAGCCTTCATTTTTTGGGTTAAAAATATGGCGATTTCTGGCAAACTGCCGCGGGAAAATATGGGAACATCCACTATAAATAATCTATAAATGGAGGTTTGCTGGGAAAATCTTCGAACTAACTGGTGGACTTTTCAGCCAGCTGCTGTGTCAGCATCATTACCGTATCTGCTGGCTCTAAGCCATCCCAGAAATATTTCTCAACAAGCGCGACTCATTTCACTCAAACTTTGCACGACAACAGTCCCTTTCTGATCTTTCTGTTGTTGCCTGAAGCCTTTGTTAAAATCCTTGCTCAAACATTTGTTCAGATCGACGAAACATGTTCGCCGCAAACGTTTTGACATGCTCAAATCCCTGCATAGGGCCAGTGTTTTGAGTCTTTCAGAAAAATATCTCAGGGGACACATCTCTCAAAGCATTTGTTTGGTGTAAGATTTGGTCATGGGCCTATTGTCGGGCATGGCACATGTTAAGCCAGGTAACCAGGTGAAAGCTCTTATGTTTGCAGGTTCCACTTAGATGTTGCCATCCAGGGCCTCCAAACAAAACACATATTCCCCATTTCGGTCCCCCCTGGTATCAAATCACAATCTCAGCAAACCCATGAATCACCATTAATCACCATGAATCACCATTACCCCCCTATAAAATCACCATTCATCAACATTAATCCAAATTAATCCCTAAAAAAAATCCTTTCAAATCCCTATCATATCACCAGGTACCTCCCCTCCCTTGACCCCCTAGCCTCTGGGCTCATAGACTTCCAACCCCAGCTCACGAAGATTGCGGCACAGCCACTGACACCGCTGGCCTCAATGGGGCAGTACTTAGGGGGTTCCTCCACTTGATATACCCTCTGGTAAACTAACAGCTTGCTATTGAAAATCACTATTTTAATAGGTAAAACATCTATTTCTATGGTCCATTTCCAGTTCGCTATGTTAGTCATTACCAGATGGCACTTGTTGAAAAACAATAACAGAATCACTAGAACATTTCCGGTTTTCGGTTTCCCTCCACTCAGATCACTGAAAATGGCCACTGAAATAGTGAGTGTTCGCATGAAAAATGGTGGATCTTTCCATAGTTATTTGTAAACGTTTACCAGAGGGTACAAGGTGAGCCCCCCCAGCTATAACTTGTTGTTGATGACTATCCCACACAAACCCAAACGTTCGCCAGTCACTCAGCTCGCTCGAGACGTGGGCGATGTGCTTGTCCAACTGACCAGAAGTCATGAAATGCAGCAGGGCCATGGAGGAAAAGGTCACCGGATTGCCACCGCTCCTGGGGACCATGGCCATGGAGATCATGGAGATTCCGAGACGTGGATCTACAGCAAGTGCAGTTCTGTGCATAAAAACATGAAGATAATGATAACAAACACATAATACATCTATTCACCTAGATACACCCTATATATATATGTGAAATCCTATATTTAGATCTATTGAGATTGATCATCATCATCACTATCTATTTTGTCGTTATTTAGTTATTCATGTATTTATGAGAGCACTCGCGGAAAGTTTTCTGGACATGCTGCAACCGGTTGAAGACAGGTACAATTTCCCTTGAATTTCCCTATCCATCGTTCCATGACTGCATGGCATCAACCAAGATTCTTTCAGGCTGCGGGTCACCCACAGCAGCCCACAACATTGTGCAAATGGGGATGGATCAAAATACCAAAGTACCCTACTGTTCCCATCATCAGATTCATCAGCGTGTCCAGACCCAGTACTTACTCAGTACTTCACACCCCTCAAGACGGAGGATGTTGAAGGATGTGGCCCAAAAATGACATCAATATATATATATATCAATCATCCGGAAAATTCCCCGTGAAAAATCTGGGCTTTGCTTCGCCATCAAAAACAACAAAACCGGCCAATTGGATTCCCCAAGTGGTGGATTAACATGGATTAACCAGTAAGAAGATCAACAGTCAAATCTTCAACAATCCAGGTTTCAGTAGGCTTGCTCCAACCACCCCGGGTACCTTTGGGGGGGAGTCAATTGGGTAAATATATCAGAAAGGACTGTTGTGGCCGCCCAAATCTCACACTTAATATGTATAAAGAATACTTCTTGTGAGATTTGGGTGTCACAACATTCCCTTCCGATAACTTGTGTTCTTGTGAGATTTG
>Ga0126342_10014652_pt1 | contig 13817 bp, 13 predicted proteins | sample Cyp1metagenome_FD_92528 | JGI IMG/M metagenome (GOLD analysis project Ga0126342, IMG submission 92528) | Coral microbial communities from Lord Howe Island, Old Settlement Bay, Australia - Cyphastrea 1 metagenome | ecosystem: Host-associated > Invertebrates > Cnidaria > Coral ...
ATGTTTATGTCTGGGCAACACGGCGTCTGTGAGTAATAATACAACGCCCACAACTTCCCACAAGCATGTGGTTCTTTGATGTTCTTTGGCAACTGAACCCGTTTCGAAATGCGTTCGAAATCAGGTAAACCTTCTGGCCACTTCGCACTACGCAAGGGTTTTGGCGCTTTGATGCCAAGCTTGCGAAGCCTCCACGGAATCTTCTTGTCGCGAGCCCTGCTTGCAGTGCCATATGGTGGGGCGGCATGGAGATAGAAAATTATAGACCTGGCTGTTTCAGCAGCGATCGTAGAAATTCGATGGCGTCATCATTCGCTACTTTAGGTTTAAGTTAAGTTATAATCTGTTTAAAGAGTTTAACTTAGTTATAAGTATGTGGATTTTTTGGGATAGTTATATGTTACTTACGCACTTATAAGTATGCTATATGAGCTTGGATTGAGAAAAGTTATGATAGTTAGCTTTTTTTCGTTTTTTAAACATTTTGATGTTCCCATATGGTTTTTGGGCATGTTTTTTAAACTTTCTGTTTTCCGCAGCAACCATGGCTCGATTAGTTCACGAGATTCAGTCCTCGCAGCGTTTTTTGCAGGGATTAATAGCTTTGCCCAATTTTCCAGATTTGCGTGAAAGTCAGGCAACCCGGATTTTGGGACAGATTAAAAAGTTTCAATTGTCCGTGGAAGTGGCTGCGCGCGTTTTGGATGAGTTGGATGTGACCGTGTGGGGAGACGCTGTGCATGCTCGTTTTCTTGCAGCTGTGGCCGATTGTACCGAGAGCAAGGCTCGTGCCAAGCAGCAGAATTTTTGCTTATTGTCAGAGTATATGAATCAGCAGTGGTGGGATTTCTTAGAATCGAGGAACAAGGACATGATGAAGTTGGAGGCATTGTGTAAGCATGCCTCGAAGCTCGGATTGAGGAATCCCACGGAAGGTTCCTATGGAGCGCTTTTGGCACTTTCTTTTTATTCGAGCAAGTCTGAGATGTGGCTGGAATCGGAGAAGTATAAGCTTTTGGAGACGCACAAGGGCAGAATGAAGAAGATCTTGCAGCAGGAGCCGTTGCCGCAAATGCATCTGCTAGCTTTGCCGGCGGATCCAGCGCAGATGCCTCAATGCTTGCTGAACCCGGCTTATCCCAATGGTTTTGTGTCTGGCCTTCCGTCGCTCACTACCAAAGAAGCGATTCAGAATTTGATTTCGACTTATCCTTTGAGAAAAACTAATCGGGCCAACCCAGCGGTGCCAATGTCTGTGGCTTCGTCATCGTCCACGGACACGCAGGTGCTGACAGTTGCTATGAATACATTGGCTACTGTATCTAGTATGATGCAGCAGCAGCAGCAGCAGCAGCAGCAACGGGTTTCTGATGACTCTTTGCCGGGCTTGAGAATTTTCAAGACACCACAGAAGACACGAGATGGTGCCGCTTCCGCCAAGCCTTCACCGTTCCATCCTCAGCTGGCGTTGGAAGACAAGAAGGAAGGGGTCGATGCGCTGCCCACTGCACAGAGCGTGCAGGACTCTGCTATGGTCAAAGCGGAAGATGCGGTCCTGGGGAAACAATTGAGCCCTCGGTCCACCATTCAGGCTTTGAGAACGGAATTGGACAAGCAAAAAGGTTCGACCGGATCTGTGCAAAAGAGGCCTGCGACAAAGAAAGTGAAGAAGCCGCAGAAGAAGAAACCAGCGTTGCGCCGTCCAGCTGCGGCGCCGCAAGTCGCTAGGCGTCCGGCTGCGGCATCTTCGGTGGTATCTGATGGCCAAGCAAGGCGTGAAAAATTGTTGCGAGGCATTCCCTCGGACATTTTGGAATCGTATAAAGATGGTTGTTCTACTTGCAGGGGACGACCGTACTGCACAGTGTCATGTTGGTTTAAGCGAGGCTTTACCGTGTAGAGACAAGAACACGTAGACATATAGAAGCTGTAGCGGCGGCTGGATTTTTGGCGAGCAGGTTGCGGGGAGTAAAAAAAAAGGGTTATTGGGTTGTCCCAGTGTGTTCGGTTTTCCCTTCAAGGTCGAATACTGCATTCTTGTTTGCCGTTACATTTCGGCTCAGTAGGTTTCTGCTGACGGTTCTCCGTCTTGACTGCGCGTGCTCCGCGAGGCAGGGTCCGATTCCCGGCACATCCTGTATGTCGATCTCAAGATATCTCTATATATATATGTGTGTGTAAAACAATGAAATCATTTTCTTGTATATATATATACGTATATGTTTACATATAGAATGCTATATTTCATGTATTCGATATCTCTTGTATACACATGTGTTGCACCATCACCTGCGTGGTGGTGGTTGATGGCACCTGCTGTCACGTGCTTGCAAATGCGTCACCTGCGTGGTGGCGCTGCACCTTGTTGTCGCTTCACCTGCGTGGTGTTGCGCTCTTGTCTCGATGTCACCTGCGTGGTGGCACCGTTGCTTTGCATCACCTGCGTGGTGATGTCTTGCATGTTTCTCGTGGCACCTGCGTGGTGTCGCTTTGCGGCGTCACCTGCGCGGTGGCGCCTCAGATTGTATTCGCTTCACCTGCGTGGTGTTGCGAAGTTGCATGGGTGTCACCTGCGTGGTGTCACGGTTGCAAGTGCTTCACCTGCGTGGTGTTGCACTCTTGATGGTCGCTGCCTGAAGGCGGCTGCTTGATTTGTTCGGGCCTCAGCTGCGTGTTGTTGCCTTAACCTGGTTGTCACCTGCGTGGTGTCACGCTTGTCTCTCATGATGTGTGCTCGCATGCAATGAAGTTGCATCAAACCTTATAGCTGCCATGATTTAGGCAATATATTTCAAAATATTTCCACATTGCATGTGCATTTTTAGGATTCTGCCATTATATTTTTTCATACGTATGATTGCTGACAGATATTATTCCGGACATTACCTGTTCATGGTATATTTCTTTCTTCATATGCTGCTCGTGCCTCCTGTCTTGTGCAGGTGCCATGGCGTCCAGTTCGGATGATGAGGAGGATGAGTCGGAAGAGGACGCTACGTCCCCAGCTGTTGCGGCGGAGAAGAAGGAAGAGGACGACAAGAAGGCCAGAGGGGCGGAACAGAATAAGGAGGAGCTGCCCTCTCGCTCGGAGAGACGCACAAGGGCCAAAAGTGAAGAGAGGAAAGAGAGGTCTCGGCATCGTCGCCGCCGTCGACGGTCTGGTCGAGAGACGGACAAGGATCGCAGTCGCGGACGTGACCGGAGGTCTTCTGAATCTCGTCGAGAGATAAGGGAACCCGGTTGCGTACCGCGGCTTCGGTGGGATGAAGTCGAGGATCCGAACCGCCTCCGGAGCCGGCACTACCTCCAAGGCAGGCGCCGAGTCTGTTGCCGCCGCCACCTCCGCCGCCGCCAGCAGTTCCCAAGGATGGTGGCAAAGGCAACAAGAAAGGCCCGCAGACAGTCCAAAGCAAAGTGCGCTGTGACATATGTCATCGATCTGTGAGTTCGACGGCTAAAGCTGCAATGGACCAGCACCAGTACCTGAATGAGCAGCGCATCGCCGTGCAGTGTTGGAATGGTTTTAGCCGAGCACAGCAAAAGGATGCAGCCATGTGGCCGAAAGCAAAGGAGATGGCCAAGAAGATTAAAATGAGCAGAGAGAATGCGTCCGGCGTGCAAGAGGAGGAAGACCTGCGTGGCAGCAGCCCTTGCACTGTCAGGTCGTCTGGCGGTGGCATCTCTCGCGGGCCGTCCTCCTCGCACGTGGTCACTGTTGCGGAGAAGGCAGCGCCGGTGGAAGAAGTCACGAAGTCGAAAAAGACGCATGGGAAGGAGGTTGCCTGCGGCTCTCGTCGACGTCGTCGTCGCGGGACGCCGGAGGACTCCTCTCATGACTCTTCGAGCCACTCTCGTCGCCGCACTAGGCGTCGGATTCCGCAGCATGTGACAATCAACTTCCGGTAGCTGCACTGATAGAATCGAACCTTGCCACGGACACAGCACGGCAGCGCTTGAAAAAAAGATTGCAGCGGGTTGGTTTTACGGGTGTGGCTTGGGATGTTCTCTCATTTTTCTTTCCATGGTTTCTTCACCTGGAAATATAAAGTAAGTATATAATATGTGCACCGAAGCAACGTGTTTTTTTTCGTTTTCCCACATCTGGTTGTATATATATATAAATTGTGCTTGTGCAGCTTATAAACTTTCTGCAAAGAGCCACAAACCTGGCCTCATGCATTATGTTTCGAACGATGCGTCTGCAATGGCAACAGAAGGTTTGGCTCAGATTTCGATATCGTATCTTGAAATGTATAGAGATCCGTGCTGATGGACAATGTGACAATGGAAACTCATTTTACTCTCTCCTTGGTGGCATTGGGCATTCTCAGGCAATGCATGGAGGAAGCCTTTGCAAAGCCGAGGATGCTTGCTGGATATTTGTGTCATCGGGATTGGAAGGAGGAATTTTTGAAATGTTTGGAGTGCTTGGACCAGGCTGAAGGTCGGGCCTTTGAGGTTGCGGATGGCGATGTGACCATTCTCATGCCCCGTGTGAATTGTTTGTTGCACGTGGCTGCTCGCGATGATTGGTCAAGTCTGCCGGTTGTCCCAGGAGATCCCCAGATGGTCCAGCTCCGCGCGCGCGTGACAGATTGGGGCAGCATGTGGCGAGACTTTCACGCGCGAGTAGGTCGCTATCACAAGGAGCAATTTGCAAGGGCTCGGCTGGACTTGGGTGAGCTGTGCGACGCCTGGGACAGGAAGGCGCCCGAATCTCTGCCCCTAAGTGCTTGGTTGCACTGTGTAGAGACGCAGGTGGGGGAGACGTTGCATATTCTTTGAAGGATTGGAGACGTTTGGACGGATGTCCGCGGATGTCCGCGGATGTCCGCGGATCCGTCAACATGACCGGATGTCCGCGGGTAGATAGGTGGAAGAATAGGTGCCAAGCAGAGATGTCCGCGCAGAACTGAGGCTCAATGTCCGCGGATGTCCGCGCGTGCCCGACAAGATGGCTTACTTGGAAGAAAAAAAAGCAGGGAAACCGTGGAAACCTTCTCCTCTGGCCGTATCAGTTCTTTGACGTTAGGCTGTTCTATGTCTTTCCCGTATATGGCTTTGCCTCGAATGGTTCGCTGCAAGGTGTTATGATTAAATTATGCAGGTTCTCAAACGTTTCCACGTTATGTCTCCATGTTCGGCATATGGGGCTGCTGCAGTTGGCTGGCTGAAGCGGTTTATGTGGATTCATTCTTTGTATGATAAAATATATGTGTATAGATATATGCCATTCCCCCGTCCACTAACAGAGCGCTATTTACATATAAACATTTGGTTATATATAGAAATCTAAATATATCGACACATATATAGATATTATATATATATATCTATCTATCTATCTATCTATCTATCTATCTATCTATCTATCTATCTATCTATCTATCTATATATGTGTGTGTGTATTCTTTGGTAAAGTGCTGCAAGTGACTAGATAAAGCTGGCAGCGTGGAGACCAAGCATGCTGTCGCATGATCCGTAGGTTTTGGGCTCGTATATGAGAAAGAGTGACAAACAGTACCTGCTCCGGTGATCTTTGGGCATGGCGCCTGTGGAAGTGAAATACACTTGCAAACTTTGCGCTTTGGAATACCTGCTAAAGGATGGGAGATTGCATGGAAACACGTTTGCCTGCGTGGCATGCGCCAGTTCTGAGCGCCTGTTGCGCCGCAATGTTGGTAATTGCACCGAGCTCCAAACTTGGAGCGCGGCAGAACAATGCCAATTTTTCCGGCAAATCCTGCAGCAAAAGAAAGCCACTCAGAATGGTCGCTTGGCTTGGAATGCCATTCGGGCAACGTTGGTGAAGTCATTGACGGACCAGAGAATTTCAAGCTGGAAAGCCGAGGTGCGTGGAAAAGAGTTGCCTCTGTCAGTATGGCTTAAGCAGGGCTGGGATGAAGAAGTGGTGAAAAAGCAGCCATGTACTTGGAGTGAGGAACTCCAAGTCGATGTGTATTGCGTGCCAATCAGAGAAACCACATGGGCTGAAGAGTTTCAAAGAATGGAAAAACAAATTCTTCAGCATGAAGCAGCTGCCGCGCAGAACAGGGCTAAAAAAGGCAGGAAAGCTGCTGCCAAGGACGACGAGTCAGATGGCAACTTGGACTTGCCGGCTTCCGCGGACAAGTCGGAAGCTGCAGGGTCAGCTGCTGACGCGTCCAAGGATGCTGCGCGCAAGAAGCTTCTGCGCGCCAACCTTGCATTGTGTAACACGGCTGCGAAGGCTTTGGGTCCTTTGCAGGCAAGCTTGGCTGCCTCGACTACCGTATGGGAAAAGAATGCCCAGCACCATGAGGTCATTGACCCGAGAGTGACTGAGACAGTGACCAAACACAAAGATACGTTGGAAAAGAATGCTGCCGCTGCTCGCTTGGTTGTGAACACGCACGAAAGCACACGCGAGGCGTGGCAGGGTGAGGGTGACGTGCAGCCTTTGCCACCGTTGCCGCTCACGGCTGCGGATTTGAAGACACTCTTGAAGCAGCACTCTGAAGTGATGAAGGCGATCCGCAGTGCGCTTCCGAAGAAGGAGGCGAAAGCCAAGGCAAAGGCAACGCCAAAGGCAGGTGCAGGTGGCGTGCCGACAGCCTCTCCAAAGGTAGCTGCGGACGCTAAGAAGCGAGCGGCGCCTGCGGAGGCAGGTGGGGAGGCCATGCCGAAGCGTCGATCTTGCAAGGGTGCACCTTGACAGGATGCTGTGGTTGAAAGCATGTGAAGTGCGCTTACGCACTGTGCTCTCTGCGCTCGTGCTTAGCAGGGTCCTTTTTTATTTTCTCTGCTATGCTCAGCCACGGTCAAGAGTTTCTCGTGGTGTACGTGACTGTGCCGGAGGGGAAAAGTTTGCACGAAAAATAAATTCAAAGGGGCCAAAGGGGTTTGATTGCAGGCTCTTCGAAAGCTAAACTGAGGATACACTTACGTGCGATCCTATGTCTTGATCAATCACCAATCACACACTTTGACTCACAAAATATCATGCACAAGAGGAAATTTTCTGAATCCCATCTGTTCCTCATTAAAAAGAAAAAAGTCATCAGCACGCGTGACCCTTTTTTCAGACGAGTGCATGTGGCTCAAAGGTCTTTAGGCTCTGACCCACGAACAAATATGCTAATCGTACCACATCTTGTAAATACCCACTTCCACCCAGATTGTATTGGATTGTTCTTGCTATTCTCTTTGTTCTTTCTTCATTTACATACCGTGATTGCCATGGGATGGAGGCGGCGAAGAGACGAAAAATTAGAGACGGGGACACAATTGCCGAAAAATTCCACTCACTCAGACAAATTCCTGGCTTGTCGGCTGCAAAGTGCCGTGAAGTATTGTCTTTGTTGGGAGACGATGAAAGCCAAAGAGGTGAAAAAACTGCATGTAAAAGTAGAAAGTTGAGGTATCCCAAAGTCATGGACATGGTATCCAAAATTCGCTTGTCGTCGGCGGAAGAGGATGGCTGCATGGCAGTTGTGTCAGTGCCAAAACTCTTGCAAGCCAAGTGTGATGCGTCGCCTTTTTTTGTGATATGCTTAGACATACAATTGCAAGAGAAGGACCTTACCTGGAGCTTGTGGTGGCATGGGACGAAGCCGTGCCCGGCAATGTCCTCGCACCTGACTTGACTCGAAAGGCGGCAATGACATATGGCACCATCGCGCACTTGCCCGTGCCATGGGCGAGCGAAAGCTGGTGGTCCATGTGCATTGCTCGGATACATTATCTGCAGACATGTTCCTTGGGGTATCCTTCCTCCATGTCAAAGTTCTTGCACCATGTCGTTTCAGAGACCAAAGATGGATTCACTCTCATGTTGGGAAACATTCCCCATCTTTGTTTCTTTAAGAAAATATCACTCGTCGCTGACGCGGACGGCTTGCGTTTGCTGCTTGGATCAAAAGGTGCCTCCGGTTTCAAATGTTGCTACCAGTGTAGCAATGTCATCACGGGAGAAAAAAACCTTGCTGGACATGAACACATGCGATCCACAAGGGTGAGCAATTTTCAGGCACAAACGCCAAGCAACCTAAAAGCGATCTGTGCACACTTAAGCAGCATAGAGGGAAAGAAAGTGGTGGCAGAAGCGGAGAAGCTTCTGGGGTGGCATTTGGCCGAGATGAAAGCATCTTTCTTGCAAGATCCCTTGCTAGAACAAGTTATCCAGTTGTCGGATGTCTTGCACGATCCGATGCATTGCTGGGTAGCCAACGGGGTGGTAAATCAAGAACTTGGTCTATGGTATACTGCTTTGCTGGACACAAATTCCTTGAATCTTCGTCATCTGTGGGAATACGTTTCCCGGTGTTGGAAACCGGCACATGGTGAAGCAAGCATGAAAAAACTCTTCAGTCCGAAGAAATGGGTATACGGCCGTGATTATCGTGGAGAAGCTTCGGAAACATTGGACGTCTTACCCTTAGTGGTGGCTTTTTGCCTCGAAGTCTTGAATGGCTCTGGCCATGGTTTGCAACAAGAAATTCGCTCCCTGCGAGCTTTGCTTGATGTTGTGACAACATGGACTTGGTGCAAGACGCGCCAATGTCATGATCCCCCCATGGACATGACTGCCGCGTCTAACAATTTACTTGCTTGTCAAGTAAAACATCTTGAATTGTTCAAATCTTGCTATGGTCAAAACATGGTGCGTCCAAAACATCATTTTTCCTTGCACGTTGGTCCGCAGATGAAACGCAAAGGTTGGTTGAAAGATTGCTTTCCCGTGGAAAGGCGTCATAGATGGTACAAACAACACATCGCTCCCAATTGGAAGCGACTGTCATGTTTCGCTGAGTCCGCATTGTTTGAAATGATCCACCTTGATCTAAATCAGGAACAAATTCATTCTTTGGAACCATGCCTCCATGGCCGACAAATTCCAATGGACCCGTCCATCGGAATCTGTGAAAAAAATGCTATGCTGGCACACGGCGTGACGGCAAAAGGTTCCATGTACACCCACGGTGATTACTTCCAGCTCAATGAGCAGCAAGCCTTCCGTGTGGAAGCGGCTGCAGCTGCCGACGGTAAATACATTTTGCTTGGAAAGAAACTGGACGTATGCCACCACACGAACCATGTCATAACCAAATGGACTCCACCAAATTCCAAAGGTGCATTGTGGGTGCTACCTCTGGAAAAAATCCTTCGCGCAAAACGTATCTGTTACCACCGTGTGGAAAAAATGAATCCAAAGATATCGTTTCTTTACTTGTTTGCTGATGCTCGCGGAAAAAAAGACTGCAAATTGCATGAACATCCTGCTAGACCAAAAATATATGAAAATATAGTTAAACAAGTTAGCATAGTTATAACTTGGTTATCAATACCCCATAAATCATCCAAATCGTAACTGGTCTAACTTACTTATAACTCAGCTTATAACCAACATAACTGCAAATTCCTCTAAAGTAGGTCAATGCAGACAATGGGATGGCACTGCTTGTGCCGATTGCTCTTCTGATCCACAGCCGTGACCTTAAAGTTTCTTGATGCCATGGAAGCTGAAAGCCTTGCGCCTCCAGCACAAAGCTCAACAAAAATCAGTGAATTCAACGGAGCACCATCAAACTTCGACGATGGTGGTGACACGCATGCAGTACGCTGGCCTCAGGCACCTCCCTGAGCATGGGTCCTTTGGCTCTGTGGACCCCTACACTTGGTGCAGACATGCCATCCTTTGCTGCACTTGCCCCCAATCTCAGCACCATTACAACCATTGAGGTTGAAGCTGAAGCAGATTGGCTCCTGATCGGCGGTGGTTGCATTTTGGCCAATCAACTCTGGAGGCATTCGAATGGAAAATCGACCTACACTTTGCAAATTGCGCAACTGACCCTGCATGTTCTCCAGTTGCCTGCGCAGTCGCTCATTCTCCGATGATGCACTTGACTTGTTCTTCTTGGGCTCGACCCTGACATCATCATCGTCATCGGCTCTGCGCTTGGCGGAACCTGATGGCAAAGGTTGAAGGTGCAAACGAATCTCAGGAGCGGTCAGAGCCTGTTCAAGAGCTTTCTCCATTGGTATGGTGTTGCCATTTGGACGCAGCCCAGACCTCGTCATCTTGATGAGATACTTGAACATCTCCAAGTCCGCATGCTGAATTTGTTCGATGGAGACACGCTTGTAGCCATCCAAAGGAACCTTGGTGTAAGATTCCAGAAGCACATTGCTCCACCTTTCCAGCTTATCATAGTCACAAAGCCGACCTTGGTCAATTGCAAGGGACCTGCGCTGCAGTGCATACTTCAAACGGAGGTCGGAGGAAGTGTCAGCCTTGATCTCACTCTGAACCCGGACCTCCCGGATAATTCCCTGGGAATCCGGTTTCCAAGTTGGGTCATGCTTGATCCCCATGAGTTCCTGGTCTCTTTTTGTGCACTGCTCCCACCGGATGTAGCGAAGTTGGTTGTCCTCAATCATCTGGAAAACCAAGTCCACAAGTGCATGACTAGGTTCAAGCTCACCTGTCAGATCCAAACCAGAAAGTCTGCGAACCTGCTCAGTGTAGCGGGATGCCCTTTCTGCTTGTGCAAGCTTCCTGGGCGGCTCATCATCCCTTTTCTCAATCTTCGTACGAAGTTCAGCGTTCTGTAATGTGTAAGCCTCGTAGAACAGCCGACGAATCAAGGGGATGCGTTCTTCAGGTGGAGGATCTTCATCGCAAAGCCTAGAGATCAGTGCTAACAAAGGTGCATCATTTGCCTGGCCAGGAATGTAGTTAGCCGCAAAGGCAAACCTTCCCAACGTGGCAACGTTGAGGCTCTCAGCCTTCTGGATTTCCCCACTGGTCAGCCCAATCTCCTCCGCTCTCGACTTGAAACATGCCACAGAGTCGAGCATTCTTACCTTGAAGGCTTTGGGCCAGTGTTCACTCACAAACAACACGCTTCAACATGTCTGACATCATGCAAAGAGCTGAGACAAATGCACAGCATGTTACATGAAACAACATTGACGTGGCACATCATTGCAAGCAGTGGACTGAAATCAGCAACCCTATTGACAGCTTCAGCATGAACTACAAATCAAATAGAAAATTTCGACATGATGTACACTGACACTCACACTGGTGCAGTGGCTTCGTCCTTGAAGCGAGTGGGCTCTCCATTGAGCCCCCCATCCATGCATTCTTCCTGCAAGGCCATGACATCACACAAAAGGACATCCCTTTTGAGTGAAACATTAGCAAAATTAAAACCACATCGGTCTCTAATGATCCTGACATGCCTGCAATTACACCATTGCACAATTGCACACCGCAGCACTCCAGAACTATCCACTGAAACGTGAACATCTCACCTACACCGGCCTGCAGCGTACTTGGTGTGGACATCCCACACAGCTGCATTGCCTTCAGCAGTGCCAACATCCATATGAGCAAAAATCCCAAACAAGTGCTTCACACGTCCAACCACTTGCACTGCCGCAGCTTACATTTAGCACGACCACATATCATACCTGCACATGGCCAAAGCACACTTTGCACTTTGGAAACGCCAAATCAGTGGGTGACTTGAAAGCATAATAAGCTTCGGAGAGCATTCTTCCGCAGCCAGTCTTGTCAGAACTATGGACATTCTCATAGTGAAGCATCTTCGTCCTGGAATGCCTGTAGACACACATCGTGTCAGAACTCTCGGAAGGCAGTGCTCTGCTCTCAGCATCGTGGTGAGCCTCAATGATTGCCTGGCCAACTTCCGCCTCCTCTTCAATTTCGCTGCCCTCGCTCGTAGAAGAAGATGAGCTATCATCAGAGCTGCAGTAGGTAGCGCTAGGCATTCCACGCAGGGTCATACCTTCTTCATCCGTGAGATGAATAACCATTCCAGAAGTGGGCACTCTGTCATCACTGTGGAATGCACGCAGCCGCTCATTAGCCGAGCCAAACTCACCATCAGCAACCATTGCTGCATCCTGCATCAATACCCTGGCAGCATCTGCAACTGTGAGGCCAGTCTCATTCAAAAATGCATCAGCCAGCGTCACACGTCTGTCAGGTTCAGGAAACATTGCATCTCGTTCAGCGTCGGGGCAAAAGGCCCCTGTATTGATATTATCCAGCATTCGCACCAACTCCCGCATAGGGCCACTGACACAGTCACGTGTGTAATTCAAAGCAGACTGGTGCTCCTTGTTGACATGGTACCCCAAAAGCTCACTGGAGGCCAAACTGCCTCCCCACTTGTTGAAATACGATAATCATGGTGCTTTGAGCGAATGACTGCTCAACTGATTAACTGCATCCATATCAAACTGTCCAGACAAAAGCAGCCTCAAGCGATCTGTGACTTCCACAGAGCCAATGGGGCTCTGGCCATCGTACGCCAGTCCAGCCTGTTCCGGAACCAGTACAAATGATGTATCATAAGACTTTGACTGAAGTGTTGCGATAGATGGCAAACCCAAGCATCGCCTCGCTTCAACAAACTGCAAGAACCACAGCTTGCCAAGGAGCCCAAATGATGGCACCACCAGGGAAATGAAGGAGGTGGATTTCTCCTTCGTCCTTGCAGTCTTAGTCTTGGTGAGAGCTCCTTCAGCATACCTCCCAACAAGTCCAGCATGACGGATACGATTGGCATCTGAGCATCTCAAGCGGCCCATGCAACACAGCATGGCCAATCCAGCAAACATTCTGTCAAAGGCATCCGGAAGGGCAAAGCATGCAATCTCAATCTAGCATAGCATCATCACACTAAGCGCCGGGGCTCTCACTCTGGGAGCTCTTGCCACATACATTCCATGACTTGCCCCCTTCACTCTCGCGGATCCTGCAGCTTCTGATGCCCCTTCGAATCTATCGCAAGCTAGAAATCAGCGTGTCAACTCGGGAAGCAGACAATCCTGCATCTCGACAATGACATGCATAATCATAAACCATCTCCTCACAAACAGGAACCATAGGCATGTCAGGGTAATGCTCCAATGCCCAGCCAAAATAAAGACTCAGAGAGGCAACACAAATTTTCAATGTCGAGGTCGCCTTTGATCGAAACAAATCTGAAATTGTATTCATCACCATCTTCTCATCATCAGCACATCTCAAAAGCATCTTTCCAGCAGTTGATGACCCCGGCTCCAGCAAAAGAAGCTCAGCCCACTTCAACAAGACATTTGCCCGGTCATAATCCGGCCACTGCTGAATTGTATGATGAACCGCGTAACGAATTTTAATCTTCCTTGCAGGCACGCTGAAAGTAGTAGGTTTATCGGGTACCAAAGGAACATGGCTCAGTGTGCGCAAGCTTGGTGGACGGAACAGCCAAGGTGCATGGTCGTCACCCATGACATCGCGAAGAAACTCATTGCTCTCCCATGGCATGCGCGGCCCACCATGAGATCTTCCTACCGACAAAGCGAAATCCAGGGATCTGGATACATCAGGGTCAACTTCATCGTTTCCCCGCTTTGTCATAATGAGACATCCTCATAAAATTCTTCACCCTACCCACCCACCACTTGATCCTAATGGCATTGTCGTTGATTCACATCAACTTCACGTTCACTGCAACAAGGCTGCATGAACAAGTTCAATTCGCTTCTTGTGCGCGCCATCAGAGTTTCCACGGACTGAAGCACAATAGAAAATGTATAGACAGATATATTGAATGGTTGAGGAGACGATCAGATCCCATGTCTGATCTCAATATGTCTCAGGGTCCTGTTTTGGCAGCCGATGGCAGGTGCGACGCTTGAGTGGCAAGCAGAAGCCACCGCCAGGCCTGGGTGAAGCTGATGAACCCATCCAGCAGAGGTTTCCAGACTTTCCAGCAAACAGAGAGAAACGAGTTTCGTTTGATCTTCCAAAGAATCAA
>Ga0126342_10014653_pt1 | contig 13816 bp, 12 predicted proteins | sample Cyp1metagenome_FD_92528 | JGI IMG/M metagenome (GOLD analysis project Ga0126342, IMG submission 92528) | Coral microbial communities from Lord Howe Island, Old Settlement Bay, Australia - Cyphastrea 1 metagenome | ecosystem: Host-associated > Invertebrates > Cnidaria > Coral ...
AGGAACATCCAGGAACATCCAGGAACATCCAGGAACTAGTTTCTTGGATCGGCAAATCTGGTGAGATTCAGCCACTTCGCACTGGCCCACTGGCCTGCGCCAGAGCCTTGATGGGTCGGTGGAGTTCCTGCCAACTTTGCCAAGATATTGGCTGGTGAAGTTGAAAATCAAAATAAATCAAGTTCTGTACTGCCAAAACCCAAAGTAGAACTGGCTGTTAGGCTGTGATTCAAACATCTTCAGACCGTAGAGACAAGAAACGTGACCTATACCCACCCAAATTTCCAACAAATGGGTGAAATCAAGCCCTTTTTCGCTGATGAGGGTGGCAACATGTAGCAACCACACTCTGCACCTGCCAGTGTAAGTCAATCTCCAAGGGCCTTGCGGCACAGCTGAGTGAACATGAAGAAACACGTCAAGAGACAGAAAACTCCCGGTATACGTGGCTTTCTGCATCTTTCTGCACAACTAGGCTACCTCATAATCCAGTGCAAAAAATCATCATTCCCCATGTAAATGTTGTTATTTTGGAGATTTGTGGGGTACCCATATTTGGACAATCTAACGAAAAAAAAACAAAAGGATGTAGTGGACTCAGTCCACACCCCCACCTTCTGCACTGTGTGCAGGTCAAATTTGCGCGGCACTTGACCTTGGGTGATCTTGGTGTATCCCAGCGCATTTTGCGGGTGCACCACTTTCACACAAACACAGGCTGGCGGATCGAGGGGAAATACATGAGGACCCCAAGCAATGACGTGATCCTTAAGATGCCAGGTTCTTTGGTTGTTTCACTTCATCCATCTTCATCCCTTGAAATATCCAAGTCAAGTAGCATCATCGTTACTCTTTCACCATGGAACATGTAGTCAGTGCGCCCAGCAATGCTACCCATCCCAAACTAGAGGGATTTAACAACACCCCAATAAGAGTGGATGATGGTGGATGTACATCATTCATTAAATTACATGCCATTACATTCAACATCATTCAACAACTCTTTTAGATAGAAACAACAAATCAACAAATCTGATTTCTTTCGATTTCTTTCGGGCACCACCTTTTCTTGGGATACCCTTGGGTGACAGAACATCTTAAAAACTTAAAAGCACCAAACAAGACTGCTTCACAAATTCCTGAGGATCAGCGCATTCTTCTGGAAGTCCACGTGTGCTTGTCTAGTCTGCCTTGGAAGATCCAGACCAAAAAATGCCGGCCATCTGTAACCGAATTATGGCCAGCTTAACCCCATGCCGCCCATGGCGAACATGGGCGGCGAACACATGGTAAAACAGTTTGATTACCGGTGGTTCGACATGTAAAAACCAGTCAATACCCAGGTGGGTGAAAGAAAACTTCACAATCTCCATGATTTTCCCACAATTTCCGAAAACCAGTAGTTGAAATGGTGATTGAGCCACTCGTCCCCAAACATATGAAAGTTGCTTTAGATCATCGTTGCATTAAGATGGGACATTGGAATTTGTTTGAAACCCGCATACCAAAAAAATCCAACAGGAAACAAAGTCGTGCAGAAAGAGTTTTACGCCAAACATCCTCGCAGTTCAAACGCTGAGCCACAAGAACCTGCCACTTCGTGCAGGTCGTCCAAATGACATTGTCTCACAGCTGCGTGTTCTCTTATGTGCCTTGCGAAACTTGGAATAAACAGAGCCACCCCATGCATGGCAGACTAGCAACAAATGCTCTGTCTGTGGCTTGAACCTGCTGCACATTCTTGATCCGATCTTGGACTCCAGAGCTCTCACCACCACATTCTGGATTGCCCCATGTCACGACTGATCTATTTGCCAGGATCGCAGCAAACGCCCTTTGCGTTGCTTGGACTCCAGAGCTGTCACCACCATCATCTCGGTGTCCGTATGCCCGGAGTTCAATTCCATGACATTCAGGACACCAGAGGGCAAATGCTCTCTCTGTTGCTGCTTTTGGTTCCACCCGAACTGCAGTGATTGTATCTCCATCTTGAAGACCTGCTGCCTGCAACTCATCTTCAGGATCCCTCAAGATGCGCAGAGAAGACTTCGGCCCTTGCCCTCAACTGCCTCACCTTGGAGCTCTGCTCAAAGACAAGTTTTGGCTGCGACCGCTCGGCAACGCTATGGTGACTTCTAACATGGTCTCGAAACGTCTCCAAACCCCGGCCGGCTAGATCTGAGCCACATGATCGATTTCGCTCTGGCAACCTAAAGGACGCGATTCCTACGATACAAATTTATTTGGATCTTTTTGGTGATATTCACACAATTTTATCCAGGGTATTGAGTGAGGCTGGTCATTGCTCGTTGCATCATTTCTGTGGCTTCAAATTCCATGTTGGTGGCTCCGTGCCCGATCACATGTTCATTTGGCAACATCCAACCCTCTGTTGGTGCAGCTCTCATGTGTGTGTGTGTGTGCGTGTGTATCGAATTCCCATACTCACGGCTTCATTCCCACTGATGTTGTGCTAAACTCAATGGTGTCTTTAAACGGATAAAAAAAATGGAGGGGACAGTCGGATTGAATTGGCATTCAATTTACCAACATTTTCCCTGGAATCTATCCCTTTCATCAATCAAGGGGAAAGATCCCAGCAACACCTTTCGAGCACTCAGGAGCACACAAGGGAACTTGATCCATGTCCACACAGGACAGGCCTTGTAGCTGCGGCCCCAAACTACCAATCTCAGCTGGTGGGGTAATCGCACAACATCTTGGAAGTTCTATCTGATTTGGGCTAATGTTGGCTCATCTTCATTGATACTTCTGAAGTCTGAGAGGCTGAAATGAACATAAATATAGTTGAGGGACATCCTGTCAGCAAGGAGTAGAAGCCTCCTGTATCAGAAATCTCATTCTATGTGCCCCTTCCATCCCATTAAAAAAAATATGTTACCTTGGTGAAGAAAGGACGTTCGGTAGCTGATGTAGCCGGCCAAGCCATGTAGGGCTCACTGGGTTCTCAAACATAGATGATAGGTCGATGCATCTTCCTGTGCAGGGCTAACTTGGCACAGAATCAGGACTGCTCAATATCAAAAGACAGGGCACACACACACACAAGAAAAAACATCTGTAAAAGATAGACATGGAAAACAACACCAAAACTTGGTGTCCAATTGAATTTGAATACTCGCATAGCACTAAGCGACAATAATTTGTGATATATTAATTTTAATAGACGTGTATCCATGCAATCGAAAGGCATGAAAGAGGAACTTTGCCAACGTCAGAATACATGGGCTTGCCGTCTGCGTCAGCCTCACATGTTGGATTCCTGCTTGAGATGGGTCAATGGATGGATCGGTTTGTCATACCCCAATACATGGCTTTTTTTTTGGAGAACATGCTGATCAACCATGAGATGCTGTGTCCCGTATCCAGACACATGGCTTTGTCTGATAGAGAATCCCAACTTTCGGATGCTTCATCATTATTATCCAATAATGTGGGTAAAACAATAGTAAACCATCCCCAAAATCACCAGTTTCATAGGTGGTATAAACCATCAAACATGGGGTTTAGTATAAATTTCTTGTTTTACCCTGACAGTTTTGTAGCCATTTCCTGGGCGAATTTCCCCATTTCCAGGGCCTCCTTGATCTCCAGGCCATTGGCACAAGGCTCATGGGATGCCCCAAGGGCTTCGCTGAAGGCTGACCTGTCAGGATCCCCGGGATCTGATCAGGTCTGACTCATGGGATGTCCCCCAATTAAAAAAAAAAGGCAATTTGAATAGGGATCATATGGGATAATAAGGGATTATATAATATGATATATATATATAGTCAATGATATATGGGGTATAATATATATATATACATATATATATAATTGATTATAATGATATATATATATATGATATATGACTATATTATCAATGGATATAGGGGGCAATTGCAGCATCTTTTCAGACAAACCCATATATGCTACTTGGTCTATTTACGAACTCTACGCCGCTCTATGCCTACGCCGCTCTACGCCTACGCCAGTAGCATTTCTCAACCCACCGGGCTAGAATATTGGAGCGTGGCCATGACAGAAGTGTGACTTATCTATTTTGCCTTCTAGCTGGAAGTATGGCCACACCGTTCCCTGCATGTCAGCAAAACCCAACTCCTGGTACTCTACATGAAACAACCTGCTCAGTGGAATAGCCATGAACGGCTGATCACCTATTTCAATATCATTTACCATCTGGTTATTTAACAGTTCGCCATGGAAAATGACCATGATATGAATAGGTAAACCATCTATTTCTATGGGCCATCGAAAAACCATGGCTATGTTAACCAGAGGGTACATCAATAGCCAGTTTGCCACTTTCATCATCCCTGAAACAAGTGGAGTCCATCCCTGAAACCTCAGGATGGGAACCCTATAGCCATGTGCTCCGTCTATCGGACGATCGTCTTTGGGACGATCATCTGATTTTACTCTGCAAGATACTACAAGGATTTTCCCAATGGACATGACATGAAACAACACCTGAACGTTGGCTTGGAAAATCACCTGCAGTTGCCACCTCTCGACCCCTGAAACTCGGCCAGGGCCGCGTAATTTCTTGGTGTAACAGCTGAACAGCCACATCAAGAACCTTCAGGGAGCGCAAAAGTAGGGCCTTTGTCGCCAAAAGTGCCCCAAACATGGGTTTGGTACCTGAACATCATGGCAAAAACCGCTAAATTTGATCGATAGTTTATCATTTCTCCTTTGACATTGCCATTTTGAACGGTACATCCCATGTTCAAATGCACCGAAATGATCTATATAAATCACTTAGAAAAACCAAGCAGGACATTGGTCGAACTCGGGCAGCAGCACATGGATACACAGGAGTTCCCTCTTTCGTGTGTATTGCGGACGGTTCAAAATTATGGGACGCCCAAAGTGTCTGGTTTATACTCAAAATGATGAAAATCATGGTACTAAGTCCTGATGACAGATACAGCTAAAAAAGTGCCGGGTCCCCGGGACAACAGTCGGGATCCCCTGCATAAACCAGCTGTTTGGTGGATATATGTTCATGCCCAAGCCGAGGATTTAAGATTCAACATGAAAATTAGATGTCAGATCTTGAGTCTATTTGAGTTCATTCCATAATATGTGTATCTAATGTGGGTAAAACAATGCCATTTTTACCATTCCCATGACTGGGAATGGTAACTATACCACCTATATATTTATTAAATGATGACTGGGGGATGGTAAACATGACTTTTTGTTTTGCCCACAGAAAATTTCTGTGCAAAAATTCCCAGATTTTGGAGATTTCCCGCAAGATTTGTCACATAAAAAAGGCCTTTGTCTTGCAGCGCTTGTGGCTGGCAGCATCTGCCTGCGCCAAAAAGATCGATCATCCCCCCGAGCACGATGCTCAAGTGATGAGTTGAACCAACTCAAATTCGAGAAATGATCAGATGCTACTAGTTACATCTAGTTACTATACACAACTTTACCATATTTTACAATCTTTTATAGCAATCTGATTATAGCATTCTATAGCCGATGTCAACAATTCACAGGGATTTGGAGCTCACAAGAATTGGATAAATCATATAATTCTGGAAAATTAAATCAACCCCGATTACTCTTCCAAACATGACATCAGGATGCAAAATGGGGATCCATGGCATCAGAAGATCAAACCCTGTAGGCCGTTAAGTGTCTGAACACGGAGGGTGTGTCCCCATGAAATTGACATTTGATAATGGAACATATGGTGATTACTCGTCAACCTTGAGGTACAAACCCATGTGGCTCATCATTATATAAACATGTCACAAATAAAACGGGCGGGCGCACAAACATATACAAATCATATACTAATGCTGCTACTAGTATAGATAGTATTTGTTAATATTTACAGTATTAGTATTTGGTAATTGTTAACAGTTTGCTATGGGAAATCACATTTAATGGGCCCAGTCATTCATCGAACTCAATGGGCTGTCCGCCTGAAGTGCTTCTTTCAACTTCTCAGCTGTGAGGCTTCTCAATGCCTCTGCCACCGCAAACTCCTGGCATGCCGCCATGTGAAGGGCTTAGATTTGGCAACCCAACATGGGTAACATGGGGCAATGTCAACCTCGGATTCACGGGTTCCGTGGGCTGTTACAGTAAATTGGGCTGCCACTTTAGCAGCAAGTTCTCATATTTATATCATCCGGGTATAATCAACCACGGTTTCTTCATCCGTGCTCGAACAAACCGATCCAAAAACGGCCATTCCGAATTGAACAACCATATATCCACCTTTCAGGGTCGCAGTTCGACCCCGTCCCGGTCCCAATGGTGATCTCGAGCATACCTTGAACGTCTCACATTACTACCCCCAAATATCTTGAAAAAAGGTACGCCATACTACGCCCAAAACCTCCAGTTTTTTGGGAGTCGAAACCTCCTACGTTGTGCTGTTAAAGGCGACAATTGAAGTGGGATAACCGGGATAACTCCCTGGTCCCAGATGATAAAAGTCTCCTCCTCATTCATTGGACAAAGCGGGGTCCATGAGCGACTGATTGAGATGTGAACATCATCTGATGGCTTCAAACCTCCTCATTCTACTCTGCATCTGAAACTCAACTTTTGTCAACTATTATCTTCTCTGCAAAGATCTTTGAATCAAACATGTCAAGTTGGCAAGCCAGAATGTGTGAAACAAACTGTAGCGAATTTGCATACTGAAGGAACTTGAGACATGATACTTGTGACAAGCATCCAAAATTTGCACGCTGGTTCCACTGTGCTTTGAATGTTCCTATTCTACTTGCATAAACCACCACACATTTTGACAAAGCAGCTGCGGCGGCGAATAGATTTCCACATGCTAAACCAAGACGATGTTCTGATCCAAGCAATGCATGGTACGTAAGAAATGCATAACATCAACCTCTGGATCTTGGCCACTTCGTGATCATCTTCCCATGGCAACATCCAAACATGCTTACTTGAATCCACGCCATTCTGCTTACAATGATATGTATACCTAATTATGGATATTCTATATATATATATATTATATATATATGTATTACTTATTTAATTATATATTTGCAATTTTATCTATGTATCATGTAGTATCTATGTGTTTCTTTTATTTACATGGCTTGTATTCTGGTTACGTCACAAAGTATTAACTATACATGCTTGGCTCGCAAACTAATATACGGTCTGCCTTCCGACCTGCATTTCCGCTCTTTGACCGCCGTTCTGACAGCAGAATGTCCAGAGAAAACTGGCAAACGGCCACCTGGCAGTGTGGCTCTCAATACCCATGGTGGAATACCCGCCCTAAAAAAATGGCTTTGTCTGAAAATACCGGGTACCCCCAAAAATAATTGTAAATCATCATTTTCTTCATTACAGTACATTGGCAATAAAGCAGGGGCATACCCCATTGCCAAACAAATCCCGGCGCTGGAAGAATTCATCTCTATCAATCCACGGTCGGAGATTTCCCATGGTCGTATGGCCATTTTTAGAGAAGCCAAATGGCCAAATCTGCGGCCAAGATCCAATTTGTGACGTCAAGTTCCTATTTTGTTTATATCTATAATATAGGCATCTATGATTGGGGTGTTCAATTTCACACTTTCATTGGATGAATCCAAATTTTCTTGGTCAGATCCCTGTTTTTTGTTGGTTATATCCATTTAAATCCGAATTTTCCATGGAGAAATCCTTGCTTGGAACCCGTCGTTCAAGCCTGTGGCTGCAGTTGCGTCAGCTTTCGAAAAGCCTTGGGCGCCAAATTTTCCAACGCTGCCAGGATGTCCAATTCCGTAGCGCCTGAGCAGCTGGGGGAATGTGAGGAAAGGAATGGCAATTATTATCCCATCATATCCCATCCATAGGATATGTTTTCATCAACATGCAGGTTAAATAAAGGGAACTGTGATATACTATGTGATCAAATATATTATTCAACATACGGCATTCTAATGGGACCATTATTTGTATGTTTTTTTTTGCACTGCCGTGTTTGATTACCGAAGGGTTATCATGCCTGTGGGATCAACGGGGAATCATCCCAAACGCTTTGTTTCGTTGCTTTTATCAGATCAAATGTTTGCCCGGATATGGAAAAAGCAACACCATTTGTATGTAGATCATTTGAATCATTTGTTTGTTGGGAAATGCATGGATTTCGATACCTATCTTAATTTACCAAAGGGTGACCCAAGCAAGCTCCAGGTAGTGTTGAGGCACTTTTTTGAGGACCATGAACCATGAATAAACATCAAGCCTATCATCGATCAACTCTCTGGGCGAACTCACCCTATTCATTGACAAACTTGCAGGTATGGCCCGCCACTGAGGAAACAACACCACTACTTGGCCAAGAACTATATGCTGATTCAAAAATCTGGTCAGAACAAAATGTGTGTTTCACGTTTTGAAGTTTGCTGGCTGGCTTAAATCTCTGATTTCTTGCAATATCTTGCGATATTTTCTCGTATCGATTCTTGTTTGTTTGCTTTAAAGATCCTTCCCTGTTCTCGCTGGCTACATCAATTTTCCCATGGTTTTGCTGTTTCCTTCTCCCAAGGTTTGCTTGGGACTATCCATTAAAGCCAAGCTTTATCTTCATCCATCCCAATCTTTCCGGCAGCCCCTCCTTCTCGATCTTTGGAGGAGGCCTTCTGCAACAAGTACGGCTGCAATTTGCTCACCAGCTGTCGCATGGCAAGCAGTTGAGCTACCGAGAGATCTTGGAGCCCGTGGAGCCCGAAGAAGAGGAAACATTGCAACGCTGTGAAGATCTGAAACCTCGGGACCGGGCTTTCTTGGGATGGGATACAGGTGCCCAACATGTCTTTTGAGAACAACCAGAAATCACGAGACAAGTCATGATGATGGGAGTGGTCACGATCCATTCATCGTGAATTTCACAAAAAGAAATTAAAAACTCTGATCGTGTCAACAAAAATATAAGGGTAGTGAGAATGGTTCAAAAATAATGTAACAACATGTAACAACATGTAACAATATGTAACAACATGTAACAACATGTAACAACATGTAACAACATGTAACAACATGTAACAACATGTAACAACATGTAACAACATGTAACAAAGGGACGCACACTTTGGTCATGTCAAAGATTGGGGATCCAGACTTTAAAGCTAAATAGGCATATACAGCCACACCCAATTTACACATCTTAATATCTGTCATTTTCCGGAAAAGGATTGAGGACCTAACAAACTCTCAAAAAAAAGATGCCATGAACCCACTTCACAGTAAGAAATGACCCGTGTGTTTTCTCAGTCAAGTCAAATCTTTATGGTGTGAAGCGCCCACTGTTTGAACCAGCCCAAAGGCAGTGGGTTCAGATTTTTATCGGTGGAATGTGGATCACACCCTCCAACATATAGAAACCAAAACTGACAAAAAAAAGTTACAAAAAAACATATTCACCTTGTAAATAGATGTACTTCCATGCCAAAATCATACAACATCTCTGGCTTCATCCCAATATAAATTTGGATCACCATCCAGTTCACTGGGACGGAACACAAAGACTGTTTGAACCACCCGCGAAACACATATTGGTGTTCCCCTATCATTCCAAGATTGTTGGTTCCCTCATCATATTCTCATCGGATAACACCACACATCATCTTCAAATATCGAATTTAAAGGACAAGAAAACAATGTGTAGTTCCACTTGACTTAAAGGATCATGAGCTATGACAAATGACACCGGACGTCAAAACAGAACATCTATCTAAATACACTGTTGAAATTATATATATATATATAGTCATAGTTATATAGAGTATGAATATGTATGATTTTTATCATCATATTGTCATTGACATTAATGTATATATATATATTGTATATTCATGTTTCATATTAACCAATATCATACATATTTATACTCACAAAAAGTTTCACCCTCATTAACAATATGGTTCACAATATGTTTCACCCTCCGGCAATTTCACCGACCAAGGCACGCATTCGCCAGGCTCGAAGCCGTTTTTTCGCACGCAATCTCCGGGATCTCGGTGGCAATTGCCAGGTCCTGAAGCCTGGAGAAAGTCCCGGCCCGGTGGTTGCTGTTTTTTGGGGATGGAGAAACAATGGAAAATCTCACAAAAAATGGGAAAAGCATCTAGAAATCATCTAGAAAATGGAAAATCTCACAATCTATGGCCGATGTTTATGGGACAAATTGGGAAAAAGCATCTAGAAATAGTCGAAATATGTCGAAATCATCTGTAAATGGCTTTTAAAGTGTTGATTTAACCAACAAATGTGGCATTAATAAACATGCGATCGGGATATATGTGATTATAGATGATGATACGAGTATGGGGCATAGAATGGTTTAGCACCAACAAAACATGTTTCTGGGCTTGTCTGAAAATGGGGGGCTTACCATGGGAACAGGTCCAGACTGTTTCTGGACAAATCCATTAGTCAAAACACCCAAAACGCTACGTACCCCGTTGGAAAGTGTATGGTTGGTTACTGCATATGGGGTATTATGGGGTTATGTAGAATTTACATGAATTTACTATTGGGTTTACATGGATTTACGACATGAGTGGGTTTCAAACCTCAACAGGTTCTATAATGTCTTGGAGCTCTGATAGTAGAGGTTTCAAGCTGTCAATCTTCGGGTCAGCAAAATCAGATGTATCTTCTGAATTCTTCTGAGAAGAACACATGTTTCGGGTTCCCAAAGGTTGTTCCCCCAAAAGTGCATATAATTTACCTACCAAGAATTATCTCAGATACAATCACCTAATATTATCTATCATCAGGTTATTTAACATAGCCATGGAAAATCACCATTTGTAATAGGTAAACCATCTATTTCTATGGGCCATTTTCCATGGCTATGTTAAATACCCAGAGGGTAATATTAATATCCAAATATGTTCCACATCATTCTCAGCAACACTGGCGCTCCCGGACCACATCTCCAGCTGGCAGCGCCAAGGGACAAGGCTCTACGAAAGAGGTCACTGTTTTGACTCGCCAAAGTCAAGCCATGCAGGGCTTGCGCCAAGCCAAGAAACCAGGGGCCACAGTCCTGATGCATGGAAAGGAAGGGCAATAGACGGGACTCCACAGTAAACACTCAACATATACCATCATATACCCACATCATGGAACATGTTATACTTCACAATTCAATTCAGAGATATTTAGATATAGTAATTATGTATGTCCACCTATAATCACACATATAAGTATATAGTATAGTATTTTCTATTCTTAGTTACTCTGGCTCTTAGCTGGGCATCTTGATATTCCATCATATTCCTAGTTGCAAAAAAAAAATGATTCACCTGGAACAGCCTGGTTTAGTCACGGATGAGATGTTGCCTCAACACGGCGATACCAAACATGTGGAGACAAGGCAATGCCCCTAGAAATGGAAGATCTTCAATGACCAAACAGTTGGGAAAAAGGAAGAGTTGGTCAACAGAAATGTGCATTGTTTATGGACATTGCAATATGCAATCATAGGAATATATAGGAATTATTTCTCTCCAACATGCCCTGCATGAAGAACCATTAGCAAGGAAGCAAGGGATTTTGCTCCTGAGCTGGTCTTCGGACCGCACATGGCGTCTCAATTTCTGTGACCAAACCATGCAATTCTCGGAGCCTGGAATTCTGAGCCCCTGAAAGAAAGGAGGCGTTGAAGGAAGGGAACCGATGGCTTCGGCTATGCCAAATTTCTATCCATCGCTCCATACATCAGTGGGCGCCACCGTCATCTTGGTTTACTGGAACTCCACTGGGAGCACGGGCCTATTTTCTAACCAGCGCAAGAAGCTATCCCCATTTTGGATTGCTAAAACTGGACCAGCCACTTGATGCCACTTGCGCACTGTTAAACATATACGAATCAATCATAAACAAACACAAACAAATCACTTTTAATCAAATTTAACATACTCTCCAGCAACTTCCAAGTCACTGTGAGCATGGCCCTCCCCATACCCGCAACCCGGGCTAACTCCTCCCAAGCACCACTGCAAAGTGCGGCTGGTAGCAGCTGGGACCAGGCGAGAAAGTACTGCCTGGGATTTGGATATGTTTTAGGTAGCAGCTAGCTACTAGTTTGGGAATGTTTGGGATATGTGTGAGATAATTATGTTTGGGATCTCACCATCATATGTTTGGATATGTTTGGTATCTGATTTGGTATCTGATTCTCCCCATCCACCGCCATTTCCTGCCTCTGCTTGATGCCCAACTCCCTCACCTCCAGCTGCCCGGCCACTCCAAGCTTCGCCAGCGACGACGCCAAAATCCCACGCCGCGGCAGGTCATCTGCCAAGGCTGCCAGCACCGTTCCCGTGGCCAGCCACTCGTAGACCAGCCCCAAAAACGTGGCGTCGCGGATCTGCACACGGGCACAACCTGGGCTTTTCCGCAAACTGATGAACATAGGTTTTTTTTGGCAAACTGTACCAGAAAAATAGATAGGTTTTTGATTTGGGTACTGTAATTTGAACGATTTTTGAAATATGTAGTTTGGGGCCTGGGGGAATGTTTCGAATTGGGTCCCAACTAGCCACGTTAAACTCGTATTGCGCCGCGAGAAAAGACACATCTGGAACATGTGACCCGCAACATGGATTTATCATTATGTTTACAGTAGTCAAAACTAAGGTGCAGAAAATCATGCGTGACCAAAACCAGACTGAAACCAGTCTATGTAGGCACTGCAAGATACAAAAGGTTGAGGTTGAAAAGGGGGTTCTGGGTTGGTAAAACTGAGGGATGTTCCTGTCCGCAACAGGCGTCATTGCACCGAGGCATTTCTGTGTTTTTTTTAAGACACGCGGAAACCACCCCAGAGATGTATAAAGAGAATATGGATGAATCTGGATTAGACTATATATATATATGCATGAATATAATTATGATATATTATGATTGTAATCTACCTCCTGGCAAGCAAACATGGCAGTTTTCCACCATGTTCCATGGGATAATCATCAATAACAAATGGGGGATTTTCCATTGCCGCACGAGATTACTGGAAGGTAGATTGAAAGATGCAATTGAAATCAATTATATAAACAATCTTGAACAAATCGAACATCATCGTTTTAGGGGCAACCATACGACATCTAGTAACCCAACTTGGACGCTGGTCTTGTTACTTCCACCATCCTCCGGTCCAGGAGCAGTTGAGGACCACAATGGTGGTGTGCAACAAGGTCATCTGATCCACTGCTGCCGGATCTTCTGCGAATAGCCTCAGCACTAGGGGATTTCATGGGCCAGTCATCCCCTACAAACAGCGGTAGCATCACAAACAAACCGTCATGGGCCTTCCGTATCGAGAAAGGAAAACACACATACGTTTATTCTATACACATCGTATCTTAAGCAATATCTAGCAATAGTCCAAGAGAATCTTCCATGTTACAGATGTCACCCAACATGTTTTCCCATGTTTTCCTCACATCCAGGCCTGTCAGGTTCATCACCATCCCCCCATCCTCCTTGCCATGGCACCTGGAGGTCTCGCGCATCACCACCGTCCAGGCCTCACGCTCGCCTTCCAGATCCGTTTGCTCCGACCCGGCTTTGCTCAAGGTACTGCTGACCGCCATGAGCTCCGGACAGCTGAGACCAGACATGCGCTGACCCACCTGGGAGTTGCTGCGGCCCAAAAAGATTGTATGTCATATATATATATATATATATCCGCCGACCCCAGCAAACGGCAGGGGGAGCGCGCCCGAGAAAAAGTTGTAGCCTGCCCTCAAACGCTCCGCAGCGCCTTTGCCGGCGCTTTTGGCCATCTGCCGGGCCTTTG
>Ga0126342_10014654_pt1 | contig 13816 bp, 14 predicted proteins | sample Cyp1metagenome_FD_92528 | JGI IMG/M metagenome (GOLD analysis project Ga0126342, IMG submission 92528) | Coral microbial communities from Lord Howe Island, Old Settlement Bay, Australia - Cyphastrea 1 metagenome | ecosystem: Host-associated > Invertebrates > Cnidaria > Coral ...
GTAAAAAACAATTGGAAATAAATAGAATTGGAAATAAAAAATGTTGGATAAAAAAAGGATTTCAGCACTGGTGGTTTTTTAATCGGGTGGGTTTATTAATCTGGGGGGACCACCTGTTTTTAAATTACATTTTTTTGGGGGGGCAGTGGTGGTTGATTAATCGGGAGGGGATTGTTAATCCTCACTTGAAATTATATATATATGTATGTGTATAGTTTTGTATACATCTATTATAATTATATTTATTATATATTTATTACATATATATATATGTATGTGTATAGTTTTGTATACATCTATTATATTTATTATATATAATATATGTAGATTAGTACAGTTTTGTATACATCTACGTGTGTGCGGGGCCCACTATAAATAGGAGTATTGGCCATGGAACATTTCTGTACTGTACATGTTCTCCAAAACGTGTGGGGCTATCCGGTATCCCCTTAGCTTAGATTACCCGCAGGAAAAACCGGTAGGATTTTCCGACCGAATCATGGACATTTCACCGAATCTGTCTCCAAAATATCTAGTGACATATCACTTTTTCTCTCCCAAGAAACTTACAGGAATATATAGTTCATATAGAATATATAGTTACTTTTTCCTATGGTTTTCCTATGGTTTCTCCAAAAGACGGTGTTTCCCCACCTAAAACGTCCAACTGCCTCGACCCGGTCCTTTTAAAGAAACGTCCAGCTGCCGCTGCCTCAGTTGAACGGCCACCTGGTGCAGAATGACGACTTGGACGGTACCGCGTCGCAGAGCCTTGGCGATCGGCTCGTGCCACGTGCCATCAGCCGGGGGGGATGTGTACCTTCTGGTAATTTAACATAGCTATGGAATTCATCACCATGCTATTAATGGGAAAACTCACTATTTCTATGGCCATTTTCAATAGCTATTGTGACATAACCAGAGGGTAGCTTAGAAATGGCTATATAAATGGCTCTCTCTCTCTATATATATATATAATAGCGATATAGTAATATAGTGCGGCCAAAAAAAATGTAATAGATTGGCTATCATATATCCTCATCTATTCCCAATTTTGTTTGGTGAACCCTCATGGTTGATGGGTATATATCCCAGTATATCCCAGGATGCCTTGATATACTTATTTACGTTTTTGTTCCCAATATCTGGAAAAACACGTCCATACATTCCAACTACCCTCTGGTAATTTAACATAGCTATTGAAAATGGACCATTTATAGTTGATTTACCTATTAAAGATTGTGATTTTCCATAGTTATGTATGTTTACCAGAGTGTACATTCCCACTATTTTTCGTGTCACACATTTGGACCTCTGGTTTAGTTTAGTATCCCGTTGTCCATGATATTCCCAGTACACCAGCATTTTTTTTTGGTAGGAGAAACTCCCTATTACCCTCTGGTAAACATACAAAAAACTATCGAAAATCACCATTTTTAATGGGAAAACTCACTACAAATGGCTATTTTCCATGGCTATGTTAAATTACCAGAGGGCATCAGGAAAGAGACCCTTCCAGATTCCACCAATTTCATCACGACCAAACCCTGTTCTCCCGAAGCCTGAAAAATCATGGTTTATGTTAGGGAAATCATTTCCATAGCTGGCCGCAAGATTCAGGTTAGTGACATATTATAAAGTTATCATTTACCCGGACATGTATATATATATATCCTATTAAATCCGTTACAGCTCCATCTAAAATTGGCGGACGTCCCATTATTGTGGTAAATTCCATTCCCCTGGACTAGTAAATTAATTGATGTGGTAAACCCAATAATAAACAATCCCCAATACAGGTTTATTCTAGGGTATATCCCTACAGCAGGGATGATGCAAGATGCCTTGCCGAATGGTTGGTCAATGGGATAGTTTATGGCAATGGGTTTACCACAATAAAATTCGTCCCTATTTAGCACCAATTGTAGGGTTGGTTGATCCCCTATATTCCCATGATAGTTCGATTACATTCCCATTCTTTTTCAGTATTTTCCTACATACTATATGATATTCCGATTATCAACACATTGAGTTATGATGGATCGAACATGGGGAGACAACAAACATGAACTTTTTCACATACATGGAGATTGCATTTACCCTGGTTTCGGAAATTAATTCTCATGTTTTTTTAAAGGTATTTTTTCCAATGGGAAATACGCCATTTGGGAAATGCGTGGGGCCTGTATATATATAATATATAATATACAACACACACATATATATATAGCATATATATATAGCATATATATATATGCCAGCCATATATATATATATCTATGGCATATATATATATAAATGGTTCCTTAAGTAAATCCAAGTTAACTAATTATCGAAAATCCCATTGAGATTTCCAATTTCCCGCAGCCCAGGATCACCTCGGGTACCGGTACAGCGGCCTTCAATGGCGATGTCACGGTGGCCTTTAACAAAGACCTGACGATGTCCAACACAGGTGCGTGTTAAACGTGGGTTGAGTGGTTGAGAGAGGGGAATTTACTATGGCTTTATGATCCCCCCTTGGAATTTCCTCCAAAGAATCAGGCAACCTGGGTTGTCCCAAAAATGTTTTTTGAGGCTAGAAACATGTTTTTTTTCCACATGGCTAACCTGGACTCCACGTTTTTTAGTAGGCGCATCCTGGGTCATGATGTTTTTGTGTAGAAAGGGCATTTTGAGTGCCGATTGACATGCCTTTGGATTTTTTGACATGTGCAAAAACTGATGTTGTGCGCCGGCCATCGCTTGTATCACGGATGAGTCAAACAAACTACAAAATTGACAACAAGTTTCAAATGTTTTGTGGCATCCACGTGGCTAACACGGACCCCTGATTCTTTAGAGAATTGCTCTTGTATTTGCATTTGTTGATTTGTTTGCAGTTGGTTGCCTTTGTCATGATTCTTCAGAGGGTGTCAGACCCCCAGGCATCCTAGGTAGCGATTCTTGCTTGTGCCATTTCAGTAGTTCAAGGTGGACGGCCGTTTTTTGTCTAAAAAATATCAGGTGTTCATGTGAGCAGGCGAATTCCCAGAGGGATGTTTGATGACATCTTTCTGGGTTTCATCTGTTTTGTTGCAAGGAGTTGAAAACAAGACATGGGGACAGAATTGAGAAATGGCCATTGACCAAAATATATCAAAATATGTGGTTTCTTCCATTATCAATTTAGGTAATTACCTGAAATAGATTGAACTAGTTGTCTTCCATTTTATAGCCATTTTTTAGCCATATATATGTGGTTTCTTCCATTTTCTTCCAGCAGATCACCAAGATGATCCATTATATAGATCCATTATACTGTATACCCATCATATAGCCATTATATACCAATTATATAGTCACCATAATATAGCCATTATATACAGCCTTCCTGAAATGACCATGTTCCCCAAAAACGCCAGGCACGGGCACCTTCACCACGGGCACGGGTGCGGTGACCCTGAACGGCGCCACCACAGTGAGCACCGGGAACACCTTCACCATCACGGACCAGGGCAGCGTCGCTTGGGTCTTCGAGGATGGGTAGAAAAACGTGGGAAAATCAGGGGAACATCCCTAATGGGAAAATGGGAACATCATCTATAAATGGAAATGGAAATTCATTTTTAGAAATGTTCCCTTGATGGGAAAATCTAAATAAGGAAAATCATCATTTAAATGGCTCATTTCGAAGGGGAAAATCATGGAAATGGGAAAATCCCTAATGGGAAAATCATCTATAAATGGGCCATTTCCATGGCTATGTTAGTCATAACCAGAGGGTAGTACAAGTTGTATCATGTGTCCCATATTTTATGTGAAAATATATGGAAACATTGTGAGGGAGATTTTATAGGGATTAATGGCTGGGATGTTTTCCCAGTGGGAACCTGAGATTCAGAAGCTTCGAAATCTCGATGTGGACCCTACTGTCAAGGCTTACCCAACACTGATATAGCCTGGATATTTAAGAGTATCCCAAATATGAACTGGGAAACCTGTTCAAAAAGATGGGTCCACAAAAACACGGGACCCACCTAATGGGTCCTAATGGCAACACATTAGTTAGTGAGGTGACTTTTTAGTACTTTTTTTCGGGCGCACGTCTGCAGTTTTTTGAAGAGGCCACAATATACGTGGTTTTGGTTTCGAATGAATAGATACAGCGGATTTTGAACAAGATGCAGAATAGGGAACACGAAGTGACATGCACAAAGACTATAGTAAACCTCCTCGTAGGCACTAACTCCAAAGAGACTAATTATGGTAAACCTAGCAGTAGGCATTTGGGGTGTAGAACTGGGGGTGTAAAAAATTCTAAAGGCCGGGGCTGATTCGGTTGCTCCATGGCTTCAACTATGGAAAATGATCCATTTATGACTTGCGATGGGATCAGCCTATGAAAAATGGTGTGTTTCCATATCTACGTTAAATTACCGCAAGGTATTCATTGTAACAAAAAAACATATCTCAACCATGAGATCTTTTGGGACATACCCAGTTTTCAGACAATCCCCATGTACATTACCGGGTGCCTAAGAACAAGTCATGTTCTTCATGAATTTTCCCCACAGGGATACGTTGAGTGGATCAACATCCCCCGAAAAGGTAGCTCTTCTCATACAGAGCCACTTGCTGCATTACCCTCTGGTAAAGTAACATAATTATGGAAAATCACCATTTTGAATGGGTAAATCATGGTAAATCAGCTATTTCGACTGGGCCATTTTCAATAGTCATGTAAGAAATTACCAGAGGGTACATGTTATTGCCAATTACCATCCGGTTATCTAACATAGCCATGGAAAATTCCTTATAAATGGAGGTTTTAATGGGAAAATCATCTATAAATGGGCCATTTCCATGGCTATGTTAAATAGCCAGAGGATAGTACAAGTTGTATCATGTGTCCCATGGTTAAAATAACAGCGTTATTTTTTCGCCAAACACTTGGCGAATGTGCCCACGAATGGAAGAAACTCATTCATGGTGGGATGACCCTTTCGACGACCCCCGATGGCGGATCCAGCGAGAAATTCGCCGAGGGGCCCTTTTTGACTAACACGGCTGTTTTCAAACATGGCTTTTCTTTTCCATTTCATATATCAAAAGGAAGTATCACAATTTGAAACTTGACATGGAAACCCGAGACTTGCCATTTTCCATTTCATATATGGGATAATCATCCCACTGACTTTCATATTTTTTCAGAGGGGTAGGTCAACCACCAACCAGAAGAAGTGTGGAGAATCCAGCGTAGATCATTTCCACAGGGGAACCCCCCATGGGTTTTCCACGAATCTATGTTCGCGCCGCTTACAAGAGGCTACCAGTCATTGTCATATGTCCCGATTGTGGATTATTGCCCCTCATCTCGATGGTAACATCATTTGAAAGCCTCCACGTTTCCAGTCCCAACACATCTCCATGTAGGAACCTTATAGGAACCTCTTAAGGGTCCACAGAAAAGCCGGAGAAACAACACAATGTTCCAGGATATTTGGGATGTTCGATTCAGAATTTTCCCGCATATTCAGAATCTATTCAAATTGATCACAGATTTTCCCCCAAAAAATCCCCCACGTTTTTTCTCCAGCCACTGGGCCTTGGTCCAAGGCGATTCAATGCAATCAGCCAGACACTGCGGCCAGTGATCTCTGCAAGGCGAGTCGTTGAGGCCCGGGACATCCCAAAACGACCAACGATGTTCGTTGCGGCCAGGGATGGTCATGTGAATGTGTAAACCATCACAATGTATAGTTTATGGATGTATCATAGCATCATGAATGTATACATAAATACATATAATATATGATTATTAGTATGTTAACTCGTATTATATCTGGTAGGTGGTTTGGAACATTTGGATGATTTTTCCATATATTGGGAAGAATAATCCCAACTGACAAACTCATATTTTCAGAGGGGTAGGTATACCACCAACCAGTATAGTTTATGGATGTATCATACCATCATGAATGCATACATAAATACATATAATATATGATTATTAGTATGTTAACTCGTATTATATCTGGTTGGTGGTTTGGAACATTTGGATGATTTTTCCATATATTGGGAAGAATAATCCCAACTGACGAACTCATATTTTCAGAGGGGTAGGTATACCACCAACCAGTATAGTTTATGGATATATCATACCAGCATGAATGTATACATAAATGCATATAATGTGATACATATAATGTGAATGGATACTATTAGTATATTAATAAACAGTGTAAAGCAACTTTTTTTGGGACTCAATAATGTTTGGAAATGTACATGTTGCTGTGTAATGTTGCCTATAATATCTTAGAATGGATGGTACATGTTGCAGTGTATAAATGTAAAGTAGTTTATATATGTATGTATCTGTATAAGTGTATAATATATAGGATATGTTGTACTTCGGATATAGTACAACCACTTTATTTATAAGTACTATGTACTTTTAATTGCTGTGTATTGCTGTCTATAAGATTCTATATGCACATGAGTATTGATATTGATTGATGATATATTGTGTAGGTGTACTTATGCTATGTAGTTTCTAGTTTTGAATATTTGAATCTTGAATAGTCATATTCGCAACAGCCAAAAAGGATAGAAGTAATTCATCACAGACTCGCAGTGGGAAATAGAAGGGTTCTATCTTTTTGGGGCTTGCAACCGACGATGTCGCTGATGTCACGTGGTGTAGATTTAATATTCATGATGGTTTACATTGTTTGTTTAGGTATGGGAATTCCTCCCCAACTTATATTTTAATATCATATAGTTTAGATATGTTTAGATTCAGATTGGCATTTTTTTGTCCCTCTCAGTCTACAGAATCTTTGGCCATGATTGATCATGATTTGGACTGGCTTCCCTCAAGGGCCATTGCGGCCAAAATCATCCAGTCCCTGTCTCTCCCAGGTTCCCTACATGGAGGTTTCCTTAATGGGGGTACCACAAATTGGATGATTAATGGAAAATCCCAACAAGAAATGGATGATTTGGGGGGTAGCCCCATTTTAGGACACTTCCACATGGGTGTCTCCGATCCAGTTTCTTCTCCCCTTACAGTAGACAAAAAATCGACGAGTTGATATCGCCATTGTGCGCCAAAAAACCATATTTTCCCAACAGATCATCCCAAGATTGGGGCTATTCCATATTTCTGGGTAAATTTCATCACGACCTCACTGCGACCGAACCCTGGGAATCATGGTAAGGGAAATCATCCCCATAGCTGGCCTTAAGATTCAGGTTAGTGAAATATTATAATTTTCCCGGATATTTAACAACTGGTTGGTGGATATTGGTGCTGTGAGTTTTGAACATCGCCTGAAAAGGGGCGAATTTCCTTATCAGGTCCCCCATCCCAGGGGCCAAGACAAAAATTCTGGGATCCCGAAGCCTGGAAATCATGGTTAATTTATGGGAAATCATCCCCATAGCTGGCCGCAAAATTCAGGTTACCCTCTGTTTATTTAACATAGCCATGGAACATGACCCATTTATAGATCATTTTCGTATTAAAACCTCCATTTATTTACGGGATTTTCCATGGCTATGTTAGTCATAACCAGATGGTGTGTTTTTTTTAATTTACAAACATCAATTTATAGATGGTTTACCTATAAAAAATGATGATTTTCCATGGCTATGTAAAACAACCAGATGGTAAATGCACCACATATTTTGGGCAACAACCCCCCAGGCTATCCCCCAGGCTTTCCCGGCACATTTCCGGTTCAAGGATCCTCCGCGCCGTGGTCATTTTCCGTCCGCCGTAAACGGTGCGGTGCGGTGCGGGGGCTGGTGGCGCGGGATCAGAATCTTCCCGTCGGGGAGATGGTATGGATCCCATGGGATTTGTAGAACAAAAACATGGTGATTTGATAAATGGTTATTAACCATGATAAAACATGGTAGTTAATGAAGAAATAATGGTTATTAACTATTTTGAATGTATTTATATATTACGAATTAATGGGTTTATATAATGGTGATTAAATCCGATAATATTCCGTAATAATAGTCCCATAATATATCCCACTACACTTACTATCTGGTTATGACTAACAGTTTGCCATGGAGAGTCAACCCATTTTTAAGAACGGTAAACCATCTATTTCTATGGGCCATTTATTCCATGGCTATGTTAAATAACCAGAGGGTAGAAGAAACACATGGTGATTTGATGCGATGTCTATTATCGCTTTATGAATTAGTACATTTAGTACGTTAGCTGGTAGTTTCAAATCTTCATCACTTCATTGTCCCATGATGTTACTCACCAACCCAAAATTTCTTGGATAAACATCCAAAATCAAAGAGCTGAGCCTATTCACAGCATGGCACAGCTTAAGCACCAAGCAGTTGAGTGGTGAATGAGTGGTGAATTCCACCAAGAGACCTTGGGTATCTTGGGTGGTTTCTGGTCCCGCAATGCTCCAGCAATTATGGGTAGCGACTTATGGGTGCATGGAGTGCACCGGGCTTTGGCTGTGGCCCATGGCATTTTCGTTTCTCCTACGCCGTACGCGTTCATCAGCCACGAGTCTATGAATCGCTATGCCCACCGGAGGATTTGACATAGCTATGGAACATGGCCCATTTAGTTCGATGATTTATCTCTTAAAAATCCTGATTCTCCAGGTCTCAAACTGCAACAAATGACCAGAGGGTAGAGCCCACACGAAGCCACCAACTACAGGGCCGTAGAGGTTTCTTTGGAAAGCCTCGATGTGCACCCAGCGCCCAGCTAAGCCTTGGGTTGCCCAGCAAGAGAAAGGCCCAGTGAGAGCCGTGGTTTTCTGCCATCTGATGTTTTCTGGGGGTCCACCGTGAACTTCAAAGCTACGAATTTGGTTTCTTAGCACTCAGCAGCAAGACAAACAACTTCACCAAAAGGAATCATTGCTGAATCATTGCCCTATATTGCCCTTATACTACAAGTGTTCCATGCTCAATTTTAGGGCTGTGAACGTAGTAGAATTTTCCGAAGGCTTAGCAGAAATCAGCCCCCAGCAGGCATTGGACTCACCTGGCAACGGTGAAGTTGGGTGTTTCTCTTCTGGGCTGTATTGGCCAAGGTGGCCACAGTTTCACATGCGGTGAGCCGCACCACTTCCAGGGTTTGAAGGTGCCAGAAGTCATATTTCATCATATTTTGATATATGCCTGGGGGAGTTTTAGGCAGCCAAACCACAGCATTGAGCACCACCCTGGAGTGGTGAGACATAAGTTCGTTCGCGGCAACAGCGGCATCCAGAAGAGAACGCAACAGAGAGCAAGTAAGATGCGGCTTTCGGTGTTGTTGCAGGGTAATGTGAATGATGCACATGGATGGTCCTTTTTTTTTGGACTACAGCATGGTACAGCCAAAGGAGTGAAATGGACAGCAATCCTCAGGAGTCGAATCTGGTCGAAGTATGTCATGGCGGTTGTGCCCCTTTCAGAAAGCTAGAACTACTGGGTGGCTTCCAAGATTGATTCTGCCCTAAGAAAAGGCCCTCCGTACTTAGAACTTGGTTTATGACCTCATCTAACATTATCGAACTATAGCTATAATATCTGGTTGGTGGTTTGGACCATTTTTTTAATTTTCCCCAATAGTTGCGATGATGATCCAATCTGACGAACTCATATTTTTTCAGAGGGGTAGGCACAATCACCAACCAGATATGTTATAACCACCTAAAATCCAAGTACTCATACATCCACGTGTCCCGGTACAAGATTGTCACCAACCAGGTTATGTTTGTTGGGATTATCATGGATGTGCATGGCACAATGCGTTTCGGTGTTTGAGGCCCACACGATGGGACAACTACATACGTATATTATACAATTATATAATTATATATATATATATGTGTGTTTTTGTTTTACGTATATATATATACATACATTACATGCATGTATGTAGGAATACTTATATATATATATACATATGTATACATATATTATACATATATATACATATATTATACATATATACATACATTATATGCATGTATGTAGTAATACGTATATATATATATGTGCACTATACATATTCCTAGACGGTACCTACTTGCTACAGTACCGACCTGAATATCATGATAACAATCATATTCTTTGCAGGGTAGTTGTCCATGTAAACTTGATGAAAGCCACCTATGGCCAACCTCGGTGATTTTAGATTATTGTGTCCGACTTGTCTCCCAAGGTCTGTTCTTTCACACTTCCTCTCCGGTAGTGGAGGGAGCTGCCAATGGAGCTATGGTTGTATCCAGATTGGCGATTGGCTTATTAGCCATGGCATAGGGAGCCAGTTGGAGCTACGAATTGTCCGTTGCAGGTTCCAGAAGCAGTTTCAGGGAAGCGCATTGGTTTTGCCGTTCTCGTGGCTCAGGTTGTTTGCACATGTTGGAGGTTAGCCATCACTCAGATCGCACAGACGTTCAACAAGGGTGCATGATTCGATACCTCCCCAAGCCATGGTTCCACCATGTTCCACCTGCCATGGTTTACCCCGGCTTTATTCAACTCAGCCCATCCTGGGTACCATGGGTAGGGTGCCATCGCCGATTTGACCCGACAAGATTCATCAAGTGCAGCGTTGCCATGTGGCGACAGCGCCGGGCTGTTGCTACTGGGACTGGTAACCAGTGTGCCGTAGAGCCGAAGCAGGTGGGGATTCACAACAAGCGCGGCTGGTGAATGGTCAATGGCTGATGGCTGAAGGTTTATTTAATTAATGGTGTAGCCTCCTTTTTTCACCAAACATAGCTTATCATAGCTTGTTAAGCTGATTTTATTTTGATAGCTTATTTAATATAGCTTTCATATTATATAATCATATCATACCGAATCATACCTTACATCACAATAAATAGACAATCTCCCATATTTATTAAGTTAATTTTTCCCTTCAAAACTCCATGGCTAGTTCGCTAGTTTCCACGAAGGTGGCCAAAGACAGATGGAGGAAGAGAATCGGAACTCACTGGGACATCTGGGACGTGGGAGAATGGTTCGTAAGCGTAACTATCCCCAAATTGTTTCAGGTTGGTGAATTACTGTAAGTTATCCACATCAAACGGGTATATAATTTGAATGTGCTCATTCAAGTTTTACCATGTTTATCGGGGGCCGGATATAGCCCCGCAAACTCGGGAGCGACCAGGGCGGCAATGAAGAGCTTCCCGACATCGAGTAGCTTGAGCAAGCCTGGAGGTTGACCAGGGGCAGGAGGTAAGGAGTTTCAGTAGCCCCTAGCCCCAGCAAATTTGGAGCATATATGCAACTGGTTGGCGGTTTGGAACATGAATTTTATTCTTCCATATATTGGGAATAATCATCCCAACTGACTAATATTTTTTCAGAGGGGTTCAAACCACCAACCAGGCAAATATGGAATGGTGTCCTCCTTTTGAACTGATAAAATATACTGTAGGAACTTGACAATTCGGAGGATGTGACCAATATGACCCATGTTCATCTTTATTTTTGTGGTGTGTTCATACTTGTTTTCCAAGTTGTCAAGTTTCTACCCATCCCTGAAAGGGACGAGTTTGACCCAGACTTCCATACAATCCCAGTCCATTCCTATAAATGCCCATTAAAGCCTTCTAAATCCCCTATAAATCCCTATTAAATATATTAAATCCCTATAAATCGCAATATAAAATCTCTGTTTGGTCGGGCTGCTAATCCCGGCAGGCACCAAGGAGAAGCTCTTGAAGCTGATCCGAAGTCATCCAGCCTGTGCCTCGCCTAAAAATCTTGGAGGTTCCTAACTGGTTCCACTGGTGGGGTACCCTCTGGTAGTTTAACATAGCTATAGAAAATCACCATGCTATTAATGGGAAAATCAACTATTTCTATGGCCGTTTTCAATTGCTATTTTGACATAACCAGAGGGTATTCCCCAAATCAACTAATGTCATGGACCAAGCGTTGAGATGTCCAAAAAAACGTCTATCTATGGGTTTATGATCCCAAAAAATCCCTATGAAATCCCATAAATCAACTTCCATGTGGGTAAAAACAATATCATTTTTTTAACCACCCATGACTGGGAATGGTAAGTTTATACCACCTATAAATTTATGGGATTTGGGGATGGATTATGGCCTCATGTCCAAATCACCGACCTATCATTTCTACTCGTCATGTCCAAGTCTGCCAGTTTAGGGATTGGCAGCTGCTCAGAGACAGCTTCCAGGATGTGGTGGTGAAGTTGCTCCACATAACATGGTTCACCATAGCTTTATCCAGGAAAGGCCAAAATCACCAGCTCTGTTTCTCTCACCTTCCTAAATCACCAAGGTGTGTTGGCCCTCCGGCTTGATGTGACGATGCGGATCTCGGATGAGGCGTGCTTGGATGATGATGAGTTTCCCCAGGAAACTATCAGTTTTTGATAGTGTTTGTGGAACATGTTGACCATATTTTGACCATATTTTGACCATATTTTGACCATATTTTGACCATATTTTGACCATATATAGTTTGATGAGTCACAAGAACTTCATGGTGATTTGATAGTAAATGAACGAACCTGATGAACATTTTGACATATTTTGACCATGTATAGTTTGATGAATGTTCGATGAGTTACCGACTTTCCAGTTCGGGGATGATACCAATGCTCTGGGTTTTTTTTCTGGAGATTTGATGATTCAATCTCGGAGAGTTGACAAATGTTTTTCCAATGAGGCTTACCCTCTGGTAAATTAACAGTTCGACCCTGCCAGTCATCGGGGTTGGAAGATGAGTTTCCATTAAAAAAATGTAATTTTCGGGGTCTATGTTTATTTACCAGAGGGTAATGAACGGTGAATGGCATCCGGTGATCGTATCCAAGACCCCAACTGGGTGAAATGATGTGTAATCTTGAGGGGATTAGTAACTTTGAATGAACTTAAGATGAATTTATACCAATTGAGACATATTGAGACCTGAAGAAGGACCCAGACTGAAAATCTTGATGAATTCTGATGAATTGGGAACTGAAGAAGAGCGAAAAGTCACGGCGATCGTGGCAGATCTGCTAGATAGTTGCCCGATGTCGTCCGCATTTTGGGTGAGTTTGGACGTATCAGATTGGTTGGGAATGGTTGGGATCAACTTCCTAAACGAATTCACTCTAGATGACAGGCTTAACTTGGGATACCCAACACGGGCCAACTTGTCTAGTGTCACTGGCCATTTCAGGTACCTAAACTCCACTGTACCATATATATCCATATATTATAACACCTGATTGGTGGTTTGGAACATTTGGATTATTTTTCCATACTATATGGGAATTTCATCATCCCAACTGACGAACTCATATTTTTCAAGATGGTTAAAACCACCAACCAGTAATTTTTAGATTTGTCAGTTGAACATACTTACATATACTGATATTTGATAATTCACTGAAATTGATAGATACCTTGGTTCATTATTTTATAAAACCACAATTGCCGGGTATATCCATGACATAGCCCTGAATCGTAGGCCTTCCCATCCCGCCATTCTCAGGACATCATGGAAGGCTTAGCCAACTCCGCCGACAATCTGGCTGCTTGGCAATGAAGGCAATGCCTATGAGCTGCGGGATCTATTTTGGGATCACTCCACCTATTATAAAATATATATATAAATTATATATATATATTCATATATAAGATACATATATCTAAAAGATAGATAGATAGATAGATAGATAGACGGACATATATATATACCCTATAGCTCCATGTCAGCAAATATATCTAACATCCATATGTGGGCACCAGAAGCTAACATTGCAATGTCGATCCCTGAAGCCTACATTCGTCTTTTTTATCGGAATCGGGATGGA
>Ga0126342_10014655_pt1 | contig 13816 bp, 9 predicted proteins | sample Cyp1metagenome_FD_92528 | JGI IMG/M metagenome (GOLD analysis project Ga0126342, IMG submission 92528) | Coral microbial communities from Lord Howe Island, Old Settlement Bay, Australia - Cyphastrea 1 metagenome | ecosystem: Host-associated > Invertebrates > Cnidaria > Coral ...
CCCCCAAGTTTACCATATATCATTATTGTACAAACGTGTGGTAAGCGATGGGACCTTCCCAAATTTGTGGATGTCCTTTCCGTGAACCTAGGGTTTTCGAGATTGCTCATATATATATATATACACGGTATATGTGTATATATATATATATATGTATATATATATATATGTTATGCATATCTAAAATTATCTAAGCACACACACAAAAATGGCACGATGATATTGTGCATATACACACGTGTGTGTAAGATATACTTGGTTATATGCTGCGCATTCGCCACTTGCTCGGATGCTGAAACCCCAAACTTTCACCAAAAACGGAGGATTTATGACTATCAAAAGGACCAAATTTTTGGCTTGATTCAAGAAATGACCAAAACGATCCTAGTTTGGAATAGGGCAGGTTGCCCCATGTTTGATCCTCAATTGGCACCGCCAGACACGGTGCTTCAGCCCAATGGTCGCGCTATGTAACCTGGTTTGGGGTCTATCAACCTAGCTGGGAGGGAGCGGTTTAGAGCTATTGGCATCCAGGCAAGCCCCATTCAACGGGGAGCCGTTTGGAGTTAATAAGAGTTTCCCAACCACATCTGGTTGGTGCTTTGGAACCGTGGAATTTTATGACTTTCCCTGACTTTAACTCCATCATTTTTCAGAGGGGTAGGTCAACCACCAACCAGACATGATAGCAACCTGGCTTTGTTTAAGCTGAAAACCTATCAAGTGTCGCGTTGATGATCGATTGACCAAAAAAAGGGGAATCTACAGGAAATGGTTCATTGTGGTTTGATGGAGTCGTCGGTTCGGCAATAGGAAACCACCATTTAAAACACCCCAAATGATTTAAATGGCAATTTTTACTTGGAAAAGTGAGAATGAACCCAGTGTATTTAGGGGCATCCCAGATGTGTTCAAAAAGACTTTTACCAAGAATCTTCACTGAAATTTCTTCGGAACCATTCGGAGCCAGGGAGTTTTTTTTTTTTTTTTGTTGCCCCTACCAAAATGGGAGCGATTGGGAAATTCTCAGGAACCAGATGGTTCATAGAGATTCCCGACGATTTGCTTGATTTCCAGGTGGGTTTGAATGTTTGCAAAGTCTTCTGCGCACAGCAGAACCATTTCCGAGATCGCTCACATCATTCCTGACATTATGATAAACTGATCGAGTAAACTTAAGGGAAGAAGAGGGAACCCATTGTTTGGTAAAAACGCTGGTTTCCTGATTTTTTGTGTAACGCTTTTCCATTCAACCAACCAATTCAACGATAACATCATTTGTTTGCTGACTTTGGGCCTAAAATTGGTTTGCCTGAACATCGGATTCCGGCAGATCCCATGGTTTGTTTTGTCATTTTCCTCATCAAACATACAGCGATTTTCAGCTGTATCTCTCATTTTCGGATCAACTATGCATAATGTCAACGGTGGATTTATGAACCCCTAGACCAGTTAAGATAAATAAGTATCAGATTATCACTATTTGGTGAGTACCAGCCCTAAGAAACTATGGTTGATGAATCTGGGGTGGACATTATTTTGATATATCCTGCAGCTACGAGAAGGGGCACCTCCGTTGCTCATCTCTCCAGTCATCTAGTCTCTTGGCACATCACCTGTCTGATTACACATATCACATAATTAATATATTATATATATATATCACCAAAAAGATCAATAAGATCATCTTCATCTAAAATGATATCATTATCACCATGTATAAACATGTATAAACTGTATATCACCCAGATCATCCTACGACCTCAGCGTTGCGAATCGCAACATCTGAGGTCGTCCTCCGGAAAGAGACTCGGAACCGAAGATGTTCTCAATGTACCAAGTGGTAAGCCCAAGCATATCATATAATAATATAAAATATATACCTCTATTGGGGGATCGGGTATTATGCCTTATTGATATTATTGTTGGCTTTATAAAGCGTTTAAATGGTAAGTGAATCCCAGGAGGATTAGGGATTCAATAAGGGCCTATGACTCAATCAACGGGGATGACGTGGAGATGGGTAGCAATCCTTCCGCAATCTGCGCCACTGCGGGAAATCTGCGAACGGACTGGACGATTGGGGAATTGCCATCAAGCCATGTTTGATTACCAGAGGGTAGGGTTTTCAACTGGTCTTTTGGGATGATGATGATGATGATGATGATGATGATTTTGATCGAGGGAATGCATCAAATTCACACTGGCAAGACCAGACAGCATTTGCAATACATGTTACATGCATATGGAAGAATGGTTGTGTGCGCATGTGCTATCAGTTTGCAAAACAAGACGGTGGAGAAGACTAAAGCAAGCAATGAAAAAAACACCAGTTTTCGAGGTGTGACATGGCATGATCTTGACCCCATCCCCTTGATATGAAATAGCCTTTGGATCCCTGGTTTAGTATTGGATCCTTTTTTGGGGGGTTCCGTATCATTAGGGCCCTATTGGGGGGTATTTAATATTAGGGTGACATTGCATGACGTTGTCGACAAGAAAACCGCATCAACCGGTCCCAATGGTGGATGTGGGTGGCAGCCTGTGGGTGCATTCCGCCTCAAGAATGTATTCTCCAAATGGGATTCCGGAAGCTTGCTCCAAAAAAAGCAGTAGAGCAAGCCGCAAAAAGATTCGGAACAACCAGGCGGACACCTGGAAAGTATGGGGAACATCAATCTCATCAATCTCCAGGAAAATCCAGGGATTTCATCCTACCATCTGGTTATTTAACATAGCCATGGTATAGATGGCCCATTTATAGATGGTTTACCTATTGAAAATGGTGATTTTCCATGGCTATGTTAAATAACCAGATGGTACTACCTTTCTAAGATTTCTATCTTTTTGGAAGTTGCAGCCCCTTGTTGTATCGGTGGCTTGTCTTAGGTGTAGCCTGCGAACCCAGGCATGGACCAGAGGGGCTGGGCACCAGCAAAAAATCTGGCCAATGTCATTGTTGTTTGGGGTACCATTTTTTGTTGCCTCCAAGGAGGCCGGGCTACCAATCTGGTGGCACAGAAAATTGTCGGAGTGTCGTAGTTCTGGCGAAGACCGCAGCGGGCGCAAAAACACAATTGCATTGTTCCGATTGTTCCGGATGAATTATATAATGACCTCGCTGTGACGCAATTGGAAGAAGGCCGTATTTTGTGCTATCTTCAGGTTATTCAGGTTATTGAATTACCATTGAGTTACTACAATTCAGCCACCTTGGTTACGATAAATTTGAGGAACCTGGCCAGAAATGGACGAGTTCCCTGGGAAAATCTGAGGTCGTATACTCTATGGGCGGCTCAAGTTGGGATGTTAAAAAAAAAAAGCACTGCAGTTCCAAGGCGTGTGGGCCAGTGACTTCCTTGGGAAGTTTTCCAAGTTTTCCACCTGAACAATCATGGGCGAGACCTCCAATTTTAAGGGAGTAATAATGTCATCAACAAATGAGAGCTTGTTTTATCATGTTTTATCAATGGATTGGTGTAAGGGAAAAGTTACAGGAAATACCAATATTTCATGGGAAAATCTATGGTTTCCTGTAGGTTTTCCCACGAAAACCAATCCATTGAGACTGCAACTGCAACCAGCCAAATCCCCAAGGGTTTTAGCCTGGTGCGCGGCGCAAACGCCTTGCGGCACCTCAGGTTGCCTCAGGTCCAATGTTGCCCGGAGGGTGGCGCCTCAATGGAGTGGTTAAAGGGAACATTTTTAACCGGAAAGCACCATATTTCATGGGAAAACCGGAAAACCTTTGGTTTCCCTTAAAATCTGTGGATGGTGGCGAAATCCTGCACCAGGCAGGTAAAAAACATGGGATTCCAATGAAACACGGTAAATCTTGGGATTACAATGGTACCATCTACCTGCCTGGTTTTCCGGATTTCGTAACCATCCACAGTAGAGCACCCCTTTATTTGCCGTGGTTGATCAATGTTGATGAATGTTGATCATCATGTTTCCTATTACCCTCTGGTAAACTAACATAGCTATTGAACATGGCCATTTATAGTGAGTTTTCCCATTAAAAATGGTGATTTTCCATAGTTATGTTAGTTTACCAGAGGGTAGAATGGCAATGTGGAGGTACCTCTCCCATTTTCAGACCAATCCATATATAGAAACCATGGTCATGAATCCGTGTGCGATGACCTTTGCAGTTCTTCTTCTCCGGTACAAGTTACACTTTTGTAGGCCGGATGAAGCGGCATGCATTAAAACGTGAATTGTCAACCGTAGCCAAGGTTCCCTATCAGGCGCAAGGTTTCCCATTGCTAAATGAGGCCTGCTACCACCAAGGTCCTGGACCGGGCTCCTGTTATTTTATCTTTCGGTATCGGAACATCATTCCCATTCTGGATTTTTCCTTAGTCGCACTACTATTGCTTCTCAACACATCTTGGTTGGTTCTATCCTTGCTTTTGTGTTTGGTTGCACCTGGCAAAAAACCAGTTCTTTATATCCTCCAGTAGTCAAACGCAGCAATTGGAGATCCCCTATAAATGGAGGTTCTAGTGGGAACATAATCTATACAAAGTGGATTTTCCATTGCCAATTTTATTACCGGAGATTAATCATTCCTGTGGATCAAGCCATGTCCTGCGCGCACTAGACCTCCCAGTGTTGACCCCGTGTCAGCAAGGTTTCATTCGGTCACTGTGCCACCGCGAGGGGCTTGTGCAAGGACTGCTTCTGCGATAAGTGAGCCCATGTAAGGACACTCCTTCACAAGTACAGTGTATCACATCCATCCATGTGCCTGAGACGGCCATAGAATTTGGATGGGGCGCCTTCAAAGTTCACTGCGTTTTCGGGTGCCTTTTGGCCTGTTCGTGCATACATATTCCTGTGTACACACACACCCTGTATATATATATATATCGTAATATATTGATCTATATATTGCATATATATATATATTTGTCGTATCTACCTTACACAAACGAACATTTCCTGCAGATAAAAGGAAAAACACACACACATATATATATATATATTATATTATATATATATATATATTATACGTATGTATATATATATAACCAATCACATCCTCCCAATATGAACATCGACCGATCTACATGTTTTACATCGGCCGGGGCCGGGTTTCCCGATCTCCAGGACACCTTCGGCTGGCTCTGCAACCCCCGTTGTCCCCGTGGGGATGGTGGAGCCTGTGACTCGACAGGCCGATGAGTCACGATGCAGGGGTGCTTGGTTTCCGGGAATTTCTTATACCCTCTGGTAAACTAACAGTTTGCTATTGAAAATGGCCTTTTATAGTGGATTTTCCCATGAAAAATGGTGGATCTTTCCAGTTCGCTATGTTAAATTACCAGAGGGTATATGTTGTTTTGGCAGTGGTTGCGTTGTTTTTCCATGATTTTTCCTATATATATATACAGTATATCTATTGTATAATGATAATAGTAATGATGATACTGATGATAAGTGTCTGTTATGATCATTGTAACTACTAGTGACTAGTGTTATTTTGTTGGTTTCTTATTTTCTTGATCTCTTACCTTAATGAACAAAGTCTTCTTTGAAACTTGCTAGCTTTCACCAGCTTCGCGGTGGAATCAATTGGCAGTCTATGACATCATTCTCATCTAAGAGGAGGAAAAACTCACCTGCAAAAGGGGGAAATCTTCCATTTCTATGTTGGATTATGTTGGTTTATTCCATTGCAGCCTGAAAATTGTTGGCCTTGGTATTTCGATGTGCTGGCCCGGCCGGCCTTGGGAAAGGCTGCCACGCGCAGTTTTAGTGCAGTGCAGGGTAGCTCAGGGGCATCCACATGCGGAAACACATCCATGATGCGTTGTGAAATACAGCCCCTGTATGTTCAAAATTGTTCATTTCTATCCCTACCAGGAATGATGATCCCCAACCCTTGCCGGTGGGGGTTTCATGTTGTTTCCAATTTTTATTGACACCAACCATCCACCAGATTTAGAAGAGTTATTTTGGAGTGATAAACCTTCCGATTGTGGATCTTGATGTCTTAGGTTAGAATTTGAGTTCATCAATATATATATATATATAGAAGGCTAAAATGTCAACACTGTTTGCCTTGATGTTTTCCATGTTTTTGCATGAACCTTGGGTGCGGTGCGTTCTATTCCAAATATGTCAGTAGAAGCAGGGCTTCCAGTTTGTTTGACCCCGTCGGGGTTTGAAATGGTTCCCTTTTGGAAGACACACCTGTACACAGTCTGTGTATGTGTTTGTGACCAATCACCACACCAATCAAATTAGATATGATATCAACCATGATCAGTAAATTTCTGTTGTCGTTTTGGTTTGTTTAGGTCCTATAGCCTATATTCCTACGGTCCAATTAAATTATATATATGTGTGTATAGATATCCACGACTATTACCAGCATTCTTTTGACAAACTAGCTGCCATCCTTGGTCCTTGGATCCAATTACTCAATTTGCTGAGGGTACCTTCTACAAAAGCGCAGGGGGGCTCAGCGTTTTCTGACCTTTGGCAAGTTGACCAGTAGAAAGGGAATGTTGCCAAACACCGCCTGGTTGTTCTTCGCCTCGTTCATCTTGTTTTAGAAAGATGATGTCAGGCTCAAGCGAGTCATATTTTTCATCATATTTTGACATCAAACAGCAGTTGATGATAAAGGCAAGAAGGTAAACCCAGGTAGACTTGCGCATCTACTACCTGTCTCCAAGTTGTCTTTTGAAATTACTTTCACCATTTACACCATTTATTCCTTGATGAGCAACGTCTAGTGACATTCAGTTTTACTTGTGATGATGCAGCTGACATTCACTTGTTGCCGCCGTTATGGGGGCAGCTCCTTTTTTAAACCGGTTTGTAAATTGAACATTCCAAAGCCAACCGCTGGAGCTATGTACCAATTTTAATGATGAATCTCTGTATGAAAACCCTACTGTACTAAACAGCAACAGTTTCTCAGCGTGCCTGCGGTGCCTGCACAATACATTGGGAGAAGTGACCCACTTATAACTGGCAGCATCACAAGTTCCAGCTGTGATTGAGGCCGGCTATGATCATGCGGCAGGCTGTGGTCAGGATGGTGTTGATGTTGAAGACTCAAGACACCATGTAGCAGATGCAGATGTTCATAGTGTCATAGATATGAAGCAGCGAAACAGGTAATGTTATGTAATGTTAAACAATAGCCAATAATTGCAACTATTATAGTGTGCTATTAGTAACATACCCTCCGGTAAACTAACATAACTATGGAAAATCACCATTTTTCATGGGAAATTCCACTATAAAATTGTCATTTTCAATAGCTATTTTGACATAACCAGAGGGTAGGTGGTTTTTTCTTTCATTCTGGATGACCTGCCTGTCAGACCTCCTTGACGAACTTTGGTGTTGCACGGGCAAGTCAGGCAAGTCGCTCAGAGAACTTGGAGCTATTCGACATGAAAGATGAACCACTGCTGAATTGGGGTGGTTTATGGTGTATATATTGAATTATATTGATGCATATTGTGTTTTTTCTGCCAATTTCTTTGGAAATTCTGTTTGGGACCTTCTGAATGTCTACTCATTTCCAGATTTCCATTACGCCACCCGCTCGCGTTTCGGAGAAAACGGGGCCTTTCTCGTTCCAAGGCGCCCGATGTCTTTCCAGCGCCGCCGCTTGAGGCGGCGCGAGGAAGGCGGCCATCAGCGCCGGTGGCCTCCCAGGACCTCTGTCATGCAATGTTCATGTTGGGATTACCCTCTGGTAATTTAACATAGCTATTAAAAATGGCCATTTATAGTGGATTTACCCATAAAAAATGGTGATTTTCCATAGTTATGTTAGTTTACCAGAGGGTAATCATCATTTGTCTGGCTGGTCTCACTCTATTTTGCTCTTTGCTTTTTCTCCAGGACAGGAAAAGCATGGAAAAGCACCGTTTTGGTTTGGTTTTGCTCTATGTTTTGGGTTGGTTTTCACCGAAAACTTTGCGCCGTTTTTTACCATTGGTTTTACTGTGACCATCAGAGGAACAAACTCTCGGAGCCTCAAGCCTGGAAGGTTTAAGGGTGCGCCCCCGCCACCTCTGTCTGCTACGGGAAACGTTTGCGGGTGGTGTGTAGTAATGTTAGCCCCCAAAGGTAGTAGATCCCCCCTAGGTTCAATACATTATTATAAATGTATTGGGCATAAAGTAGCTAGGGAGGGTGATAAAGCAAGAGTAAACTATCCCTAAAATTGGATGGTTTATACCACCCATTTGTGTTTTAAAAACAGGGATGGTGTACTATTGCTCTACTAACATATACTAACATTAACTCCCAAACAAGATGCCCAAAAGTGTTTCCAGAATATTTACCAAATGATATTTGACTGATATTCCCGGCTGTTCAACTTGGCTTTTCGATCTACGACTGTTTTTTTTTTAAGACCATTTTACCATGGGATCTTTACCTGGTAACATTTTCAGGGAAGATCTTCTGGTTTTCATGTTTGGTGGTAATTGTATGTAATTGTCATAAACCTAACCTAGTATCCAAAATGATTAGAGAGAGCTGACTATGGTAGATTATAGGTTTATTATTGGCTTTGCTACACATCCAACCGGTGGTTTATGGCTGGCTGGCAACTTTTATGTTCGCCGGAAGTCTCTTTGGGGATGATAGGAACCAGGATGAACAGACCCATAGCAATTCGAGCTTTTTCCCACGGTACGTCAAAGAGGTGACAAGCCAACAGCTACGGCAGCTACGCACGTCTCATGCCAAATGACTGGTTCATGGTTTCATCTTCAATCCCTGTTGACGTGTCACAGCTTGGACTGCTGCTTCATCGGAGGTTCAAGGAGCTTTGGAACAGGTTATTATTCTGTAGATCAACCGTGGAAACTCATCACTTAACCAGTCAAGTTTGCCATCTCCTACTCCCCAATCATTCCACCTGGTCACACTCTGCAAGATGTATTCAGAAGATCCGTCACATGGTCTCAAATTCATGCGACATTCTCATTCTTTGCAAGTTGGTTGAGCTTTTGACATGGGTTATTGATGGTTATTGATGGTTATTGATGGTTATTGATTGTTATTGATTGTTATTGATGGTTATTGATTGAGCATAGAGGGGTCATGTTGAGCCAACTACTTGGACTTTCTATGAACTTCTGGATGTTCATCCACCACACCCAACAAGTTCACCAATTCTTTCCCCAGCAGCATGATTTGGCTCCTGTCCGCACTGATCGTTGCACAACACCTGAAGGCGGGAGCGAAGGACTATCCAAGTGGCAAGTTGAAGCTCTTGCCAAGAGAAATTAGTTAATAAATCCATCCCTTACAGTTTTATTATGTTTTATTAAACGCCCCCTCAATGGTCCCACATATGTGCAAAACCTCTATGAAGCCATGGTTTAGGGACATTAAATTAGGAAGGGAGGATTTTTGTGTTTTAGGGAAACCTTTTCGCAGAACCAGGCATCCTTTGCCTTCAGTGCCGCAGAACACCTTTCGGCGCCACACTGCCGCGGACTTAGCAGACTTAGCACGACACCGCCGTGCTGCCACTGGAAGTCTGACTCTCCAAGCAACCACAAAACTAGAAGCGGGTAGATGGAGATATGTGTATATAAATCATTTATTATGTAGAGATTGTAAAGGTCGAGATACCAAGCATTTTGGACATGCACATGACGAAGCATTGTAATCGAGGCGGATAGCTGGAAGGTCAAATGAATTCTGAGTGTGTTTTGGTTGTGGGAAGAATGCTTCTTAATTGCATTCAGCTCCGATTCGTTCAAAAAAACCGCATGAGGAATGACATGAAGGGTTCGTTGTGGTTCGTTAATGTGGGGAGTCCTATTGGTCCTATTGAGAAGGGAGGCTCATTGCACATCATTGCACGCTAGTTCCGCTGGTTCACAGGCGCCCAATTTGGATTGTCCAGCCGCGAAGATGGCAGCTGGCGAGCAGTTGCGAACACCGCGCTGCAATGCCAGAGGCGCGCGCACGGTGCAACTCATCCCCTGCAAAGACGGGCCTCAACTGTGGACGATGACGATGACTATGGTATGGTCCCAAGCAACTCCCAGCTACATCATGTTAGATGAAAAAAAAGGGATGTATGGGGGAATTGGTTCGAATGTCATCCATTATTTTGTGAGATCTTCTTTTGGATCTTTTGGGCCCTTGCGGCCCTTGCGTTCCATCCCCACCCTCCCATGGTTCGAAGACCAGGCCCGAAACGACCAGCAAGCGCGGGTAATGTTGGGGATGGGGGGATGATGGGTATGAGTCAAAATTATTGATCCCATGCAAAATGAATATGGTTCCAAAAATGGATGTGTGCATGAATCACGTTGAATCACTACATGGACATGGTTCAACAGTGCTTACCTCATCATGCGTTTATAGCAATACCCAGAAAGAGACAAAAAAAAGAACAGACAAGTACAACATCCCACCAAAAAAGAACGGACAATTCAACATGTTCTATCCTTTTGACAGTTACTACGATGCGTAATGATTATAAATTATGATGGATCAATTGATAGTGCACTAAAAAAACCATATTCAGAAACTAATGACATAAGCGTGACATGACCAAATGAATGCACATTAAAAAAAAGAGTCACTTTGCCTAAGAGACGGTGCTCAGGGCCTGCTTTACCTCGAGTCGCGAAGGTCTGAAAACCGGGGGTTGCTGTTGGAGATACTGGTTCAGGACCCCCAATGGGTTGATGATTGCGGGGGATTCTACTGACCAAAATATTTTGATGATTGATTGGTCAGTAGATGACTCTAATATTGGTCAGTGTTGATCAAATATTGATGATGACTGGGGATTCCCCAATATTTGATTTTTGATGATTGGGGAAGATCAAAATAGATTGTGACATATTGTGACCATTAAGACATGTTTTTTTTTTCCCGGATTTTTAAGCATGGTTCGGTCTTAACAAAAATGGATGGACGCCAGACTTAAACGACGGTGATCCCCTGCTCACGCAACCTGACTTCGCGTATCTTAGAACATCCAGGTTTATGGTGGTTTAATGGGATATAATGGGATTTTATGGTGGTTTAATGGGATTGAAAGCTTATCTTTCCTCGAGTAGACGCCTCGGGAGTCAACCAAGGGGCCATCCATAGGAGATTTGTTGATTCTCAATGACTACTCCACCACAGTCCAAATGGTCCAATTCCATATTTGTTCGCGTTAATATCCCGATTCCATCCCAGGGCCCCAGGGCGAAGTTTCGTTTTTGAATCAATCCATCCATGATATGCTCATCACTTACATTGCAACACTCGCCCAGCGGCCGTTTTTCGCAGGTGCTGGAGCGGGCTCATTGAGCTTGTTTTCCGGTGCCGTCAGTGGGCAGCCCGAAAACTCAGCTGGGACCATCATCTCAGTGGCCCTGCCAAGCTCTTCCAGACTTTTCCGAAATATGACCTGTTTCAAACGTCACCAGCTGGCAAGGGAAATAGTGTGTATTGTTGGTGGATGGGTGGTACCATATTTCGTTTGGGGTTATGTTGTTTTTTTTCAGTAGGCGGAGCGTTTCAAACAAAGCGCAAACTGTTACGGGACACGGCTCTGGGAGCCCCGAATTCATCTGGTGCAGCATGGTATGGCACCTAGGCTGGCATTGCACAGCTGCTTTTTTTGAGGGGGCAGGAAAACCAACTATAACATGATGATATGGGCAACTACATCTGCATAGAAACTAGTGCGGATTGTCAATTGTCAGATTAGGCTGTCACAGGATAAAACCTCTTGCTAGCCCTGGTAATAGCAAGTGTGTCTCATCTTTTGAATGTAGCATCTCCATCAAAAACTGGTTGGAAGGCTTGGTGAACTTCCGTCCCTCTTTCTTTCGGCGGTTTTTCTGGGGAACATTCATCAGAAAAAAACACGCACCTCAATTTTCACCCCAATCTAGATATGAAAACACTCTTCCATTATAGCACCAATGGTTATGCCCCCTTTTTTTTATTCAGGCCCCTTTTTTGTGTGACAAAAACATGGTGCTTGGATGTTGGACAGCGACAGCGGTCGCACCGCCGAGGCCTTGTCGTAACTTCACCTTCTTCAGCGACACAAAGCTCTGCTACCTCAGCGGCTCCGGAAGTTCTCAGGTCATCGCATGGTCATCACGGGGAATCATCGTGCCAGATCTGCCAGTAAGATGGGCAGATCTAGAGGCTTTTTTGTGGTAGCATCCCACCCTTCCGGACCATTCCTTAGAAAACTTGGGGCAATCAATGCAATCATGTAGATCTGATTGGTGGTGACTGGAACATGGCTGGATTATTTTCCCATATGTTGGGAATAATCGAAGCAGCCTGGCAAGATCTTCTCGGAACTGCGACCTCGAGTGATGATATCAACCACAACCAAGTTGTTGTTTCCATTTTGTCTAATTAATTCCCCGTGAAAACTAAGGTGAAAATGCCAAGAAGATATATTTCCAAGGGGGACATCATTTTCCACAACCAGTTCTTTGAATTCCATAGGCTGCCATGAATGGAAACTGCAATGTATGGAGGTGAAGACGACGAAAGAAGCGCACGCCATTAGTGGGCCCAAGGAGCCCCAAGATTTTGCACACTCCTTCAGGTCTACAATGCAGTTGAACTTGTGACATGGTTGCTGTAAGGAGTACGCGTTTGGGACATCTTCCGGTAGTTAGATGTGGCAATGCAAAGATGTGGGCAGATCACTTGATCAATTTGAACCTATGGCCAGAGCTATGTCTCTACACGGAGAAGGCGAAGAACATCAAAGAACTATCCCAGAGAAAAAACAACTTAAAAAATCTATAACATCTACATACATCATCATACATCTATATTAATCGGTTTTGTTCCCCCCAGATTAGCTAAGATGAAAGGGTCCGCCTGCTGTTTTCCAGGACTGCCCTGCCGAGATAGGTGCCCGGCTGGAGGGCAAAGAGCAGCTCAGTTGAGATGGCGTTGACGGCAGTTTTTGGGGTCAAAAATGGCTGGAAATTTTCGCCCGAAATTATCCATATTATCCAGCCGTTTTTAAAACTCGGTTTAATGTTGGGTGGGGGGAAGGGGGATCTAAAACTCAGCAGAATTTAGGGAAATGAAGTGCCCTGAAGATACCTGAAGCTGGTAGTTAAAACAGAAACTGGTGGTGGAACATGGCAATTTAGCCGTTTAGCCAAAAAGGGAACTGAACCAAGAGAGCCGGGGGGCACAAAGAAACTTTACATGGCCTTGAACCCTTCAAGTTTGGGGCTTACTACTTTGCTGGTAATGTCAAAACACTGGAGACTTGGGGAAGATTCCATGCAAAGTCTTCAGACGTCGCGAGTCTATTTTGTTTGTGTTCCAATCAAAAGCCTTCGGAAAAGCCTTCGGAAAAGCCATCTTGACCTTGGATCACCCGGTATCTTTCTTCAACAGTGTTATGTATTTCCAACGTTAACATAACCACACCAAGCTCTTCAAGCTCTTCACCCAGCCCAACCTGTTCCTACTACACCCGAGCTGGCGGCCCAACCTTTGGCCCCAGTGCTGGTGCCTGATGCTGTGGCCCGGGCCTTGCGCAGTTTCCCAGCTGACACAGCTGCTGGCCCCTCTGGATTGCGGGTCCAACATCTTCGGGAAGCTTGTGCGTCTGGCTCGTCCGAAGCGTTGCTACAACAACTCTGCGGGGTGGTCGGCTTGCTAGCTCAAGGCCAAGCATGTGCTGCTGTAGCTCCCAGCCTGGCAGGTGCTAGTCTGGTGGCTCTGCCAAAACCCAATGGTGGCGTGCGGCCCATTGCCGTTGGAGAAATCCTACGCCGCCTCACGGCCAAGTGTTTGATGGAGGCTGTGCGGGATGAGG
>Ga0126342_10014656_pt1 | contig 13815 bp, 9 predicted proteins | sample Cyp1metagenome_FD_92528 | JGI IMG/M metagenome (GOLD analysis project Ga0126342, IMG submission 92528) | Coral microbial communities from Lord Howe Island, Old Settlement Bay, Australia - Cyphastrea 1 metagenome | ecosystem: Host-associated > Invertebrates > Cnidaria > Coral ...
CATCTTCTGCAAAGTGACATGCAATTCATATGATCGAATCAAAATGTCCTGCTCATCATCTCTGTCGGACCTGTTGCAGTCATATTGAAAGACTTCTATGTCACTTTCTATTGGTGCTGCCATGATATTTCACAAACGTAGGCGTAAGCGAGTAAAAACGTAGGCTTAAGCGAGGTACTGACCATATCAAATCTGGTCGCCGTGATATTGTCAGACTTACTCACAAAAAGTTCTTTGAACAGACATGTTTGGCGAAGGTGGCTCGAAGCCCATCACATTTGGTCTTCTTGATGTCTGTCGTATAATATGATAGTCCTATACACCGTGACTGGTGGAGATCCGGCAAATTTGCCCAAAGCACCCGCTGTCCAGGCAGATTTCTTGCCATCAAGCCATGGTAGCAACTCTAGCAGTCACCTACCCACTGACATGGGACGCTTGGCATCGCTTGGCCGCAAGTTCATCAGCCACCTCCTCATGGCCATCTATCAAGGCCAAATCACAAGCAGTTTGTCCTTTCTTTGCTGCCAGATCACTGTGCAATGGAGCTACACTGGTTTTCGTGTACTGATTCTATTCTTGTTGGCCCCGGCTTCAAGCAGTACACGGACCTTGTCGAGATGTCCTCCTGCGGCTGCAATCCACAAAGGTGACATCCCATCATCATTTGCCTTGTCTTTTGCAGCGCCACATGCAAGCAGCCAGCGGACAATTTCAAACTGACCCTTGTCAGCTGCAGCAAACAGTGGCGTTGATCCTTTCTGGCCCCAGCCTCAACCAGGAAGCGGACAACGTCAAGATGCCCTGCCTGAGCCACAACATGCAAAGGTGTCCACCTTGGTTCAGCGGTACTGTAGGTCCTTGTCCAATCCGGTTTCAGTCAGGAAACGAACGATGTTGAGAATGTTGAGATGCCTTGTGTTCCCACTTTCCGTCGGCCCCAACTTCACCCAGAAGGCGGATGGTAGGATGGCCCCTAAAAGCTGCCCCAAAGGCGTCCGCCCATTTGAATCTCATCTTTCTCTGCACCTCAAGCAATAGCTTCAATGGTGCTGTATGTCCATGCTCAGCCGCGTGGTGCAGCGGAGTCTCGCCGGCATTATCTGTCACGCTGGGAGTCCGTGGCTGTTGCAACATTTGTTCAAGCGAAACTGCATCATTCTTCTTCGGTGTGGAGATGAGTTGTTGGTCTTGCTCTTCATCAGACGGCCAAAAGTCCAAAGTCACCAGCTGAACCTTGACAGAAGCCCGGGCAAAGACCGTATCATCTGGGATCTCGGAGCCATCTAAGCCGTCTGCAAGCAGTTTTTGCCGAAATCTGGTGACGCCAACCTTGGCTGCCAAGCATTGTTTCACATACTTGGCCGACTTTCCTTTGAACTCGTCTGGGTCAAGGAATGCCAGCGTCTCGCCTGAGACCGCGGAGCACACCTCCATGGCTGCAATTGCCAGATCTGTAAAGATTCGAAAGATCTTTATATCATGTTGTATCTTCGACGAGACTTATTGAACTATTGAGATGTACAGACCCACCCAAATCATTATAACATATTATAACGACGGTTTATTGATAGGCATTCTTCCCAATATATTGGATAGATTTGGATAGTACAACATCCTACAATCTATCCAAATCTATCCCAAGTGGATCCTGACAGTTGGCAATGTGACTCATGTTCAGGTCGAATCACATCGTTCAACCGTAGCTTCTCCCTGCTGAATTGCTCCCAAAGAATTCATGCCAGAACAAAACAGGCCTCGAAATATTTGAATCATCTTGAATCCCTTGAAATCAGTAAATTTTATTATGCCTCAAAGCTGGGGTCAACCAGACACTGGTTGAAGTCTGCAGGTTTGATACGATGACCTCAAAGGCCTGCAAAAACTACATGCCACAGCCGATTCACTCCCCTCTAGGCCCAGGTGCAATCGGATAGCCCTAAGAGAACAGATCCAGGTCCCTATTAAAACTGGAAGAACCATTGGTCTTTGTAAAGTTGTAGAGATTAGAAGGAGCTCCAAGTCGTGCTGCGGGAGATACCCCCTCGACCTCTCAAACGCTCCAAAAAAAAGAAATGTTGCAAACCAGCAAGGAACGGAGGTTAAAATTTGAATTTGCAGACAATAAAGCAACGATGTGTGTATAATACACTCCGGCAATCCAGATGTTGATTAAATTTAATTATATATATATATATATATTATGTATAATACATTTAAATAGATTTCGATATTAACATATCGATACATATCGTAGTTTGCCGGAAGAAGACTTCTGGTCTCTTCGAAGTGTCCACCCCTCTGAGGAATTCCCTATCATTAAAGATCAATAAAGTATATGTTGCAAACCCCTGGTATGTGGGGACCTTCCCCTAGAGCGGAACAACACTGGATCGGGTTTCTGGCTTTCCGTTCTCCTCCCCGAGTTCGATTCCATGGCCTCGTGAGGAAAAAAAACTCAAATGGGCTGTGCAAACTTGGCAAAATCTGTTCCAATTTCACCAGAGTTTCCAGTTCCAACATTGACTCACTTCGTCATCGTTTTCGTTTGAATTTGAAGAGAAAAAGCAGGTTACAAAACCTTTTTGTTAAAACGAAAAAACAAAACCGTTTCACCGTTTTCTCCTTTCGCCATCGGAAAGCTCTGAGCTGAGCTCCGAAAGGGTCCAACTCCACCATGGCCTCGGCGAGCTCGGAGCTCCCGTCGAGTCTGTCGAGTCTGTCATCACACCCGGTCACACCCGGTGGCATTCCCTGGTTTTTGGTTTTTAGAGTAACGGTATGCATCGGTATGCATCGGTATGCTGGTTTCCCGTATTTCACGGTCTCGTAACGGTTCTTTATCTCATCTTGGGTAACGTGTTTTAATGTCTTTTGACACGTTACGCTTTAAGCATTCTGATCATTTCTGATCACTTAAACTCGTAACGGATGGCCACAACGGAAGTGGAAATCCCAACCTGTCAGAAAGAAGTGGCCAAAAAACGCTGTTTGCCGAGATGAAACGAGTCGACCAAGCGTCATGGTGCAATGATCAGTGATGGCAGTGATGGATAGGAAGTCAAAATGTGCCGAAAATTGGATGGTTCAATGAGTTTTGCGTGCCTTCAGACATCTTCAGACTATAGGAACAAATATCACTTCAGTTTTGAGCGACTGTCCTTTTTCCGCGACGCAAAATCATACGCCAAACACAACCTGACAACACACATCAACACACCATGGTTTTGATACCGGGAGTGTCCCACAAATTTGACAAAGTATACCCGAATAATCCCGAATAATCCTGTCTGTTTGATTCCCATAGTGACACCACGACATCGGCGGAATGACACTGCTGTGTCCTGAGAGCCGCTCGGCTTGATGGGCAACTTCCTGTCAAAGACAGGCTGCAGACCCGTCTGAGGGTTGGGTGGCTGCAAGCATACAAAAAGTGAAAAAAAAACATGAAAAAAATATTACGATAACATGATCGAACAAACTGTAAAAAGTTTATGGATACATGTTGAAGGATGTCAATATTGTCAACATTGGAGCATTGTAAAATTTACACAAATCCAGAAGCTGCAAAGTGAAATTCTCATGAAATACCCAGCAAAGTGCAGCAATTTTACCCATCCGAAGTGTTCCAAAGTCTCCAACAGGTTGATCACTTCCAAACTATTCCCAGCCTTTGGTGGTCCCAGGACCGCCGAGACTGCAGTGCCAGCTGCTCTGAGGGCAGTTTCCACCTGCCCATTTCATGTGAAGCCCAAAATCAATCCAAATCCAAGCCATTTGTTTAGTTCAATTCTCCTTGGTGAAAATTCATGGAAGGACGATCCTTTCCATCGTCACTGGATTTTTCCGCCTCAGCCATCGAAGCTTGGCAGAGCGGACCAGTGCCGCTGCGCAAGGCCAAAACCACCTGTCCCAAGCTGTGGCTACGAGATGCTACACCAGTTGCTACAGTACCAGTTTTGATGGACTAAAAGTTCTTGTAACCAAAATGGTGTGGCCAAGCCGCCCAGGAAATTGAAGTGGGAATCCAAGCAACTGAAATTTGGGATATCGGGAATTGGGAATCACCAGGAGATATAACCAACAGTACTGGTGAAAATTGGGCCATTAATGCCTATAACCTGCAAGAACCAGCACAAAATCACCTTCAGCATCGTAGATCTCTGGGGCCGACCAACAGAGAATTGCCAGTTGGTGATTGGGGTTGCCCTTCCGTACTTTCAACGACATGGAAAATCTGCCATTTATAGATGAATTATATATGATTTATAGGTGATCTTTACATTGATTTACCAAAATGTCTTGATCTTGTCATCGTGTCACCTTTAAATTATCAACCTGATCGGTTGGAGAAACAGAGCTTGACAGCTTGAATCCGAAGATCTCCGAAGATCTCCGAAGCACATTCACACACCGCTCGCCTGGCAAAGATAGGACAGGGCCTTCCCCGGCTCTTTCAATCGCAAATGGACGGCACCTGGATCCCATGTGACTCGATTCAAGAAACTCACAGTGTCTGCAAAGATCTGCAAAGGACTGCCCAAAGAACATCAAAGAAAATTAAAAGAACATCAAAGAACGTGGCAACTAGTGACTTCCTCATTCCAAATCTGCATCGATATCGTTGTTTGGAGATTTCGGAGAAGTTCCTTGCGTCGCCTTTGTCGTCGTCTTGTCGTTGTCTATGTTTTCCCAGGAACCCCTGGGCTTCCAGGCTGAGGTTGAGAAGAATGGCAGGATGTGCCCACTTGGCTTGACCGTTGGCCCCCTGCGTCACGATTTATCTCGAATGGTGAGATTCTGTGCGAAGTTCCAATCTGAAAGTGGTAGGTCCTGGTAGGTCCTGGTAGGTGTGGTAGGATTGAATTTGCGATTTTTTTGGATTCAAGAGGTGGCCCGATTCTGCACAATAGTCACACTTCAGGTTTGAAAAGGTAAAAAGTTCTATAAGAATGACCTAAGAAAGGATGAATAGAAACAGCGCCGTGTCTCTGGCTGTTGACTCTGTATACCTTTCTGCCGTTTCAGTCACCATGGGCCTGTTCCAAGAAGCGCACAGCTGCGCGTGGCTTGTTGCGCAGCTGATAGTAGTGTCCCAGACCACCATGGCACAGGGCCCGCAGGAAAGGCCGCAAGGGTGTGTCGTGACAGTTATACGTCTCCTGCCACTGGGATACGACCAGGGCAATGTGATCCCTGTAGGACAAGATTGGGAAGCCCAGGAGACTGGGTGGAGTCGAGAGACTTTTCAGGATGAATCATGAATCTTGGTTTCATGAGTTTCATGGGTGGTTTCACTCAATGTTAGATGTACCCTGATGTTTATAAGATTTTATAAGTGGGTCCATGATTATGCATTTGAAATCTCCATCATCGACGATGCCATGCAGTCAAGACACAGCCACTTCAGGACGGGTCAGGATCTCCGCAACGCACCTGAAGGCTGTGGCAGCCAAGCATGCTAAGATCAAGGGGGGGCACATCATGTGTTCAACGACCAAAAACAAATGTTGCTCTTGCTCAATCGCATCCTGTGCCGTTGTCCTCAATTTATCTTGGAGGAGAGAAGGGCTGCTCATTCACGTTGTTTCTTCCGTAGTGTGCATGTGCCCTGTCGCCTTCATGGAGCAAATTTGCTCTAAATATTGAGAATCACCAATCGGTGGGGTCGAAAATTCAGACGCGAATCCAAACCTTGGGATTTTCCGGTAATCGATAAAGAGCTGGTCATACTCTCACTACATCTGAGCGAGTAAAACATTGCTATCATAACTCAACACATCATAGCGCAAAATGCAAAATCAGCCGTTTCCACCCATCCCAATCCATTTGGGATGGCAAATCTTTTGAAATAACTTTCATGGTGAAATCACCATCAAACAAAAAGAGTCAACTGGGCAAAAGTCAAATGATTGACACACACACGCACACAGAGTGAATGAGAATAGTTTCAGATCAGCAAGCTTCAAGATCCCAAGATCAACAATCTTGGCATCGCACCATGTGGCGCATTTAAGGCTCACCCCGTTCCGGGCTCCCCGGCAGCATCTGCAGCGCCTGCGAGTGCCACGTCTCCGGCGGCTCCGGCGGCTCGCCGCGCCGCGCCGGGTCGGCGGTGGCCAAGGTGTCCAAGGACCAGGCCACGGCCTGGGAGCACAACGGACAGGACGCAACGGAGGCCGTTTCCTGCGGTGTTGGCCAGAAAGATGTTTACTTTCTACGTAGAAAGTAAAGACAGGTTAGTAATGGTTAATACAAGTTACAAGATGTTACAAGTGTTTTTCTAAGAGTTTCGTATCAGATTCTGGATAACAATGAAATAACCAAGAAGGTTAATGTACATGTGGAAACGCAATTGCCATGTATCAACACATATCAAATGTGTAATTCTTCTGCTTCTCCATACTCTGTGCTGCTCTTTGAAAGAGCACCGTGTGGTTCAAGTAGTACGAGCTGTACCTCATTTCATTTAGGAGTGTGATAATGTGGAAGGGATTGACTTTGCTTAAATAGTTTAGCAGCTGTTGTTCCATTCCCAGGAAATACTCAAATGGAACCTCAATGAAGTACCCCCAAAGTTTACAGTGTACAGAATTCCTGCATGCTGCCATCTTGCCAGCAACTGAGCCATAGCCCCCAAATCATCTCCTAATTTAAGAAATTTAAGAGCCATGATTTGAAGGACATGGGTGAAACAAGGTGTCCCAAATTTGGGCCAGAAAGTTCCGGAAACCTCCAAGGTTTGGGAACGTGGCACAGCTCTTGGAATCGTGGGAAATGGGCCTCCCCTCCTAACATGCCAGCCAGGAAGAGCCTGGACCCCCCAGCGAGCACCATAGCGCATCGTCTCGCTGTCATACACCAGATATCTTGCAAATCTTGATGTGTTGGCCAAAAGGGGTAACGTGCGGAGTCGTACCATCGCCCCGGCATGTGCCCCACACCCGGCCAACGGTGTGTGAAAGGTGAAAAACTCGCCGTTCGAGCTTCAGTCCATGGGTAAGGCAGAGGGTTCACAAAGGCTTTGCAGCGCTTCAAAAGCTGTTCAAGGTCTCAAAGCGCTCACGTCAGGGTGCCCAAAGGCCAAACAGTCAGTGAAACTTTGCACTGAGACTCCTTGGTTCGCCTTGGTTCATCGGATGAATTCCCAGCCTTTTTCCAAAGAGGTCGGCCAAGCAACTGAGGCAGAAAGGCTGTGCCACCGCTGCCAAATCTCCTCTGGGGCAAGCAAACCTCAGACGCAGGTCCCGTCGCTGCCAGAGGAGAAACAATAAGCAACTACCACAAATATAAATTTTAATAATGTATAATAATCTTATGATATTATCATGAATTAGCATCTGTTTATCAAAAAAATCTGGCATAGTTTCATCATGTCTTCAAGAACATTTTATTTTTGCAAGGCCCCAGGTTGATCCCATGCCAGTCACATGCTTCTCTCAACCATCGTCAAACATCATGGAGGGTGACTTCTGAGTCCGAAAGGCTTTTCTTCTCTGCGAGGCAAAGCGCCGCTTCCAACTCGGCCAAGGTCGAGACCTACAGTAAGGTTTTCTGTCCCAAAAACATCCCAAAAGCAGAAACAGCCAGAGAATTTAAAATTTAGTGGGAATCCAATTCTGCGTCCAATCGCTGCGCAAATGGGTGACCCCGCTGGTTTTCCTTGCCGCAACAAGACCTAAGTGACGTCACAACTGGCAAACCCGCTGAAGTGAACGATCGACCAATGAGACCACGGGATCGTTTTACATCTTCGTGCCATGGCTTCCTGATGCTTCCTGTGTAGCTAAATAGTTTCCTAATGTTTCCGAGCACGGTTTCTGAACGGTCGACGGTCACAATTTAAGTCATCCCTTGTGGATCAGATAGTCTGTGGCTGCCCTAAACTTCAATATCTTCAATGAGAATCACCAGGTCAAGAAGAGTATGGCAAAGTTGGCACCCTGACAATCGCCGTTGATCCCAAGATATCTCAATCATGCCATCGCAGCTCGACTTTTCCATTGGCCAGCTGCATCTTGGATGCTCGGCCAAAATAAAACTGCCGCAGCCGTGAGGCAACCCCTCATAGCTGTTACACATTGTTACACTATGTTGCAGCCCTCGATGCTCCTTTCTTGGCGAAAACCCGGAGGTCAGGTGAATGAAGCAATGTCAACAAGAAATACGGCAGCCATTCAGTGATAAGACTCCAAGAAGAATAATATCGGCAGCTTTTGGGTGATTTGTTGGACTACAGAAACACATTCAACTTTGTTGCAGTGTCATTCAAACAACCAGGAACACTTGGCAGGGGCCAATTGGAACACCCTGGGCCATTCCTCAACATCCCTCTTTGGGGACTGTGCATCATACCGATTTCGGATTCCTATAGCTCTTCTTGAAGGAAGTTTGAACCAGTGGATGTGCCTGCCGAGTTGGCACCACTTTAACAGAGACGTATAAGATGTATAAGCAAAGCCTGCGATCAAGGCAAAACGGACAATAACCGTCCCACCATTGAAAAGTAGGTCCTCTGACAGGAAACAAAATCTTCACAGCCAACAAAATCAACAAATGTGCCGGCAGATGCACATCCTGGATTTGCTCAGCTCTGACGCAGGGTCACTCACTGCCACTGATCCATCAGGTTGGAGCAATGGTGATGCAGTGATTGAGAAAATCTGCGCCGGAACCCTAAACAGCATGCTGAGGGATCCTTGCAGACCAAAAAAAACAATGGAGAAATACCAGAAGTGGATATTGTAGAAAATGCCTGCGGATCCCCCATGGCATGGGCTAAGGCAGCTAGGTCAACTAAGTCAACTAAGTCATCTAAGTCATCTAAGTCATCTAAGTCATCTAAATCTAAGGTCTAGAACTCAAGACCGGGTAACTCGGGTAACATTAGCCTCTATTTCTGGGTGATCCGATGAAATCTGAAAGATTCTGAAAGATTCTGAAAGATTCTGAGAGTGACAACATCGTCTCTTGAAGTCGACATGAAAAACATTGAAAAACGACTGTTCGACTCAGTTCGGATCAACCCTCGCAGGGCGCGCACAACCTGACATGGCCCATGGGTGGGTCCATTTTGGCCCATCAACCCACTGGATCCACAGGTCTCAATTCCTGGATTGAACCATCCAAACTCTTCCATGGTTGGCCCACTTTGGCCATAGGACCTTGGTGAAGTGAAGATTTGTTTTTTTTTTTAATAAAGTCTACAAAAAGATCGAAAAGCTGTTTCCATGTGGTTCCATGTGATTCCATTTGTATTCCAATCACATGAACTTGGCCTGAAGCTGTACATGAAAACTGTACAGAATCTGGGGTTACTCGAAAATTGAAGGCGATGACCTCCCACCAAAGGATGTCCATGCCTTTGGGTGCCATGTTATACAAAATAGTTTGACCTTTGAGACAAAAAGGATTGTTGAAGTCTCTTAGTTAGAAAGTCTCTTAGAATTCTTAATTTCAATCTTTGCCGTTCTCAATCCAATTCAGCTGTTGGTTTCTCCGTTTCTCCCGTTGAAATCGCCTCAGGCCGCTACCTCGTCCGAAGACCGATTCGATGCTGGCGTGTCAGGTTGAAAAATTGGACCCAGGTCTACGGAGTCCATGGCCGGGTGACCTCTAAGATCTAGCCAGTTTAAATATGTTTAAATATGTTTAAATACCACAAGAACAGCTTCAGATTTTGATTCGAGGTGAGTGCCACAGTGGTTCTGTAATTTGTAGTTTAGTACCCAAAAAATGACAACGATGGATCTTGAATCGAATGCGCAATCGCAGATCGTCGCAGATCGTCGCAGATCACAGGTGCCCCACCTGCGTGCAGGTGCCGTACCACATCGTCGCAAGGACAAGTTCTGACCAGCACCCAGGGGCCTGACACAGGACACAGCCAGGACGCCAGGACGCCAGGAGATTGGGCCAAAAAACAAAAACGAACAGCGTCTCCCCCATTCCGAAGTTGTCCCCGAGTTCACGACAAGGTTCAAGCAGCTTCAAGCATATCATATATGTTCATTTCATATGAATCATATGATCCTCTCCAATGAGTGAGGTATTGTTGTTTGACATGTCTGATTATGTTTTAATCTCGATGTCAGGGTTGGAGAACAGGAATCCAGAAAAGCAAACCTTCTTCCAGCTTCTTGCCCTTAAAAGGCCTGGGGAAAGATGGAATCATGAGGCATAAACTAAATTGTAAAAACTGTGAGAATAACAAACATATATAGTAATCATATATATATAATATATGTATATATAATATGTATGATCATGACACTAAAGGTGCAACTCTTGCAAACACATCAAACACTGAACTTCTCGACTTCTCGACCAAGTTCCCTTCTCAAATTCCACCGAAGCAAGCCCCGTCCTTGGCCACTTGTGGCATCCTTGCTGGAAGGCGACGTCTGACTTGGAGCTGTACCAATCTCTTTCTCCAAAATGCCAATGACTGCGGCCATGTCGGGGCATGAGGAGTGATAAACGCCAAAACGACGCTGGGGCAATTGGATTTGCGGAATGCCTGGAATGTCTAGGTCGTCTGGGCAATTGCCGAGAAATTGATCTGGTACTGTTCAGGCTTGGGGGGAAACCCGGTTAGACTGATGACTTCGAAATCCAAAATAAGATTTCTGCAATCCGCTTTGAATTGTGTTATAAGAATTGTAAGAGGGGGTTGTCCAGTCGAAAATTGGCACAGGCAGGGTTAAATTCTGTTTCTCTTGGGCTGAAACATGAGCTTCCAATAAACGTCTTTGGTGGTGTTGCCTAATCCATCACAATCCTTATCCTTCAAGCAACACTGGTGTATATATGTCTATGGGTAACGTTTGCACTGTCATTGTCGACGCAAAGCGCGTTTGGAACCGATAGGTCCCCTCGCAACAAATATCTCAGTCCCGATCTCGGGATGTGTTGGCCAAAAGGGATAAACACTCGCTCCCGGCCAACGGCATCATACCACCATCCCAGTATGCACCCCACACTTGGCCAACTGTGTCGAAAAAAAGCCAGCGTTACCGCAGGCACAAGGCACAATGCTCACAGTCTTTACACAAGGAGCAATCCATCAAAGGCTCCCGCCCGTCCAAAAATGGGGTTGAAAAGGAGGAGCCTATAATTTTTATAAAAAGACAGTCGGGAAGCCTGCTTTCCAATCATTTCTAATCCTTCTATCTCTAAGAAAACATAGGTCCAATTTCGGAGTTGCAGCACGGTTGCGGCGCCTGCGACCTCCAAAGAACCGTAACTCTACACTCCTGGCACGATGCCGAGTGCTCATCCCCGCAAATCGCTCCATTGCAGAGGTACCATAGAGGTACCTGATGGTATTGTCTTCATTTCTTCAGATATCTCCAGGTAGTGTCTACCCCTTAACCATCACATACCATCACCCAACAAGTTCAAGGGGTGTTCTCATCAAAAACCTGGGCTCAGCATGGCTCAGCTCCTGCTATGCGGATAGGTGGTGTAGCTGCTTTTGCTCTGCGACTTGCTCTGGGGCCATGCACCTGGCTACGCGGCCTTGATGTGGATGGTGCGAAATTTAGAGGGAACACAAGATATCCGGATGCAATATCAACAGCAAGTTACAGCAAGTTTCAGCTAACTCCAAGTTGATAACCTCGGGGGCAAGTCATCCTTGTGACCACATGCATGGTCACAATACCTCTGCGCTCGTGGGGTTCACCCACAGGCCCTAAGGTCTGAAACTACTCATGCACTCCGGGCGTTTCAAATGTGTAATCCCCGGGTATCTCACCAAAACTTAGAACTTGAGGAGCCATCGCCCAATGAATTGAATGAACATACTGAAAGTGATTCCCATTAGATGTGAATCCCACAACTTTAATTTTGCAATTTTTTGCCATTGGATTTTGCCACTTCCAGAAGGCACAAATCATGGCAGGCTGACGGCGGCCCCACGTATTGCTCTGCTGTTCTGGGCGGTGAGATCTGGGGGGAAGTGCCCGGCCCGTTGAGAGGAAGCTGCATTGATGTCCTAACAAAACCTTGGAAAAACTGACAAGACTCAACAAGATGAAAATAACGATTGGATGAACTGACAATGTTTACCGGAAAAACACCCAACAAGTTGTTTGTTCACATGTCTTATCTTTTGAGGTAATGTTGAACATCAAAGGATCCTAAACAAAACGAAGATCAACAAAGACCAGCTTGCACAACTACCCAGTTTGCAAGTCTACAAGATCAATACTTGGATACCGGATCAGGCATTCTCGAAATTGAAGTGACTGAGTGCTTAAATAGAACCACCCTCTCAGAAGGATTTCCGTAGATTCCTGATATCACTACATTACTTACATTACTTACATTAGTATGTCAGATATGTCAGGATATGTCATAAATTGACCACTTCATGACGGTAACGTGACGGCTGCGATGCACCGAGGTCCACTCTTGGGGGGTCCACATACAGCAGCTGGCTGCGGGACAAGATATCCTGAGCGCCATAGCGGGCCATAGCGACGGCCTAGGAAAATTAGCCACAGATGCGGAAAATTCATGAAGATTGCTCTGACAACATCTGACCCTATCACAACAACTGTCTTTATTATTGCGGAAAAAAAGAATTTGCTGGCGGAGCAATGCCTCATCTGAGAGACCTCCTCGTCCACTTGGAAAGCCTGCGCAGAGTCAAACGTCGTATTCATCGTAATCATTGAAGCTGCCAAGCCGTCAGAAATTGCCTGGGTACAGTTTCCCCTCTAAGATGCAGCACCTGTATCAGACTTTATCGTGCCAAGGTCACAACCTTCAAGACATTTGGACTGGAGCAACAATTCCCATTAAATTGCAAGAATTGAATGAAGAACTGGAAACGACATGAAATTTGTATGGAATCAATCGCAGACGTCGCAGACCCCACTAAAATCTTTACTTCAGCCTTCAATGCCTTCAATCTACTCCAACTGAGCACCTCGTGTGTCGAAGGGCAGCGAGATGGGTGGAGCTTTGATAACCGAAGCCTCCTCCAAACTGCCCAGAGGCACCTGGGACCTGTTCCTGAACGAACGGCCGAACGGCGGTTTTTAAGCGCTGGAAAATTGGGATGCGATGGCATCACTACGTCCAAAAATTATGTGACTTAGTGGCTCAGTTTACATGTGTATATTATATATATATATATGCATGTATATATATATATAGTATATATATTAGTATATATATATATATATATATATTAGTATATATATATATGTATTAGTATATATATATATATATATTAGTATATATATATAATTATATATATATGTGTGTGAATAGGCATGTGTATGTAAGAGAAAGACATGCGTGTCTGTGTATATGTGTATCTAGACCTATGTATATATATATATATATGTGTGTGTGTGTGCGTGCATGCATGCATGTGTGTCCATCTCTATGCGTAAGATATCTATAATTATTATATATAATCTCGTCTCAACTACTGGCACAAAGTCGGCTCTTTTCACCTGCTGGTTCAAAGAGTCCCTGGTGTGCGCTTGGTATGCCATTGTTTGGCATCAGCACTGAGCTGAAAGACGAAGAGCTCGAAGACGTCAAGCAAAAAACAAAAAAGATCGCGCCAGAGTGCCAGAGTGCTGACACTTAAGCCATCAAGTTCAAAAAATGATCCACGACAGGGTGTTGACACTCAAGCTATCAAGTCTGCTCGAAATCTGCTAAAATTCACTTCCATCATTAAAATTCTGCTCTGCAAGAAACATCTGATACAGCACACACCAGGAGTGTTTGGATAGTTCTTCGATGCGAACTTTGGCGCTAGGAGTCAAGGTATGGATCAGGACATATGCA
>Ga0126342_10014657_pt1 | contig 13815 bp, 13 predicted proteins | sample Cyp1metagenome_FD_92528 | JGI IMG/M metagenome (GOLD analysis project Ga0126342, IMG submission 92528) | Coral microbial communities from Lord Howe Island, Old Settlement Bay, Australia - Cyphastrea 1 metagenome | ecosystem: Host-associated > Invertebrates > Cnidaria > Coral ...
TCCAAAAGCTGCCTGTCCTGCACGGTGAGTGCCACCACCAGGAGCACGGGGAATACGTGCCACAGCTCGACCAGTGCACCAAGATTCGGCCGCAGTGTCATAGCCCGCTTTTGGGCTCACTGCGTAGGCCTGCCTCTTGTTCTTGGCCATGTTGGTGTGGACCTCACGGACAAGGTCTGGTCGCAGTGGTGACTGCAACACATAGGGCATCGGCACGGTACCAGTCTTCTCGGAGGGGTTCTCGAAGTTGTAGATGGAGACTACCGGCCTGGCAGTCGCCATGGCCGCGACTCGTGCACTCTCTTAGTGCTGGGGTGTTTTTTTCCGGCCTTGAGGCGAAATGGCTACCATATCCTATCATTGTCTATAACTGCTCCAACATCAACTCTCAAATGACTGAGCATTCAGCATGTGGGTTTGTTTGAAAATAGGGTATCTGCAGTATCCCCAGATCCACTGGTTTCTCATGGTTTATCGGTTTATCGCCGTTCTTCCCCATCAAAATTGCATGAATTTTTTCGGGGTTCACGCACCCAGGGCTCCAGACACCAGCTACTCCATTGCCACCAAGAACACCATGTTGATGGTAATGTACTCTGTATGTGTGTATATATATAATTATATATATATATATATTATGTAATTCTATCTTTAATAATTTATAAAATTCTGACTCAAAAAGTTGGCACGAAAGAACCCACATGTTTTTGTTTCTGCCGTTCATACTGAACTTAATATCAATATCATTCAATATCCATTTCTCAGGTCTTCAAATCTTCTCACATCAATTCCAGGAGCTGAGCAGCTGAGCCATGCGCCAAATTGTAGCAATATTGCCCAGGATGGATGATGGACATGACGGATGAGGAATGGACTTCGGAATGGATGATTAGTGATGGAGGATGGACGCGATGGATGAGGAAACTTCGGGACCTCATAGTGTTGGACTTGGGCGATCTCAGGCGAATCTCAGGCTGCTTAATGGCTGCTTTTCTCTCCGCATGTTCGTTGCAGCGCAGCCGTAATTCACACAGAATTGCAAGCCCAGCCGTCAACTACTCCGAGTCTCAGGTTTTCGCCTCAATGACCTGTCGGAAAAGCTGGGGAAAAGCTGGGAATGGGCCACTGTTGCAGCAAGACTCTTACTCATAGAAGGATCTGTTAAAAGCTGAAAGCTGCATAGTACAACTTCCGAAAAGTTGTGATGGTTCCTGTTTCCACCAGAAATTGTGGTTTCTTCATGTGTCTTCTGGTATGTTTTATTTCGAAAACATTGAGAAGTGGTGCTTCAGCTCGATTCCCCAGCCTGCGCCTGAGGGTCGTAGTCCTCCAATTGGTCAGCTCCCGCTTGAATGCGCGCGGCTGCCTCGATCGCAGCATGGATCCACTTTGACATGTTTTTTCCCAGCAAAACTTGGTTTGTTTTGGGATCACGGGGATTCAAACTTCAGACCAAAATTCATCGAAATCCATATGAAAAAAATTGCCGGATCGATTTTGTTTGCGGCCTAAGCTGCTCAAGTGAGCTGACTTGGGTCACCCGAAACATCCCGAAACTACTCAAACTCTCAAGGGCTGCTAGTGAGGTGCTGCCTGGGAAACACACCTGGAGTCGCCCCGACCTATCCCCTCGCAACATCCACAACGTTGCCTCGATATGAAGCTCTGCGGAACGATGCAGCGGCACATCTGGAACCTCGCCGCACACCAGTGACACGGAAGACTCGGCGAGGAAATAAGGACAGCTTGAGATTTGGGAAGCTCCAAATGCCCCGCAAGATTTCAAATCATCCAAGAAATCCCATGGAATTTCGAGGACGAAGCTTTTCTGCCGACAGGTCGCATCACTTTGTCGCAGCAGCAGTTCGATCTCGGTACATCCCAAAATCACTCCAGCGTCAGCACCGCACTGGTAGAGTTCGACTCAGTGAAGGTCACATGCCAGTCACACGGGTCACGCGTAAACCACACAAGGGTGGGGCCCCCGTTTACGATAGCTAGGTTGGTGGGTTTAGAACTCCAAATTCACTTGGGTTTATGGTAGATATATCATGATATATCGAACTAGTTGATGGGGTGTGCAAACCAACAAACATTACTGGGGGGGTCCCTCCTTGTAGTTTCTGGGGCATAATAAAAATTGGGGGATGGGATTGTCATTGATGAGTTGGTAAAATCCGGAAGGAGTGGGGCCCATCAACAAGAAAGCACCACAACTATACCGTATATACCCTCCCTAGTGTCCAATACATGCCCCAAACGAAAACCTGGTTTAGTATTGGATCTATTCATGATTTGGGGGTTACATGAAATGTATTCAATGATATAATATATTAGCCAAGTATCCCCGCTTCAAGATGATTAAAGATGAAACCATGTTAAACCCCTTTGTTGTCGCGCAAACCGTAAACCCCATATTTTGTGGCTAAAACCCACCATGCTAACAAATAACGACACCGACACTGGGTGCTTCTGGTCCCTGCTTCAGCATGGTTTCCGAGGCACCTGCCATTTCTGCGAAGAAGTTCCGAGAAGCATCACTGAAGATTTCAAAACTCAACTCGCGACAAATGATGTCGTAGCAACGTTGCCTCACCCCGGGGCAGCTGTTCTTTTTGGTGGATGCAGCCCATGCGATTGGGGTGTGTGCCTGAAAAATGGAGGATAAATTTCAATAGACCCCAATGTATGCCAATTGTTATGGGGAATATATGGGAAAATGATGTTCAAATCACCAGCGGAATCTAACCTGGCAATCCGCTACCATCAGCACAATGGGTCCGCGATCCATGGGTCCATTGGGTCCGCACCGCTGGAGGAATGAAGCGGAAACGATCAACCATTCTCCCCTGAAGATCATGTTATTAGTGTTATGTTGTTACAATGTTGTTATAGTGGTGTTATGTTGTTATAGTGTTGTTATCAGGGGGAATGTCAGGGTCATCATTGTAACACTATAACAACAAGTTGACCCTGACATTCCCCCTGATTCATTTCATACCCATCACATCTAGCTCTAGGATGAAATACCCAGAGAAAAGGCTGATCAATCCTGAAATCATCCCCAAAATATGATGATTACAAAATCATAAGATATAAGTATATAATCAGTTGCTCATTGGATATTGCATTATGATTTACACGATATATAGAAAAGTCACCATAAACCCCGGTTTCTACAAAATATACTACTATATTTTACAGCAATATTCCGTGGTACCATTATACTATGATAATTTTCGCATCCGTGGTGCCGCCCAGTCGCCGATCTTCCTCCTTGGCAGGGACCACCACTTCAAAACCATGGAGCGCCAAACGTTCCTTGGGGAAACTCTGGGCGTTCAAAATGCCAGTGGTTTTTATTAACCCATCCCACAATATGTATGTATATATATGGGAAGACATTGTATCACTTCCGGATGGGATCACAGAAATATCTATGATACATCTCAAATATTTATCACGGATTTTATCCCCAAATGGGATCATCCCAGCAGCTGCTTGGGAAGCAGCTAGATATTCTGATTCCCAACGATCATCAACGGTTGCAGTAGAGAAGCGGATATGAACCACAGGAGTTACTTAGTTATTCTACGGTAGCAAACAAACACAAAAAAACACTGTTTGGAGCTGCTAGCACATTCGTGGCAAAGCCACAGCATGTTTCCGTGTTCTATTGCGGTGTTTTGCATCCTGATTCATTGGCAGTAGCAGGTCACAATCTTGCAGCCTCTTTTGACTCCAAGTTCAAACATCCTGAAAATGGGTTCCCAGTTGATCAAAAATTCACGTCCGGGGACGGATTTTGCTGATTTCATGATATTTATATAGTTTCATGTCGTTCAGATCTAGTTCAGATATGTAAAAAGCATGTTTCGTTCTCCAATTTCTACTGACCCAACCATGACGCAGATCCAGTAAATCCAGGGAACCCTGATCCAGGAGCCTTCGCGCATGGTGGGTTCGGTGCCCAGAAGTCCAACCTTCCCTTTCGGTAGCACCTCGAAAAATCGCCAGATCATCCCGCCACGGAGTATGATTCACCCTGGGTCACTTAGGAAACCCCAGAAAAAAAAAACATGGGTATAACATGATAACTAAGTGATAAGAGGATTAACCCTACTTAGAGGGCCCCAGTTATAAGTGGATATAGTGGATTAACCGATGAAGCCTACTTATCCCATTGACAAAACCAGGGATATAACATGATATACAGTAACCTACTAAGTGGGATGAGCCACCAAGTAAAATGGGGTACCTCAATATGCAATGGTTTATTGTGATGTTTCCATTCAACATCACCAGCTTGGAGGTCCCAAAAATAAAAGATAAACCAATGTCTGAAAAATGGGAAAGAAAGTGTCTGAGAAAACTGAGACGTCAACAGAACGTGACAAGGCAAAGCCGTTCTGTAGATTCTATGTTTGTTTTCCACCTCTGTCAATCATTGTATATACTGTAGATCCATGTTTTGGGTGTGAGTGCTGCAACACAAAAGAATTGCTGAGCAAGGCAGCAAGGCCAAGAGGCTTTGGCTACACAGTCAACGATGTGCAAAATTGGCCTCTTTGGGAAACGCTCGCGCAAATAGCCTTGGTTCATGGTCGGATGGCTAGGTTTCACCAACTCCCAGGGACATCCAACCATCAGTATATCAAGGGTAGCGACAGCAAGCTGAATGTCATCTATACCTAGCCATGGGGCTGTAGCAAATATGAGCAGTGTTGGAGGCAATCACAATAAAATCCACGCCCACCAGGTCAAGCTTGTGAGCGGCCTGTGCCAAGTACTCCTCATGCAGTCGACAGCCAGGTGCGAAGCTACCATTTTTTTGCGCAGCTATGAGGCTACGAGTTGTTTTGCTATACTTTGATGTTTGGTCAACTCCGAAGTGAACACACAAAGGAGTTCCTCTTGATTGCATGAAGCTCTGCTTTCAAGCTGTTGATTCAACAATCCTCTCACAATGTCCTGGACACCGGATGTATCATTGTCCTTCAAGTACCTCACGTACACATCACCTCAGCAGCTCAGCGCTGTGATGAAGTCTTCACATCAGTGGTCCTGTTCGTCGTCCTGTTCGGAACTACTGGGCAGTTTCACATGATAATATGGTACATCATAATATGTTCACATGATAATATGGTACAACTGGATTTTCGGAACTACAAGTGGGTTTGCCCGAAAATATGGTACGTATCCGAAAATCCAGTGGTTTTATCATGTTTTATCATGTTTTGTCATCATTTTCCCCAGCAAAGTTGCCATTTCCCTTGGTGTACGCCATGTTTTGTGGCGGGTCGCAGTCCACAGAGAACATCACCATCTCGGAGTTGTGGGGCATCACAGCACCATCTGGGAGCAACTTGGCAATTCGCTCATTGATACCTGGCCACTGAAATCTGCCGGATGGGTGTAATATGATGTAATGTTGATGGGATTTCATGGGGCTTGAATGGAAAAAACTTCATCTATGGAGATTGTGGCTAAGCCAGGATTACCCAAAAAAAACACTTCTGGTCGTGAAATCTCGAAAGGGGTCTGCGTGGTCCATAGCCATCCGTCACGACTCATTTTGTATTCAAAGCCTGGGGCAAAAAATCCATGGCATGCAGAAGAAGCAACTACTCCCTGTGTCCCTCTTGGTCTCAACTCTTCAACTGCCATTCGCTAGCCCCAAACGTTGTAAAATTGCCATAACTTCGGGCTTTGGGGTACAGAAAATCTGCCTCCAACTGGGCGCGAGCCCGCGGTTTCCGCACCTTTGTAGTAGTCAATACCCGAGACGTAGCTGATCTCAGTTTGTTTTCAAATCACCCTTCCTTTGGTGCGAAGTCCATCCTTCTTGCTCAAAAAAAAAAATGCTTGGTGAAACCCCCATTTCTGTTGGGTAAAATCGCCATCTTTGACTATTCAAAAATCCATGTGCCCAGCTCTTGGTTCCGCCAGCCCTCTCCCCGCGGCACGGCGCCGCTGGTGAACAGCGAGCGGCTCCTGTGATCACCCCGATGGTCTTCATGAAGGCAGACTCGGGAGGCGTCCGCAGAACCTGCAACTAGGAAAACCAATAGAGGATGATATCAAGCTCCGGAGGGAAGATATGATAAGAATATAATATAAGAATATATAAGATATAGGATTAACACTATGTGCATAGAATATACGTGTATGTATTATGTGTAGTATATGTATATATGTATATATATATGTCATTTATAAATACATATATATATACATATATATATATGTATATATATATATATATACATATCATTTCATACACAAGTGGATCTGTCGTCAAATATCGGCAGTCAGCAAGGTGCTCAGGAACTTCTGCCGGGCCTCCAAAACACACACAGCACAGAAGCAGATTACCTGCACCCTGCCCAAACGAGCACTTGAACGCATGTGGCGTTAAGACATTGCACAAACGGTTCAATGTTGGTGCTTGGCTGTTATAAAATGGCCCATTTTATAGATGAGTTATGATGATTTGCCAAAAAATGGTGAGTTTCTGTACTACATCACATGACCCGGTAAATTCACTGCTTTACATTGGAGTCTCTTGGTATGTCTTGTCTGACCTCCTTCGTTCCTTCGTTCAACTTGTTTCGATCAGAACCTGTGGAAGCTCAGTGGCCAAACAGCTGCGGGAATGCATCAGAATACATTCATGGCAGTACAATTGGAAAGCCAACTGTGAATTTGGGTATTTGGTATGCTTGGGAGCCTTGCAAGACGTCCATCCAGTGATCTTGAAACATCTGCGAATGTCTGCAGCCCAGAATTTCCGACCAGTGCGTCTGCTCGCAATGAGCAAGTACTGCTGAATTAAGGATCTTACTCAAATCAGCAACACCATACCAAGATATATATATATATATATTATAAATATATAGATGATTTGCAGCCTTAAAAATGGTCAGTTTCCATAGCTATGCTAGTTTACCAGAGGGTAGCTGAAAAGTGGGACGTTTCACAAACATCGAAACATCCGAAAGTGAGCTGTCAACTTCAGGTCCTCTGCAGCTTTCAAAGGGGTGTGGCTATGTTGGGATGGACTAGCGATGCTATCTGCTAGCGGTCATGATATAAGTTATAAGGACTATGTCTGGTTGGTGGTTTCAACCCCTCTGAAAAATATTAGTCAGTTGGGGTTACTATTCCCAATATTTGGAAAAAAAAATGTTCCAAACCACCAACCAGATAAGGACTATATAAGAGCATCACATGGCATGTCTTACAACCAGTGCATGACCTGACTTTATAAAATGACATGACCCACGTCCCACGTGGCAACACTGGCTGTTTGAGAGAGGCTGCACCAATGCGTCTTTGCTCTCTATTCAGAGAGAAACATTTGAATTTGCATCATGTTGAACTTGATATAGCAAGTCCAGAACAGAATCAAGAAGACAGAATAATCCAGAGTTACAGAGTCATTATGCCTGTCGAAAAATGTCCATATGTCCGCAAGAACAAATCACATCCATTGTCAGAGTGATTAGCCCAATACCCCTTCAGCATCTGTTCTGTCCAAAAAAAATGCTACTATACCACGTGGTCAAAGAAATCTAGCTGAAATCCAGCTGCGCTTGACTTAGCAAGCAAAGTCAACAGCTGGGGTCTCATCTGGCATCTGTTCCGAACATTGACAAGATCATAAATTGAGAATTTTAAGATATTTTAAGTACATAAACAATGATAAACAGTCAAAAAATGTCAAAAATATGATGTCCATGGAATTCCATGGATATCTGACAACAAAAATCACTGACATCGGTTGCAGGATCCAAAGGATCAGCATCATGGTTCCATAGACCCCTTTGGGGCTAGCTCCACCAAATATTCGGGATAGACCTGAGACAACGTCAGAAGTCATCATTAGGGATGTTTTCAAAGAGGCAGAAACTATAAAAATGCAACTTCGGAATACTTCGGACAGCATTACCAAGAATGTGTGTCCAGCAATTACACGGAGAAATGCGAATCAACAACAATTGGGACACAATGATCACTGAAGGAAAACCACCACAATCCATGCAGCCTAAAAGGGACACAACCAACGATCGGAGGAAACCCCTGGCGTACTGTGGAATTCACAAGGTCGAATGGTGGCCCCTGGGCCCCAGTCGAGGTGATCAGGTTGGTTGCTCTTTGTCGATGGCATGACTGCGGTAGTTCATTGTGTTGCTGCAACATATCCAAACACTGGATCTCCCAAGAAAAAAAAGGATATCATACTCGTGATTTTCTCACCATCAGCAGTCGAAAAATCACCATATTCTGCCCCAGCCTGCATCTCGGAAAGGACAATGAACTCCCGTGGTCCTTTGGACGACGGGTTTGCCAGGACTGCATGCTTCCCCACCTGAGAAAGGTCACCATGGATCAGCATGAGATGTGCTCTTCACAAACGGAGTTTTTTACCAAAAATACGACTACGAAACCACCAAGCAGCACAAGCAGCCACTGTCAGGATTTTCCCAGGATGTTCTATTTTTTATCTATTTTTCTTGGCGTTTTCCAGGACTTTGCCACCCATGAATTTTCAACGCCACCTGTTTGGCGTGCGCCGTCGCCATGCCGTCGGACATGTGATCCGTGTAGTGCATCTGACCGCAAAGCACTCGACAGAGGAGCCTGGGATATCTATGGATATCTGGGATCAACTCAGATCAACTGGGATCAACTGGGATCAACTGGAGATGGTTCTGGGCAAATTATAATAATTCACTAACATGAATTAAGGCTATTTGGGGATGATTCCCCTTATTAACAATGATTTCCAGTGAGGTCGCAGTGAGGTCGTTATAATTTACCCAGAATGGTCATGTCAATGGATTGGTTTTTTCGGGAAAAATTGAGAAACCGCTAGCGATTTCCATGGGGAAGATCGGAAAATCCCATGGTGTTCCGGTGTGTTCCCTGCAATCCAGTGATGATGGGAGTATGACGATTAGGACCTAGCCATGCTCAAAACGACCTAGGCCCAAGCGAGATGAACGGGAAAGGCCCTAGCCATAGCTAGGGAGATTCTATCAGATTCCCCACGTCCCAGTGGCAAATCCTGTTCTGGGGCCCATCGCCTAACCCCATGAACCAATTATTGCTCCTTCTATCCCATTACCCTCCGGTAATCAAACATGGCTTGCTGGAAAATCCCCTATAGATATGATTTCCCAACTATAACCTCCATTTATAAGCGATCTCCCATTGCCATAGGGTATAGCCGGTATAGCCCTATGTATCCACATGCCATGAGTAGTATAGATCCTACTTCTCTAAGACCAAGAAGCACAAACTGAGAGGACTTGCCACCATCAGAGCCCCTCTCTAATGGTGCCTTGGTGGCCGAGCAGAACACAAGCATTCAGCCACATCTTGATCACGTTTTAGCCAAGCTGCATAGCTTAAGCTTTTGCTGAGATCCTCTGCAAAGTAAAGGCCACTTCCAAAGCGGAAGCCGTGCTTGGCGTCCTGCACGCTTCGCAACCAGTCAGCCGGTCGCTTCAAGCCTTTGGGTTCTGTGAAATGTGATTGTTTCAAGCAACAAGAGCTTCTGTGCCAGGGCTTCAAAAGCTGCTGTTTGCCATCAATTTGAGTGTCGTGAGTTGCAGCCTACCCGTGTCCTCCGGAATTCTAAAGTCGGACCTTACCTTGGGGATAAATGCATAACACAGAAAGTCAGGTCATTTCAGTCCGTGTTAGGAATCCCCCAGGTTGAATCTGCTTGAACCAATGATCAAGCTGTCATTTTCGAGCATTTTCTCAAGAAACTCATAGGAATCCCCCATTCATGGATTGTTTTCCCATTACAATGGGTAGTATAATCCCCCATAATCATCAAACAACTGGGTGTTTTTACCACTGCTCAGTGGTGCTTTCAAGGAAGCTGCACCAACGACTTGTCCAATCCGGATCTTGAGGCAAGACACAATGGCCTCTGCTGCTTCTTTGGAAGTTCCATGCCATAGAAGATGCTCCTCCCATCTCATTGTACAATACCGGTTGGTTGATAAGCATCTCTATCAACCATGGAGTATAGTGGTATACTCCCCAATAAGCCAGGTAGATTATATAATAACCACCATTTCACAAGCTATCAACCATCATTTCTCAATCAAGAATAATTATTTATAGTGGATTTTCCCATTAAAAATGGTGATTTTCCATAGTTATGTTAGTCATTACCAGGGGGTAAATCCATGATTACCCACCCCCCCAGGTACTGCCCTCCGGTGTCATCAGCTCGCTGGAAAACCCTAAGGGCTCCTGAATCGCATCCTCCAGGCCATCCACAGAGATGGTCGTCTGCACACCTGGCGTTCAAAAAGGCCGTGAACCGAGACGGCTGGGAAAAATGCGCTCGAAAAAAATGGTGGAAAAAATGAGGTGCAGAAAATCCCATTGGATTTAGGGATTTTGATGGATTTGGTGCTTCTCAAGCTTCAAAAATAGAAGTGTAATTCATTGTCAGTCTCTAATTCTTTGTAATTCCGTCTTGAGTTTCAGAACAAAATGGTGTCTTGAAGTCTTTCAAGTGGTGCAATATGGGTTTGTCTGAAAGCAGGATGTCAGGATAGCCATGGTTAGCCCATTCCATTTCTATATATCCCCACTACATCCCCGTGTTGCTTGGTGTTTACCCTCCATGTGAAAACCATGGTCCATTCCGGATATCGGTCACGGCCTTGGCCGTAGAGGTTCTTGAGATAGGTATATGTCAAGATCTCCTCGGGAGATTGGTGGAAAGCAACAAAAACGGCATCTGATGATGGGATACATCTCAGCAACAATACTTGGTTCATGATACCATGTAGTAAGAGAAATAACCATCTATGGAGGAAGCTGGTAGATTTAGATCTAGATAGATAGATAGATAGACAGACAGACAGATAGATAGATAGACAGATAGATAGATAGACAGATAGATAGATAGGTAGATAGATAGATAAATAGATAGATAGATAGATAGACAGATAGACAGACAGATGGATGGATGGATGGATAGATAAATAGATAGGTAGATAGATAGATGGATAGATGGATAGATGATAGCCAAGATGAATTGGATTTGTCTGAAAATATGGCATATGGGTTTACCTCCCAAAAAAAAATGTGTTTTGATGGCAAAACTATGATTGACCTGTGATTTTAGGGGTACCCGATTCTCAGACAAAGTCGAAGCAGTCCATCAGCTCGAGGCCAAGCAGCTCCGCGTTCCATCTTGCCCTCCAGTAATTGGGCAGATGCAAAGGCAGGCAGACCCAGTTGCGACAGCTCTTCCTTCAACCTGCGTCCGAAATCCATGATACAAGGGGTGCATTTGACATATAATTATGACATATATGTTACCGTCCCATGAATCGTATGCACAGTGTTCATCCGATTTAGGGACCCCTTCCAACTATCACCTATCTCACCTTAGTATTCTTTATAAGGCTTAAGCACTCCTCTTTTTGCTTCAAGCCCCGAATATTGCCAACTCAAATAATATGACTTGTTATGGCCCCTTTGAGTTACAAATATGTATATATATATATACATACATACCGCAAATCCGTTGGTTATTTACCCAAAACTTCCCACCCTAAACCCAACTATCAAAGTTGTGTGAGCTTAAAAGAAAACGCCTGTAAATGTGATCAACGAACACTTCTACATATAGCATTTATGAATTAAAAAAGAACTACCAGCCCTAGCCGGCCCTAGCCCTTAGGCCCTGCAGCCCATCTGCCCATCGCCTTAATTTGAAACGAACGTAGCGATTCCAGGTGCTGCTGACCTCGATGCGACGTGCTGCCAGGACCTGGCGGTTGAAAAAATGGCGCAGTCGCCGATTCAACAGTTCATATTAACAGTGATAGTTATAGCTTTATTAATCATATCAATATATAGTTATAGTAACAGTTGTACATATAGATGTATATATATATATATACATATATATATATATATATTGTATTAACAGTTATAGTGAAAATAGGTATAGTATCTTGTAGGCTTAGTAAACAATATACTACTGATGTTGTTCTAATAATATTGTTCATAATATTAATAGTAGTAATAGTCATAATACTACAAAAATATCCACAAATGATACTAACAATAATACATTATATGATTCACCCATGAAAAATGGAAGAATTGAAGTTGAAGCAACAATTATGAGGAATGTTTTAATGGGAATGGTGGAAGAAACCATAATCTCATGACACATGGTGACTTGGTACGTATTTGTGGAATGAAATATCAGATGAAATGACCAAATGACCAAAAGTGAACCCGTGAAACCCAACTATTGGCCACGGTCGATCCCTCAGCTGATTGATATTACCTTGGCAAATTCAACCCGTAGAGCTGGTGAGAACGCTACAGGTGGCAGAGATTCCCCAGTGGCACCAAGTCTTCCACTAGTTCAGTTTCAAAGGGTTCGATTTGTGCTTGAATTTGAACCAAATACGCTCCAAAATTGAGTGACTATTCGGTTTGGCAAGGTTCCCAACATGGGTCATTAAATGTCCCCATTGAACATCACCCAACCATTAGGTATATAATCTATAATGGCTACTATTCGGTTTGGCAAGGTTCCCAAGGTTCCCAAGGTTCAACAAAAAACACCTCAAACTCGGGTGGAGTGCAGGTGGAGTCTTGTGCATCAGCGTGCCTTCTTGCCCGTGCAGTTGCCTCGGAAGATGCGTTTGAGCTTCGTGAAGACTTGGGCAATCTGAGATATAGACAGAATATCTCAGAACACCTGACTACTTCGGATGTGGCCTTTGGGTTATACATATATACATGTGTATTACGTGCAGAGAGATTTATTATATATATAATGTATATATAATTTTTTATAATGTATATATTATATATATATAATGTATATATTATATATAATGTATATATTATATATATATAATGTATATAACGTCAATTATTGGTTCTACATATGTAAAATATATGCGGACAATTCTGTGTATCAGCTATGCATACATTATATATATATGTGTATATATATATATAATTATGCCTATGGATGGATAGGTAGATAGACAGATTGGATTCGATTAGATTAAAATTAGATTAGATTTGATTAGACTAGACTAGATTAGCTTAGATTTAGGTTGGATTAGATTTAGATAGATTTAGATCGGATTAGATTAGATTCAGATTTAGAATAGACTAGATTGGATTAGATTAGATTGTATTAGATTGTATTAGATCATATTATATTCGACCAGGTTTAATTTGATTAGGTAAGATTAGATTGGATGGAGAATCATGACACGTATACAGAATTATGTAGAGTATGCCCAAATAAAAAAGTTCACCCATAGCGCATCTGATGACCCCGCTGCACGAACGGAACTGAGCTGCCCTGCATGCTGTGGCCAGATCTTCCAGCAGTCGCCGGGACGTCGCTCGAACCCAGTACTGTTTCTGGCGAGTCGCGGTTGCCAGCGCTTGCCACAGAATCGTGGTGTGATCAAGTCGCATTGCCATTGCAGGAAAAAGACTACTGGTCGAACATGACAACCATTTGTTTCTAGCCATTTCAAGTCGATAGATATTTATCTATCTATTTATATATATATATTTATTTATATATATATATATGTATATATATATGTATATTATATATTATATTATTATTATTATTTTTATATATACATATATATTCAAGATTTCTTGGAGGAAAGAATTTGCAGGGCACTGGGTGGAGCGGGGCTTGGGGGGGTTTCCAACCCAGCTACATTGAACAGATATTTCTGAGTAAATAGCCTTGCAAACGTTCACTGAAACACATGTCAA
>Ga0126342_10014658_pt1 | contig 13815 bp, 10 predicted proteins | sample Cyp1metagenome_FD_92528 | JGI IMG/M metagenome (GOLD analysis project Ga0126342, IMG submission 92528) | Coral microbial communities from Lord Howe Island, Old Settlement Bay, Australia - Cyphastrea 1 metagenome | ecosystem: Host-associated > Invertebrates > Cnidaria > Coral ...
ATGTATATATATATATGTATATATATATATATGTATATATGTATATATATGTATGTATATATATTTTTGTATATATATATATATAAGAATATATCTATATATATATGTGATTATATAATTATGTGTATATATATAGATATATGTATATATATGTATATATGTATATATATGTATATGTATATATATATATATATGAATATATATATATATATGTATATATATATATATAATAACATCCCCTTAATACCCAACACCCCCTGACTCAGTGGGAGGCTGGCTTCACTCCCGCCCAGTTGATGGATGTTTGCACCGCCGGAAACTCAGTCCAACTGATGTACATCGGCTACACCGGCTACATATGTAGTCAATCATATCTCAAAGATAGAATCCATGAGTGTAGAGATTGTAGAAGTGATAGTGTCCCGAAATGAAGGATCTATATAAGGTATACTATTTTAGTTACGATTGCATGTATGTCATATGTATATACGATCAGCAGATCAGTTGATTAAATTTCATGACATTTGACCATATATCATACTACACACACCCACATATATATATATATATATATATACACGTACAATTTTATACTGTATCATAGCTACAATTATGGCCATTAATAGTGTAATATGCTGCTTAAAACGCGAGCAACTAAGGTGAGACATAATTTAAATGATGTTTTATAGGCCAGTTATAAGTAGTTATAAGTGTGAAAAAAATGTTAAAACTGTAGTGCCATTGAAACACTCTGAACTATCGATTGCTATGATATCTAGCCATTTATATATATATATATATATAATATGTCATGTATCATCTAACATGTACTGTATCATATACCAAACCTTCCTGGAGCCCAGATATGGTTAACGGATCTTCCATGTCTCCGCAAGGGCAGGTTCCCGAGCCCTCGCCTGCCAGGCCCGCGAACTCCTCAGCGGCGGAGTGCCAGCGTGGGGGATCTGAGACATTGAAAAGGAGACCGGTTTTGGATGCCGATCTTCGGTTTTCATGGTGCTTAAGGGGGATATTAAGGGGGATAATCAAGGGGAATATTTACTGGGATATTTGGGGGATAATGCTTATTTATTGTGGGGGATCTTCGATTGTCATGATTTTCAATGGATATCAAGGGGGATATTTACTGGGATGTATAATCAACAACGTGATGGAACTAACCATCTAACATGGGGATATATATATATACTGGTTGGTGGTGACTGGAACATGGCTTTTATGACTTGCCATATAGTTGGGATGATGATCCAATCTGACTTTCATATTTTTCAGGGGGGTGGGTCAACCACCAACCAGTAGATATAGGGAAGTCAATGGATTGTTTTCTGTGATTTGAAATGGGATTTATTGATATGACTTTTGGATATACCCTTTGGCAATCAAAGATGGGAATGGAGCTTTCCTCAGGTTAGGAGTTATAAAGTTGTAATAATCTGAGCTCATAACTGATGGCCATAACTATGGAGATATACAGTCAGTGCAGAAAGAATGGGATTTAGTTGTGGCGGATGCTTTGGTAATTACCCCCTGGTAAATTAACAGTTGGACCCTGATCTTATCACCAATTTTTAATGGAAACTAGTATGAACCAACCCCGATGACTGCCAGGGTCTATGTTAATTTACCAGAGGGTAAATATTCGTTGCTGGAACATATTCATGTACTTCGATGTATAAAAACCCCAAAAAATGCGTATTTGTTTTACTGGATTTCCCAGCTTGCCAAGTTTGATTGCCGGGGTAAACTGGGATATTCCCCTTGATATACCCTGTAGTAATTTGTTGCATAGCTATGAATTATTGGCCCATGTAGTTCGACTATTTGCTGCTTTACAACTACTGACTTTCCATAGCTATGTTTAATTACCAGAGTGTATGATATAATATCATGAAATCTATATATATATATATATATAAAACCAATGAAAGAATAGATAGATAGTGATATTACATGGATGTGGGTTTTTCTTCATACATTGGGATACAAAGAAACCTATAGGGGGGTTAGTATGAGGATATATTCTGCAATGGGATATAAACGGATATCTATATCTATCTATATATATAGAGCCATGTATTATGATGATATTTGAATATGTCCAGACATGGGAGATTAACCCCCCAAAATGGCAAGTCAAACAAGAAAAATCATGATCAACCATGGAATCTCTGAGTGCCTTCCAAATCGCCCATATTGGTTTGACATTCCAACATTCCTGAAATGGTTGGAAACCACATATCCGTGGTCCAACCGTGTGGTTTACACCTAAAACGCGCGGTCGTTTTTTGCACAAATATTACTCCCCATTCCAAAGAAAAACCTGTTGGTGACACCTTTCATGATGAATGGTACTTCAGTGTGACCAACAGGTTTTATCATCCCATTGTATCTCACCAAAGATACTGTTGATGAATGGTACTTCATTACAAACCTGTTGGTACTTCAGTTGTATCTCACCCTTTATCATCCCTCATCCGTGTGAGGCGTCAACTTCTGGCTGCAGGTGCTGGGACAGCCAGTTTTCACACTGATATGGCTGACAGATCAAAATCGTTTCACATACCCTCTGGGTATGTCAAAATAGCTATTGAAAATGGCCATAAGAATAGTTGATTTTCCCATTAAAAAATGGTGATTTTCCATAGTTATGTTAGTTTACCAGAGGGTAGTTCAACGTTTTTGAACCACACACGATCCGACGATCCAAGATGGTCAAGGAAGATCCGTTTTTGGTGGTCAAAATATATAAGTTGCGGACAAAGAAACACTGCTTTGACAGGACAAAGAAGATCAAACAACATTTTTCTGAGTCGTTTTGATTGAACCAATCTGTCGAAATGGTCTGGATGGATTCCAGTCATCTGAGAGCGCCACCGAAAAGTGTGATCTCTATTAGGATTGGACAACACCAAGCATTTGAGGCATTTGAGTCCTGAGGATTCGAAGAATGTACTCATGATCCAAATGATTTCAATTGATCATCACCAATGAACATGGGGAGGATTTGAACATTATGATGATCTGCAATGATGCCCCCAAAGCGATGAACGGGGTTTGAATACCCAATCGCAAGGGTTATGTATAGCAGTTCAACAGAGTGCACCTACTAGCTGTACCTTCGGCACGTTTGTTTTTCACATGGTTTGAATCTTCCAAATGCTCAATGGGGAGGTTCTCAAAGGGTTCCATGGCCAAAACATGGCGCATCATTGCGTCGTAAACCTTGATATAGCAGGATATAGCTTGATTTGGTAGTGTAGTAGTGTAGTGTTTCATGTTTATGTCTAAGCTGTTCCAGTGGAATAGTTCACACATGTTCATACCCCACCATATATGTCATAAACCAAACATATTAACATCATGTCCACTATTGAAGCCATCCAACTGCCGCCTTCAATATCCACCTTCATTTGAGCAGCGGCTACCTTCAACCTCCTGGTGGTCGATGATTTGTTCGGGTGTTGGATAGTCTATCAATATTGATGATGATCATCATCCAGAAGCGGTATTCCCGTGTTTAACCAATTGTCGTATTTTATGTCCATGACATGAAACGGGTAAACCATATTATTCACATATTTCTGATCATAGACTCCACAAAATCCTATATACCCAGATTATCCCCATAATATCTTCATGTCAATGGCCATTTCAGGAACCTAAATTGGAGGTACCTACCATATACAAGGCCTATGATATACCCCCAAAATATGGCCTTCTATGGTACAGTACCTTCATTCTAGGATCCTGGAATTCCCATTGATCATGATACTGCTATAAATTTAGTTGTCTCTGCAGGTTGGGACTGCAAGGGCGCTCGTGAGGCCAGGTGCAGCAGTGTTCGCTGATGTGAAGCAAGGGCCGTAGGGCTTCACCAAGAATTACCACAGTTATGGCCCAAAATACCAGTTATAAGTACTAAGAAAACCCCATTTATAGAATGTATAATCCCATTTATAACCAGTTGTAACCGGGACGGCTACTCACCGGGCTTAACCACTTGCTACCCTCTGGTAAACATACAAAAAGCTATTGAAAATCGTGATTTATAGTGGATTGTCCCATGAAAAATGGTGATTTTCCATGTTTTTTTGTAGGTTTACCAGAGGGTACCAGAGGTTTTGATGAGAAAAACTGTGACTTTCGGGAGCAAAGATTGTGATATTGTGATATAGGACAGAAACAATCACCAATACAAAGTGCGATCAGGCTTTAATTCAACCAGCACACATGGCCTATCATGGGGTTGGCAACCGGTGAGTTTGATTGGTTGAAGATTCTTTGTATGTTCCAGCCCAACAAAAAACATCAAAGGATTTTGGAAGGGCTGTTGGCTGTGTTGGCAGACTTTGTAAATTGTGCACTGCAACTCAACAATGGACCATCCCGGAGATGCCTTTGCCAAATATATATATATATATATAATTATATATAAATATATATATATGTTGCCAATTCAAATGTGGATATGATTTGCTACTGTTGATGGTGCCCGGCTAATTGATTGCTCAGTGTTTGCGAAGTTGAGCCACAGTTTCCCAGAATGAAGTCCAGAACTAAGTATGGATCAACAGGTCAATGCCCAGCAAAGAAAAGGTCTTTATAATTTTATATCTACTCTGGATACAGCTTCTTTTCTGAAATTATCACATGATCATAGATTAAATGCGTGCAAAGTACAAAATGTTGATGCATTGCCAGTAGTCAATATTTTCAGCAACCAGCAAGGAGTTGTTCAATTCATCATATCTGGTAAGATTTGGTGTAAGAGAGCCCAGTTGCAAGAGTAAGGACCCTGTGATCAAAGCCCACTATCCATTCATTTTCGGAATGAATTTCACCCAAATCCAAGCCAGTCATTGGAAAAAACCTTGGAGCCGTGTCATTCATGGAATTGCTGTGTTTCGATCGGCCCGGGCCTAGTGTTTTTGCCATGGCCTCCAAAAGGAATCCCAGATCTGCAGATGTGCAGGTTTGTTTTGCCATTCAACCAGCAAGGTCTACCCATTCATCACCATGAAAAATCACCAAAAAAATCACCATAAAACCATAAATAACCACGATTAACTGTTTTGTATTCATGCATATATACACATTGGCATGCCATGTGATGGTTTATAATGACTCAGACTTTGCAGTCGGCGTCGCACCAAAACAACCCAGGTGCTGCAGCCAGGCTCAAAGCATCTGAATCCTGTCAGGTCAGGATTGATACGTTTTTCTGAGGAAAAGGTCAGTGGTTTATCACCCTTTTGAACTTGGACTCTGGTCATGGGATGTCATGGGCCCACTTGGATAAGCCCACGGATTGTCGGTGGTTAAGAACCGTAGTTCACCCATAAAAACCGCAAGGTTTTAGGATTAGTATCGACCAATGGGCCACTGTGCAGGGCCCAGGGATCATGTGAACCCAGCCAGACTGAGACCCAAGAAGGTGTAAATCCACTACCAAATTTTGGCTTCTGGGATGTTTCATATTAGGTGGAAAGGATTTGCTAACCCAAATTCACACGTACCAAGTTGAGCATTACCTCATGAACCTTATTGTCACCCATACCCAGCCGAATGGTCAGTCAGCAGAGCATAACTTAAGCCCTTTGTGACTGGGATTGTCGAATTAAGCCCTTTCCAGCCACCATGGCGTTGATGGTTGGCACGCGAGTGGTTGGGAGACTCAGCGATGTTCAAGGGAACAGATCATTACATGGCTGCTACTTCATCCATGTGGGGTTGTCTGAAATTGGCTTACCCCAAAATCCAGTGTTGTTTTTTTCATAATTGTCATCAGTCCTGCTGAAACTGTCATTTGAGGGGAATGCCCCCATCTTCAGATTCAGCCACACCAATATGATAACATGTCACTGGCATCTTTTGGGCAGCCAACTCACCAGGACTTTTCATTGCAAAGCCGTCCAAGTTTGGAGACAAGAAAAGATACATAGGACACATGAAATCATGTCTCGTCAAAACGGGTATAATATATATATATATATATATAATATATATATATAATATATATAATATATATATATAATATATATAATATATATATAATATATATAAAGTGTACATACCCACCATTTCTGGACATACCCATGTTAGAGTTTCCTAGCATCGAGGATTCCCAGTTATCATCCAAGTTATTGTCATTTCTACGTTATCAATATCACCATTATCTCCTCCCAGTTATCTCAACCATTCCCATACCCTTTGGTGATTGAAAGTAGATAAAGTAGCGAGCTGGACAGTCACTCCTTAAAAAAGAAGTAAATCATCTTGAACCATCTATTTCTATGGGCCATGGCTTCCAGTTCGCAAACTCTTAAATACCCAAAGGGTATTAATAAGGTGGTTCCCCTCAGTTCATAGAGCTGGTTTATAAACCATAGTATATGATATATATATATATAACGAGTTAATATAAGTTATATCTTCCATAAGCCCTAATTATTCGAGTTACAAGCCAAGTCAGCTACCAAACTAGCGGACCACCTTGTAAAACGTATGAAGAAATGATGGAGTTCACCAACAACAAAGACTGGTTGGTGGTTTCCAACATTTCTTATTTTCCATAATATATGGGATAATCCTTCCCATTGACGAACTCATATTTTTCAAGATTGTTGTCGCACCGCCAACCAGAAGAGAATTGAAGCATCACTGGTTGGTGGTTTGGTACATGAATTTCATGACTTTCCATTTATTGGGAATACATAATCATCCCGACTGACGAAGTCCATCATTTTTCAGAGGGGCGGGTCAGCCACCAGCCAGAACAATATTGTACATATATATATACACACATATGATTTTCAAGATGGTTATTGCACCACCAACCAGAAGACTTAGTGGTGCTTTTTTTTGGGGAATGGGGGAATGATCTATAATAACTATCATAAAAATAATCCCAGCAACCCCTGGCAACCCATCCAGCAACCCTACGTTTAGCAGAACTAGATCTTGCATCCTCAGGTCATGCAGGGCCGATCCGAGTCTGCAGGGCAGCGAGGGGTGTCTTCGACATTTCGCGCCACCCGGGATGTCCAAGGACCAATAGTGGGGAAGGTTAAACCAAGGACCAAGTGGCGCCTAAACAGTTCAGGCCCCTAAACAATTAAAACACTTGGAGTATACCTCCTGCAACTAAGGTTATATTACTCTTTTTTTCGCTGAAAAAGGCTAGACAGTATATGTGTAATCAACCATATTTCTTTAAGGAAAAACAACAGGATATCACGAGGACACAACGGAGATGTGACGATATCTATCAGTTGTTTGGAGAAGTAATGTTGCCACCAAGTCGCGTGGTCACGACTAATGCTGGTTAGGATTGGGGAGTGATCCCTAGTGGCCCCAGTGCTCCAAACAGCTGAGCCCCAGACCTAATGACCCTCTGAGTCTGAGCGTTAAGGCCCCAAAAACCATCCCCAAATACAGTATCAGAAGGTGCTTGGAGCCCTGTGGGATAGTTGATAAGCCTTTTTTTTGGGAGCCCAACAGACCATGCTTCCGTGAGCACATCATACATGGACTCCCCGATGGTTGATGGTAAAATGGTTTCAGCTTTGTTTCACACAGGGTTTCTGAAACAGTGGCAAGTCATCAAGTCAAAGTGTATCCACATGGTTTCCATAGCATCTCCGCACAGGTGGGTAATTTTTGCACATTCCCGTGGAAATTCCGAGCTCCACAAAATTCCCATAGAATCCGTACAGTACTTCGTGGTTCATCCCACTTGCTGGGTTGTAAGCCCTGTGGATTAACCGTATGACTCCACCTATAACTAGGGTTTTCAAACATAAGTTATAACCACTAAACCCTCATCCCACTAAGAAAATTGGAGGAAATAACCACTAAGGGTTAAGTTAATCCAAATATAACCACTAAGAAAATTAGAGGCTTACCACTTTCATTGGATTAGTCTCAGGGGGAACAATTTACACGAAAGGCCCAAGAAAAAAATTATGGGGAACACATCCACGGATTTCCAGTTACCCTCTGGTTATGTCAAAATAGCTATTGAAGCCATGGCCATAGAAATAGTGAGTTTTCCCATTAAAAATGGTGGATCTGTTCATAGTTATGTGGCTGTTTACCCCGTGATAATCCCCATAATTCCCATGATATTCATAGATAATCCATGATAATCCCATGTTTCACATAGGAATCCCTCCCTGGTTACCCCCTGGTGATTCGGATCCCCTCGAAGCCGAGATCGTTCTGGACATCGACCGCGACGCGGGGTGCTGCCGAGTGGCCCTGGATGAGAATCCCTCAGTGACCTGGCAGCTGGCTGAAACATGGGGAAAAATGGGGAAAATCACCGTGACTTCACCAAGAGAAATGGAGATTGAACATAGATGGATAGTTGGTTGATGTTGGTTGTTATTAGCTAAGTTGGACACCTTTTCACTCAAACTCAACGAACTGGTTTGTGGTTCCAGCTCGGAAAGGAAGTGACCTGCGTCGATCTGCCAATGTCTGTTTTAGTTGACGCGTCCATCCTGCACGTGGCGACCTGTGTTGTATGTTCACCATCAGAAAGATATCATGATCATCCAATCATCAATAGCAATAATAACTCTATACAACAACAGCAACATCAACAGCAACAACAACAACAGCAGCAACAACAACAGCAACAACAGCAACAACAACAACAAGAACAGCAACGGCGACAGCAAGAATTACCCGTTGTTAGACAAAATATGTGTAATATTTTTGTTGAACAGCATCCGTCAAAAAAATAACTAATACTATTCCATGTTCCACAGTGCAGGGCTGGTTTGTCATCGGATGTTCTGGTGGTTTGTCACCACTGCTTTCCAGAAGGGTCGTTAAAACCACCAAGTGTTTGTGCTTCTCTAGGTCCAGTCATATGAGCCATGAACAAAATATCCTGACTGATGGTTATGAACTAGGGAATTTGATTAACTGGGTTGATGAGTATAACATATCATATATATATAATGATATTATTTAACCCATAGGTTTCGTGAAACCTATCAAGCAACGAGTATTTCATGAGACGCTGGTACATGGGACATCCTGATCATCTCCGGGGAAGTTGAGCGAACTTCGGAGCCTTGCGGTTGGGCAAACCAGATCGAATGGCCCGTCTAATATGGTAATATGGTCCATGATACAGACTCTGAGTTGGATTTGAACCTGTAAAGGTGAATTGTAACTTGGTAGCCACGGGTTACTTAGACGTTTAAAAAAAACACACATTCTGCATTGGTCTGGTGTGTTGTGAAAATTTTAACCACACTTTGTTCCAAAATGATTTGCCATCGTTCTCTACCAAGACTTGCCGACCAACATCTGACAGTCTTTATAAAACTAGATTTGGGTCATTGTTGGTTAAATGCCAGTAACATTTACAAAATAGTGTACCCATTTTTTACAAAACATCGTTTTCCCAGAGCTGCCATTGTCCACACTTTTGGGATATGGCCATGCCGCCAGGTTCCAGTGAAAGTGGCCATCAGTGCCTGGCATGGTTTGATGGTGACCCCGTAGCACTCGTAGCCTTTGTCAAAGTATGAGTTCAGGGTCGTGAAATTCATAGGTCTTGTTTACCTAAACAACCTCTGGTAAAGGTTTACATAACGATGGACAGATCCACCATGCTATTGATGGGTAAATCCACTATTTCAATGGGCCATTTTCAATAGCTGTTTGTATGTTTACCAGAGGGTAAATCCTCCAGTAAACATCCATGATTCAAGTCGTTTTTCAGCAGATCATCTATATGGAAACCCATGGATTTCCGTTGAAAAACTGCTCTTGTTACCAGGGTCCCAGAAAAAGGGAACCCATGAAATTCATTTAATATTTTGTTTCCCATTCATGGTGATATCATTCTAATTATCTGCTTTTTGCTGATCAATATATCATGAAATAGCTTGCTCAAAGGCACAGAATTGTTTTGGTAGTTTTCGCTCCCATTGTATTTGTGGTTGTGACTTCCGTCATTGGCAAAGCCTTGTTCTGGTTGCCGGAAAGTTATTGTTGTCCCTCTCCAATAAATTAAACGATTGAATAGGTGCAGTTACTGGATAGTTGCTTGATTATTATTGTGTTTATTCAGTATTCCTCAAGGTCATTAGGGATGGTTTTTGAGTTAATGATCCCTTTAATGTTTTTGTTCAGAAACTTGTGTTTCAACAATCAAAACATGTTGAGATCATTGTTTGGTCCCACTTTGACGCTCAGAAATATGGATCAGACAATTTGTTGGTTTCAATCGCCTCACATCCAAAGCTACTAAACAGTCACTTCCTTATTATGGTGGTTCCTAAGCGCATACCTATGTTGTTTGATGTGTTGATCTCACAAAGTAAATCCATTTAAGAGTGGGATGTGTGTGTTGCCTTGCACGTTGTCAAGTGATTTACTCGTTGGCCAACAAACGCTAGTTCTCTAAATAGCCTTTGAGCAGGTGTGTGGCTCCTCACAAACAACCCTGATTTGAAACAGTAGGATAATATATACTGTATATATATATATATATGTCACATGTTTGAAGATAACTTCCAATCTTGACCCTTCTAACTAAAGACAACATGTGCAACTGACTTAACTACTCCCAGCAAACTAGCCGTATTGGTTGCTTTTGATGCGGGTTTTTGAAACAATGGGTATTACCCCAAGGGTATCATCATTAACAGTAACATGTTAACAACATTTTATTTAACACGTGCTTTTTGGGTGTTTGTTCATCATATTCAGACAAAGCCAGGTGGTATGATAACCATTAAAAACAAACCAAATGTCGTATTGTTAGTTATACCGTTATACCCTCTTGTACCCCTTGAATATACAATATATACATATACATTCTGTATCCTATCCCCGTGGTTAAATCCTGATTTCTGATGGTGATAGTATTTCCAGTTTTTCATGGTATGATCATTATCATTATCTTACAATCATATATCTTATGATAAGATCATCTGAAATTCATGATTGTTATATTAATTGGTTGACTATTTGGTTATTTTAGGTTAAAGAACCACTTATGATATATATATATATATATATATAACCAAAGAATCAATGGTTTAATATATCTTATGATAAGATATCTCTTATCGTTTTTAATGATCTGATCTCTACATCAATTGTTTTCCTCAAACACGGCACCTGCGCCAGGGCATCTTGCTCCTGACCTTGACACTTACGTGGCAACGGCGCGCTACACCCAGGTGAACTGGAATTCACCGAGATTTCCTGGAAAAATCTATGGAAAATGAGGATTTAAAAAGGATATTGGGGTATGTAGTTTCTAGAAAATAGATGCGGGTCTTAATGAATCTTATATTATTCATATAGATACATGTATATATATATACCTACAGAAATAATGGAGTATTACTAGCCAATAATGGATGTTTTCATGGAGATTTCTCAAACAAAATCACGGAAAATTTGCATTTAACAGCAAAGATGTGGATTCAGGCGCACTAAAAAAACAGATTCTGTCTGGCAAAAAATCGGATTCAACCAACATGATGTAGGCTTTGACATTTCGACAAAAGACACTGCAAAAGACCTCGACAATATGGGTTCAATTTGAATGGTGGGATACCGGGTGCGCCGGATACGGACAAAAAAACCTGGCAACAAGTCATGCGCTACACCTGACAGAAATCATCCCCAAGATTACGATATATGGGTGTGAATCAATACCTATTAATACCATTTTTAGAGGGATGAACATCCATTTACCAGCTATTTTGATGTTCACCAGGGGTACAAGGTTTTGACCCACTGCCATATGGGTGTGACAGAAAACATCTCCAAATGGTAGGTTTACCCAGGGCCCCAGGGCTGGCTCAGCTCGCAGGAGAAGGTTGACCTCAGGACGGATCAGGCAGGAAAAACGGTGGTGTGTCAATGGCCATGCAACAGGAAGCGATTGATTGGAGGTACCTACCATATATAAGGCTTATGTAAGGGCTATGTAATGGGATATACCCAAAACATATTTTAAACAAGAGGAATTTACACTTCTATCCTGTGGATCTTTGGTTCAAAGCCAAAGTCATCGCTTCGGAGGATACTTTGGCGCCACCATTAAACCAGGACGTGGGAGTGTAGCATGACCACAGTCCAGATCTGTTGCTTGCTTGCCTTAAATTATGCCCCGTTTCATTTAACATAAGAACAGCACCTGTTCACCCATCTGCATTGCAGTGTTCATGTGTTGGAATATATTGGACTTATGTTTTCGCAACTTCAAACAACACTAGTAGTGATCATGAATATTTGGGTGAAAAACTCTTGATGTTGGCCTTGAGTCAGATTTTGCATCTAGAAGTTGCAACGCTGCCAACAGTGCGAGCGCACCAAAGCAGCACCGGCAGATACCGGCCACTCGGTCTTCAAACTGAAAACTTGCTCCAGTTGTCCGAGATGGCGACCTCGCCGGTGAAAAAGGAGCATCCCACTACTTTAGCAGAGTTGGCTCAAGCCTCAGATCAATGTCGACCTCGTCCAGAACAGTGCCAGCTCTTCTGGTCGACGAGACAGAGACTAGTGAATGGCATCATATCATTCACATTTGATCATGCCATCCTCGGGATGTTGGAGTAGATATGATTATGATGTTTACTTCACAATCTAATATCCTTGTGAACTGTTCTATGCAGTTGGGTGGCTCTAAAGAAAATGCGAATCTACAAACCACGGGCTTTCAATAACAACTTGGGTGATACCTTGGTTCGCCTTTTTAGGAAAATACCATGTTCAGGATTGTTTTCGATTGGACCTCGAAAGATGGACTCCCCGGTTAGAGATTGGGCAATGAAGCCATCCAACTACTGTATAGATAGTGTGCCATCAACTTTAATTACCTAACCAACCTATACCCCAAACCCCCAAACCCCCAAACCGCTGGTGTGACACCCATCTTTCAATGTACTGTAAATGGAAACCAAATTACCCATAGCGGGTCTAGGTACTGTAGAAATAACATGAACCCTAGTAGTTGTATTAGTGAACTAAACAAACTTAGCAGTTAATCGGTGCACCACCTTGTACAGTTTCATTTTTTCGGGATTGAACATTCATAACAGGGTATTACCACATTGTTGGTGATATAATGTTGTTTGTTATCATCGGTTATATATATCCCATTGCAATCACCATTGCAACATGGTTTGTAGGTACATTTGCATAAACATGCCAAAAATCTGTGTAAACCCACCAATTAAGCTAAACTGTAAACCAGCTTACTTATCATAAATCACACCTCAATCCCTATGTTCGGCGGTTAAATTCCCATGAAGTTGTTCAAAGTTATATCATTTTATATCCTCATTGTTGGTGTGTATTTATATCTATGTTGTTGGCTGCCTGGATCCATTTGCTTGTTTCATCTAATCATATCAAATAATTTCAACTCATATCCTAATCTATATAAAATGTGCTTTCTATGGATCTAACTCTATCTATAGTGACGGACACCGAATTAGAACCACCTATTTTGGAAAAAAAAAAAACGGACTTCGTACATCTGGCCGGGTTCTTACTCATATGAGTTAGAAGCGCTAAAATTAACCGCAGTTAGAACACCACATTTCATATACCACATATGCTCCTGCCCTTGTAAACACTCACAGTTAGAACCCCTTGTAAGCATACATATATTCACAAGTATACTTGTATAATCATGTATAATATTATCGCTACTCTTGTATATGAACCGATGTTGTGCAAACTCACATATGTCTCTGCCCTCGCGAACCCACACACTTAGAACCTCTTTGTATACACCTTGAAAACCAA
>Ga0126342_10014659_pt1:0-12500 | contig 13815 bp, 10 predicted proteins | sample Cyp1metagenome_FD_92528 | JGI IMG/M metagenome (GOLD analysis project Ga0126342, IMG submission 92528) | Coral microbial communities from Lord Howe Island, Old Settlement Bay, Australia - Cyphastrea 1 metagenome | ecosystem: Host-associated > Invertebrates > Cnidaria > Coral ...
AACTACCGTAAAATAAGATACAAACTTAGTTTACTTAGCTTAGATACACTAGGGTTGTAACTACCTTACAACTAGGTTACAAGTTACTTGCAAGTGCTGTAAACCAAAACCGACCACCAAGTACAGAGACGAGTCATGCCGATTGCCCCGGTAAGGAGCTGTTACATCCAGCTGACACGCCACAAAACAGGGAACCCCCTGTACAGACCGTGTCCACGACAGTGAGTGAGGTTGCAGCAGCCGACGTTAGCGATCAACCTCCGCAGAACCTGATTGTACAGCTGTCTCCGACCTTGAAACCCCTGTACAGTGCCACTGGCCACAGTCAGAATGTCCACAGGCAATGCACGCTGCATCGGTACTTTGGTAGAGCCAAGACCACACCAAAGCGTAACTCCTCCTTGTGTCCTCGAAGGGGTCAGACCACGCTGCATGCCTTTTTCCCCACCAAAGCACTAGCCAATGAGCTACCAGCTCCTACAGATGATAGCCTCACAACCGATGCGGTCACACCGACGAAGCAGCCGCCAGACCAACTGCAAGATGTGACACGACTTGCACAGGACCATACGGTATCGCCACCCTCTTTCACCACCAGCAGGCCGAGATTGAATGGAGCAGAAGGGCAGCAGCGCCCACCACGACCATCGTGGCACATCCATCTTGACAACCTGTTTGAGGAAATGGCCACCACGGTCCACCCAGAGACTGGGCCTGTCCTTCATGTGGAGGTTTGGTACTTGCACCATGATGCTTACCCTGAGTGCCATGCACCACGAATGGTTGAACTTGACAGCACTCGTGAGTTCTGGTACGCTGACCTCTGCATGGCATGGCTAGACCACATAGCACGCACTCAACCGTTACGAGTTCTCATTCTGCTCCCCAGGCCTCCGTACCAGTTACGTGCCCAGGCTGATGTACACGTTGTCCTTGAGCAAGGCATTGACCCACAGAAAGCTGCGCTGCATTTCACAGCCATTTTTCTTGGAGGTACCCGAATGGGACTATTCCAGCGTGTGGAGTCCACATCCAACAGAATTTGCACACACAGGACATGATTGAGCGCCATGGTTTTCAAACCCAATGCAGCTTCCGTACATGCCACATGCACTCAGGCCTACTCAGATTCATGATGACCGAAAGGGAGGAAATCTTTTCCGGCATGAGTGCAGTCCTTACAGTGGGACCCATGCCGACTCCGCATCCAGCTGTGGAAACCACTGGACGAAGTCGCCCTGTCACAGATCATGAGCCCGAAGCCGAACCTGACTCCGACCTTTCTAGTACGATGCAGTTAGGCTCAGCCCAGCCAGGTAACCAAACGAGCTCACCCAACGGCAGTCGACCCTCAGCGTCCAGTAGAACGAATGGCACGGACACTGCAATGCTCAGCCATCGCATTCCGCCTCATGACCTTAGTGAATTCCGGCAAACTCTTGCATGGCACATTAACACGGGCCCAGCCGCCTGCATTCACCAAATGAATGCGCCAGTCACTGTGCACACTTGGTTTCTGGACTCACTTCGGGTCACTCACACGGATGTCTCTAGGCCGGTTCAACTGTCGCCACAACAGTCCACCTGGCATAGGGATATACTTGCACGATGGCAAGACAAGTTGGACCCAACTATGCCCACGCAGCTCCATGTGGTCACACCCATGTTGCCGGAACCTGAGGATGATGCAGCCGCCCATGTCATCTTGGTTCAACGACCCAATGACCTTTGGCGTGCTGCTCTGCTATCGGTTTCTGTTGACCACAGACCCATGGACAGCCCCAAATATTATTGTGTCATGTTGGATCGTGAGACTGATGTTGAACAGCTGGGATTCATGTCCTTGATCAAGCATCCCTCCAATCCTCAGGCTGACAATTACTGGATCCAAGCCAAGCATGGCGAGATCCTGATCCCTGCCGATGCCACATTTCCAGTGCGAAATGGTTTCAGTTTTGAGCTTACAGCCTTCCGAAGAGATGACCCTTGGGATGATGGGACGTCACTGATCCAACTGCAGTTTGCCAAGATTAGACAAACCATCAGCTGCCTTCACCGCATGATTTCCTGTTCGGCACAGGAACACATGATCAATGAGCTCCTTCAGGGGGCTGATGCCAGCCTGCAACCGATATATGTCACAATTGATCCAAGCAACAATAATCAGATCTGTGACCATTTTGCGGCTCTGACCTTTTTTGCCACACTTCAAGCCCTGTGGCAGCCAATTGCAGTACGAACCATGTCTCCGGTGCACCCGTTGGTAGCTGTCCAGACATGGTATCTGGACCACATCAGATACCCCCAGAATTTCGTTGCCAGGACCGTTCTGTTGCCTGCCAATCCCGAAGAATGGATCCAACGTATCCGAAGTGTATGGCATGATGTCATTCTGCCAAGCTGCCAGGTGCACCTAGTGATCGTTCAGCCTGATCCTCCCCTGTTGGAGTTGACCACGGCAGCACACATTTTGGTTGTACAGCAGCCAATTTCAGGTTTCAAAGCAACGCTATTCACTGTTTTTGACTCAGCGATGCCGATGCAACCTCCGGAACGTTTTGCGTCCATTGCCCCGTCACTACTCCCTCAAAGTACGTTGCTCGCACTTGCATATAGGGACATCCAATGCCAGCAACCAACAATCGATTGCTCAACATGGGTAGGTGATGAAGAAATCTTGCCTGGACAGAATGCCCCTATTATTGATGGACACTCCTTAGCCACTGCGTTGCACCAACATCACCAACCTGGGCAAGATGATGATGATGCCTGGAACCACATCCAGAGGCCGAGGAGTCACCAGGGCAACTTGAAACCACACCTGATGACCCCAGTGAGGGGTGACCCTGGAACCCACGTCCAAGGAGCAATTGATGGGAATTGCGTCACAGAGCAGAGAAAAAGAACCCCTGTACAGCTCCACTTGGAAGCGGTGATTCCTGATGACAAAACACGTGCTGACTCTGAGTTAGATGACTCCCTGCCTCAGATGCTCTGGTTTACAGATGAAGCATGGCTACTCCGCATGCGACGATGTCCGCCGTGCAGGTTGCAACCCTTGCCTGAAGGCTTACGCCTACCGGATGTTTGCTATTGGCCATTGATACATCCCATGCCACCTGACCCTGACTCTACCAGCCAGCTCACCCTGTACCTGGATTGGTCGGCGAACGGCACCCATGCCGCATGGAGTGTTGTAGCAACGTTACAAGTCACCCAATCTGACCAGGTGATCGAAGCATTCATTGGATGCCTCTATGGAGTGGTGCAGATCTCACCTGCCCACCCCACATGGGTGGGTGCCCATACCATGGATAACGTTGCTGCGGAGCTCTCAGCACTTGCCTTTGCGCAGCAGGTAGCCTTGCGTTGGCCTCATGAGCACAGCATTTGTGTACGGCCTGATTTGTCGCTTAGCCGAATTGTTGCAACTGCTACCACGGTCTGCAAATCCAACAGGACGCTCTCCCAAATATGCCGGGCTCAGGGTTACTGGTTGGCCCAAAACACCCACATCAAGGAAATCCGCGGCCACAAAGGGTTTGCATGGAATGAACTGGCCGACACGGTTGCCAAATGGGCCATGCATCATGCGCCTGAGACAGCCACGGATGAGTTTGAAGCCCTCCATGACTTTGCCACCCACCAGCATGACGTTGCCTGGACATGGATGCAAACCACTCACAAATCAATGACAGCTTGTTACCCCCCCCTCATTGAGCAGCAGGTCCTGCAAATCACGAAGTCGGACTTGAAGCTTAGGGTTAAGCCCATTGAGCATAGTGATGAACTCCACCAAGATAACAATGAAATCTCGTGGATGCTTCGCACGACCTCTGCAAACGTCCTTGCTGTTGATGTACGTAGTGTAAAAGGCATGCCATCCCGGCGAAACAGCCACCGCACCATACGACTTGACCAGCAATGGCACAAGCTCCAAACACATGTCATTGGAGTTCAAGAGGCACGCACTCCCCCGGGTCAATATCAGTCCATGCACTACAAGATTCTGGCATCCGGAGCTACAACCACCAAAACACCGCTGTATGGGTGTGAATTGTGGATTCATAGGTCATTGCCCATGGCCCAAGCCAAAGATGGCACACCTTTGACCCTTGGAGATGCCAAGCTTGTCGTACACCATGCCGATCCCAGACGCCTCATTGTCAGAGCCCAGCTGGAATCCATTAGCTGTACGTTCATTGTTTTGCATGCGCCCTGCCAAAGCAATCCCGTACCAGGGCAACCAACGCCTGGTGAGAAAGTCCAAACCTGGTGGGATGAAACCAGCCACATCCTCACCAAATGTGGCATCACAGGATTATGTTGGCTGTTTGTTGATGCAAATGCTCCACTGGCCGACACAGCTACTGACCTCATTGGCCCTCTCGGCGCTGAGCCCACGAATGCAGCCGGGGAAGCCCTGACGGAGTTCCTACAAGCCCATCGACTCGCAGCACCGTGCACTTTTGCCCAGTACCACCTTGGTCAGACGCAAACATGGACCCATGCAACTGGCAAAAGAAGCCGCAAGGACTATATCTTTATCCCTGCTCACATGCTCCCGTGTGTGAGGTCCAGCAGTGTTGATGTCTCCCATGATACCACGTTTGCACATGAAGACCACATTCCGGTCACCCTCATCTGCAATGGATGGCATACTCCAGTGCAGCCACCCCCGCGATACACATGGGACGAAGAGAAGCTCTTGGACCCAGCCCGATGTGCCGCTTTTCAAGATGCTCTGCTCACCCTACCCATTCCTAAATGGAGGGTGGCTGTTGACGATCATGCGGCCATTGTTGAAAAACAGGTCCTGGACCTTGGCCAACAATTCTTTTCCAGAACCTCTTCCAAGGAACGCAAAATCGCCCTCGAAGAGGACACTTATGCCCTCATTGCCTTCAAGCGACAAGCACTTGATTATGGCCGCAAGAATGGGGTTATCCATGACAGATGCTTCCGGAATGAGCTCAAGTTGGTGGAAAAAGAGGTTGCCAAGCTCGTGCGCAGAGACACACAAAAGCACTACGACCAAGTGCTCGCAAAGCTCGATGCTGCAGGAGAAATGTCCAATCACAGGCTTGTCTATAGGATCCTCCATAGACTGGGCCGCAAGAAAGGTGGTACGCCCCCAGGCCCTAGGCCGCTCCCAATGTTGCGCAAACCAGATGGAACGCATGCCCAAAGCTACAATGAGCAGCAAATGATGTGGATGGAACAGTTTTGCGCCATCGAAGCGGGCCTGCCCATTACATGGCCTGAACTCCTGCGCAAGAATGAGGAGAACAAGGAAACCATGAGGCCCACCAAGTTGAACCAGCAGTGTTTCCGACAGCGTGGGACATCCAAGCTGGGCTAGCCTCGCTTAAGCGGGACAAGGTCCCCGGCCCCAACAACCTGCCTCCAGCCGTCATGAAGGCTGGAGGAGAAACGCTCGCCAGGCACCTTACCACGCTTTTCACAAAAACAACTGCCCACGCTGCTGAACCGCTGCATTGGAAGGGTGGACGCCTTGTCCCCCTTTGGAAGGGGAAAGCAGCACCAGATTTGGCACATGCCTACCGAAGCATCTTCATCTCGAATTACAGTTCTAAACTGTATCACCAGACAGTCAGGCGCCACCTAGTCAATACGTGGGAAGCCGGGATCCGACACCTTCAATGCGGTGGAAGACGCGGAGTCGGCACTGACGTAGCCCACCATATTGTGCAGTTGCACCAACATTGGGCCACAGTAGCCAAGCTCCCCACTGCCGTGCTTTTCCTTGACCTTAGATCTGCCTTTTACATGGTTTTGCGTCAAACCATCACCTCTGTGCCGTCCAACAATGAGGCTTTTTTGGCGGCCATGGAGAAGCTTGGTCTACCCCTTGATCAAGTCCTTGCCATGGCCACCTCGGCCGAACAGGAAGTTGCCACAGAGGGGCTGTCCAACCACCTCCAGCGTGTGCTGCATGACATGCTCACCAATACACACTTCACCACCCAAGGGATAGCGGATCCATGCCTCACCACGCGAGGCACCAGACCTGGAGACCCAGTGGCGGACATCCTGTTCAACCTTTGCATGTCCAAGCTGCTGACTGACTTCCACGCCATGATGGAAGATGCAGGCACACTACCCTGGTTAGGCCAAGCCAACTGGGTAACCGATTTCAGTAAGGCAGAGCCCCTACCCAGTGAAGGGTACATTGATGTCACGTTTGTGGACGACTGCGCCATCCTTGTACATGCCAAAGATAATCATCGCTGTTGAAGCCTTCACAGCTGCAGCCTCCAAGCGAGGCCTGGAAGTCAACTTTGACAAAGGCAAAACCGAATTGTTGTGGTCGATCACTGGAAAGGGAGCGCGGGTGGCCAAAGAACAAGTCTTCCACTCAGGGCAATGCCTTCGATGGGACAGCAATGCGGGTTCCTACAGTCTTCATGTCTCTCATCAGTATAAGCATTTGGGAACCTGGACACAGACCAAGCACAGACACACCAAGGAAATCAATGCCAGAGCCAGTGCAGCACGTCAACAATGGGGGCAATTAGCCAGATCGTTCTTCACCAAAAAGTTGGCCCTGGCGACTCGAGCTCAAGTGTTTCAAAGCTTGGTAGTGTCCAAGATGCTGTACAACTCGCATGTATGGACAGGTGTCAAAGAACCTGAATGGGATAAATGGACGAACCAGCTCCGTGGGCCTATTGCACTGCTTATGAAGGGCGTCCTAGCATCCGCCAGAAAGTTTAACCACACCACAGACCACCTTTTTGCCTGGTGTGGTATACTGCCGCTGACCCAGCAGGTGCACGCAAACCGCTTGAGGTTTGCTCAGCGACTCTTCAAGCAATGCCCGACCATCACCTGGCGCCTCATGCAAACTGATGACACGAGCGGCTCCTGGACGCAGATGCTTCGCCACTCGTTTCAGTGGCTGCAGCGCCACTATGACAAGCCCCACGTTCTGCCAGCCACGACCGACCTCGCCCATATCCAGCTAGACCCCTACTGGAAGGGCAGGATCAAGAAAGCAACACGGCTGGCCCTGCACTATAACATGGCCCAGGCAGAGCACTCGGTCTGGCAACACAACTTTGAGGCCACCTTGGAAGCAGCAGGTGCCACCCTGCCTAAGGACCCCACAGCCACACCCGGACCTGAGAGATGGATGTGTGATCTTTGCAACAAGGTCTTCCAGTCCACCCGAGCGCTTGCTATGCATGCCAGCCGTGAGCACGGATACCGGAAAAAAGTCCGATACTTTGCCGTAGGTGACACTTGCCCTGTGTGTTGTCAGCTGTTTCATACCAGACACCGACTGGCAATCCACTTGGAAAAGAACCCAAAGTGCTACGACGTGGTGCAGGCCTGTTGGCCACCCATGCCTCAGGACCAGGTTGACTCCTTGGATGCTGAAGACAAACAGGTTGAAACGGAACTACGACGGGCAGGATGGTGGGCCTCGAAAGCCTTCGACCCAGCCGTTCAGACAGCTGGACCCCGGCTTCCCCCCCTCCATGACCCTGCCTGCGCAATCCTGTACAACAAAATGGTCAGCCGTCGCCCGCCTGATGAGGTGGCCTACCACTACCTGCAGGGTCGCCGTGTCGAAGTTGACAACACCACCCACCCTGGCCTGTGGTGGCACAACAGTGATCTTCCATCCTTCATTTTCCAGTCACCGCAAGGCGTCGACCCTGGTGGAGGAGCTTTTTGCATGCGAGGATTGGCAAGAGATGCAGCGAGACTGCACATCCGAGCCCTTGTGGTTGTGCATTTCTTTAGCGGATACCGCCGTGAAGGTGATTTGCACCAAATTATCGAGCAGGCAGTGCAAACCAATGGAGATCAGATCTTTGTGCTCTCGGTCGATCTTTGTATGCAGCGCCAAAAAGCTGACCTTGCGACCCACAGTGCTCTGGTATGGTGGAAAAGCAGAGCCTATGCTGGGCAGCTGATCTCGATTGGTGGCGGGCCACCTTGTGAAACGTACACGGCCGCCCGACAAAGTGATGACCTTGGGCCCCGACCGCTCCGCTCCAACCTGGAGCCCCTCGGGTTGCCAGGTCTCACAGCTAAAGAATGGAACCAAATCCATATAGGGGATAGGCTTCTCCGATTCCTCCTCGACATGTTGCTGACAATGGCCCTGATGGGCTATTCAGGATTTGTGGAACATCCACAATATCCGACCTGGACCAGGCGAGAGGATGTCACAAGCATTTGGTGCCTCCGCGCCACCAAGCTCCTGCGGCGTCTGAACTGCGTGACAGTGGTGAGCTTCGATCAATGCACATGCGGGGCTCAAGGGCGCAAGCCCACCACACTGTTGTTGGTGCGACTGAGCCAGGTGAGAAGAAGCCTGTTGGCCCTGGGCCGTGGAGGACGATGTGACCACCACAGGGGGGCCCATCAAGCCCTTATCGGCAAGCAGGAGGATGGAACATTCCAAACCGCGAAAGCGAAAATCTATCCCTACGGGCTCAATTTGGTGTTGGGTCAGGCTATGCACGCCTTTGCGGTTGACCATTACACCGACAAGGTTGCTGCAGTGTTGCCTGACGAATTTGCACCCTATACAGAGCAGTTTTTCATGGATCACACTGAAGTCCAAAGAGACTATCATGGATGATCTGCTGCTGGTGCATTCCTTGCATGTCGATACCGAGTGCTGATCCAGCACAGCAGAGGCAATGGTAAAAAATGGGGTTGAAACCACCAACCAGATATAGTATAAATTTGTTTGAGAAAGCATCAAACGTGTCCATGTCTCAAACTGATATTTGAAGGATACTCCCAACCATGATGAAAATTAACAGTGTCTAATGTTTTCCTATTGTTACGGCAATACCCTATGGTTTGCCCGCAAGGTTAGAATGGAGTTCAAATAGTATCCTTCGACATGCTCAAAAACCTGCGCAGTGCCAGTGTTTTGGTATTTAATACCAGACGACGAACCCTAAACCCTAACCCTGAAAACGCTGAATCCAAAAGCAGAAAACACTGCGTATACGCAGTATTTTTTGCAATTTCTCTTCTCATGTTCGACGACAGGGAATCCTCTATGTTGCAGTCCGGGCACACCACTTATACTGTTGATATTGTTGGTTATGATATCCCCGTAAGAACCAGGCATCAAGAATGAAGTGGCATAATGATATCTCTATTGTTGGTTTATTTATCCCCTTGTATAATGAATAATATGATCATAAATGTTACAATATAACCAACACAACCACTATCACTGTCATCAGATATCATTTATAACCACTGTAATTATAATAGTATAATTGTATTCCTATTGTTGGATATATATATATATATAATATGTATTAATATGTTATAATATCATCGCTCGATAACCAATCATCAAGAAAGAAGTGGCTAATGATATCACAATTGTTGGTTTTGTTCCCATCATAACCACTATGAAAGCCATTTTAACCACTATAATAGCCATCAACAATCTATAATAACCAGCCATCAATAAATCTCTATTGTTGGTTATATCCCCAATGTTCTCATTTATATCCCACTATAATATCCCCATGGATTAAAAGTGACTAATCCTATTGTTGGTGATATTGGTGGTTATAATATCCGCTTAAGAACCAACCATCAAGAACGAAGTGGCATAATATGAATAATGATACCTGTATTGTTGGTTATATATATATATATGTATCTATATATATATATATATCCTTATTTAATCATGAAGGTTATATCTCTATTGTTGGTGATGTTCCCATAACCATTAAGCACTATGAAAGCCATGTAATACCCTCTGGTAATTTAACATAGCTATTGAAAATGGCAATGTTTAATGGGAAAATCCACGAACCAAATGGCCATTTCAATAGCAAACTGTTACAGTAGTCATTACCAGAGGGTAACCATGAAATATATCACTAGCTAACCATTTATGGTGGATTTACCCATTAAAAATGGTGGATCTTTCCATAGTTATGTTAGTTTTCCAGAGGGTAATCACCATTAATCACCATGTAATAACCATGAAGAATCTGATCACTTCCTTATTGTTTCCGAGGAAATATCCCCAACCGCTACACCCAGCGCGAGTTCATCAAGGAGGTTGATGATCTGGGCTTTGCGGCCACCTACGACTTTCTGTAAGCCGGGAATGAATCAACGGAACGGCGGAACGGGGCGGGGTTTATGGCGTTTTTTTGGTGGTTTTATGGTGGTTTTATGGTGATTCTATGGGATTTTATGGTGGTTTTATGGTGCGAATATGATGATTATGGTGGAGATTGTGTGGTATTTTATGGGATTTCTCAGTGGGATTGTATGGAGAGGAAAAGGGCAAAAAAAATGACATAGTTATGGTATTTATCGTCCGGGTATGCCGGTCGGGATTTCATGGGATTTCATGGGATTTCAGATGAGAACTTTTTGGTCATCTGTCTCAGATGAGAACTGTTAATGGGATTTAATGGTTCTTGGAATTTAATATATGATGTTGACTCTTTGGTAATCTGTTTGCAGTTTGCGAAGTGCAAACTATGGCATGAAATGGCCCATTTAACGAGAAATGATTTAGCCATAGAAAAATAATTCATATTACCAGGTTAAATGATAAATTGTTGTTGTGGTTGTGGTTGTGGTTGTGGTTGTTGCTGTTGTTGTTGTCGTTGTTGTCGTTGTTGTCGGTGTTGTTGGTGTTGTTGGTGTTGTTGGTGTTATTGTGGTTGTTGTGGTTGTTGTGGTTGTTGTGGTTGTTGTGGTTGTTGTGGTTGTTGTGGTTGTTGTTGTGGTTGTTGTGGTTGTTGTTGTTGTTGTTGTTGTTGTTGCTGCTGCTGCTGTTGTTGTTGTTTCTGGTTGTTGTTGTTGTTGTTGTTGTTGTTGTTGTTGTTGTTGTTGTTGTTGTTGCTGGTTGTTGTTGCTGGTTGTTGTTGTTGTTGTTGTGGTGGTGGTGGTGGTCGTCGTCGTCGTCGTCGTCGTCGTGGTTGTGGTTGTGGTTGTTGTTGTTGTTGTTGCTGGTGTTGTTGTTGTTGTTGTTGTTGTTGTTGTTTGTTTTGTTTCTTATGGGGCCGAAACATGCAGATCAAGCGAGAGGTGTGTCCAAACAAATTGGTGTTGGGCATAGGGGATGATGTCGTCCAAGTGTGTTGAGTCGACATTTTGAGCAACACACTCTGGTAAACATACAAAAAGCTATGGAAAATCACCATGTTTAACAGGTAAATCATCTATAAATGGGCCATGTTCAATAGCTATGAGTAATATTTGAATGAAAAAAATGACTTTAGATCGTGACGTCAGCCATTTCAGCCAAATTCAGCCAGATGCCTAGTGATCATCTTGGTAAAATCCACATATTTTGTTTGGTTAAATCACTGCAATAAAATGTGGGGTTTGATTTTGGGGTTTAATCGCCAGATAGAAATTGATCAATTATCACCAGATAGTTCATCTTTTATTTGGGGTTTGATTCCTTATTGCTATTGGTTAAATCCCACATTAAATATTGAACCATGGTGCCACTTGGTCAACTCAAACATTTTGACATGTTTTGAAACAATCGTTTACCCTTGGTTTTGAAGACAACCCACAAGTGTTTGCTTTCTGTTAAATCACATTCAATCACCATATTTGGTTAGATACATCCCATTAAATCACAATAATTTTGTTGGTTAACTCAGTTTCTGTCTCGAAAGGTACTTGCCCATCGACAAGGGCACACTGTGCAATGTGATTTGGCAGCTGATGTTTGTTGCCGTGTGATGTGGTGCCAAAATCAAGGAGCATCATAATAGACTCATAGGTTATTCATATAACTCAGGTTATATCTCATAATAAACTCGAATATTTATTAAAAACCTGATTATTTTTGTTTAATACACATCACATCTAAATGAAGAAACTGGACATTCAACATGTTCTCCAACATTCATCACAGCTGAAAATGTGTTGGATGATCCCAATGGACTCGATCCGCCGATCCGCAAAAGGATGAGGGGAGCCAACACATCTGACAATATCTGACACCTGACTGGGTCCAGAAATTATATATATATATAAGTTTTGCCTGGTAGATTATGTAGATTTGTTTAAGTACCATATGACTTTAACATACTTATTGAAAAGATAGACATTCACATAGATCAATCAAGTTTGTTTGAAACGACACAGTGGTTTCTAGCCAAGCACCCATATATCATCCCTTGTTCCTAGCCATGATTAGTAGTTGGTTTGTAGGTGGATGCTTAGTATATAAGTGGTAAGTAGGTGGATGAAGCCCACTTGAAATGAGAGTCTCAAAAGATTTAAAAAAGTAGCTGGTTGTTGTCAAGGTAGTGCCCCGAAAGTGTACGTTTATAAAGCCCATCAATGCAATATGTCGCTACATATATATGCCATGAACCCAACAGTTATTCGAGTTTTGGTTGTGGTTACGGAGGTTACGGAACGCACTATGGGGCACAGCCTTATAGATGTCGACAATGCTGAGGTGTTTAACCCTCCAACACATACCCCATATACGTCTC
>Ga0126342_10014660_pt1 | contig 13814 bp, 11 predicted proteins | sample Cyp1metagenome_FD_92528 | JGI IMG/M metagenome (GOLD analysis project Ga0126342, IMG submission 92528) | Coral microbial communities from Lord Howe Island, Old Settlement Bay, Australia - Cyphastrea 1 metagenome | ecosystem: Host-associated > Invertebrates > Cnidaria > Coral ...
AGTATATATATAGTATATATATAGTATATATATAGTATATATATAGTATATATATATAGTATATATATATTATATATATATGTATAATATATATATATATACTATATATATATAGTTTATATATATATAGTATATATATGTATAATATATATATATATATACTATATATATAGTTTATATATATAGTGTATATATAGATCCAATCCTATAAATCAACGGTATATTACTGAACATGATTAGGTTTTCCTAAGCCAGGTGACTTCACCGGCATGCTGTCGCCCACTTCCTCCTGCAGCGGCACATTCTCGCAACATCCCAGTGCCTCGGCAGAAGAAACGTGGCTGGGCCGGGAAAGCTGGTGGAAAATGCTGGGAAAATCACAGAATTTATAGGAAAATCATGGGAAAATCCGGGGACAATATGGGAAAATACTATCAGCAAACTATGGGACAATCTCTATGGATGAAGGTTCATAGCTGGGGAAATCATCGAACAACATTGCTGTGGGAGTTTCCAGCCATGGAGCTGATGACTCCGTAATGGCGACTTTGTCCCCTAAAAACTGGGTCAAGGAATACCTAATCATGTTGGGATGACATGGGATGAGCATACCCCCCATGTTTCACATGACCATGGGACCATGGATACAGGACTGGGCACAGGGCAAATCGATCTTTATTTTTCTCAGTTTGAGATAGTTTGAGACAAACCCAACTGGAAGGTTCAACTGGCATTAATGAAAAGTAAATGATGGTAAACAATTTGATATAAAGTTCCTGGTTCAATTCATGTTCATCTCAAGCCATCGTTGTATGTTTTGATGTCATTTTTGGCAACCCCCAAAAGATAGAAGTCCTTTTGCTAAATATACTAGGCTCCAGTGACTTAGAACTTGTGAAAGATACCCCGGGCACGGGAAGTCCTATGTCATCACAGATTTACCTCCCCCACAAGTCCTAACTCATCAGGCGTCCATCTGAGATCAGAGATGATCAGAGATGATGTTTGATTTTTGGGGATTTGCTGAGAGGTATTGATATTCTCAAGAATCTAGTGCGGACATGGAGAAGCAGTAAATAAATGATGATGACATAGGAAAGTGCTAGCAGAAAACAAGGCATCTTCATCCTAAGTCATTAAGACAGTGGTCTGCAGCTATTTGGCTTGAACTGCACGAGTGAAGGGCATTGGTCACTAAAGACTCTCTCTCTTAGTTTTGTTCACTTAAGATCTCTTTCATGATTTTACCTGTTGATCAGCCCGTTGTGATCTTCCCGTTCACGATGGTTCTGTCCTTTGCCCCCCCCAAAACAACCAGCAAACCCATGTTTTTCAAACGTTTCGAGAACAAAATCTGCCAGGAACATCAAAAGGGCTTCTGTCCACGATATTTGCTGCTGAGCTTTGCCGGCCAGCAAGCCCATGTTTTTCACAGGTTTCAAGAACAAAGTCAGTCAGGAACCTCATGACATAGGACACCCTTCCCCCTCCCAAAACGGCCAGCAAACCCATGTTTTTTGAAGGTATCAAGAACGAAGCCAGCCAGGAACTTCATGACATAGGAGTTGTGTCCCTGCATCCCCTTTCTGTGCTGGCCTTTGCCCTCTTCCCAGCAGGGCCAGCAAACCCATGCTTTTCAAAGGTTTCAAGAACAGAATCTGTCAGGAACCTCATGAGGGCTTGTGTTAACGATTTTCGACCACTTCTTTCAAAAGTTTCAGGAGCAAAGTCTGCCAGGAACCTCATGGCATAGGACTTGTGTCCCGGCATCCCCTTCAATGCTGACCTTTGCCCCCCCAAAACGGACAGCAAACTGTCGATGCTACCCTTTGCCCCCCCAGCAGGGCCAGAAAACCCATGTTACTTTTCAAAGGTTTCAACAGCAAAGTCTGCCAGGAACATCATGAGGACCCCTGTCCACACATCCCCTTTCGATGCTCACCTTTGCCCCCCAAAACGCAAACGCATGTTTTTCAGGCGTATCAAGAACAAAGTCAGCCAGGAACCTCATGACATAAGACTTGTGTCCCCGCAGGCTTCAAGAACAAAGTCCGCCAGGAACCTCATGACATGGGATTTGTGTCCCTGCACCCCCTTTCTGTGCTGACCTTTGCCCCCCCCCGGCACGGCCAGCAAACCCATGTCCTAAGTCATCAGAACCAAGTATAATGATACATTTTGTGTCTACCGGGGTTATTGTAGACGTTCCGCCAAAAAGCTTGATTTAATTTGGTGATTGCGAATGTTTTATGTGTCTGAGAATTCGGGGTTGACCCCAATTGAATTGTAGCAACTTAATGAAGAAAAAATATGGTTAACCACTGGACTTTGAGGTATTTAGACAAACGCGGATACCCAGTACGTATCTATATAAGTGCTGATGATCAATCCCAGATTTTTTGCGATTTTATAATTTATTCTTGTTCATATGTTGTTTCCTTCATGTGGGTTTGTCTCAAAACCTGTGCCCCTAATTCCACTGGCTTATTGGCCTTTGTCCGAATGTATTTCTTAGGGGGTATATGATATATGCAATTTTCAGACACCAAAAATATCCAAAAAGCATACAATCTTGAAGATATATCATATCATTCATATCCGAGCAAAATCAGTATATCATATCCCATGTATTCCCACTATTTTTGGCCGTATCCATCATAGATAAATTGTATACCAGAATCAATATGTAAGTCATGATAAATGGTATACCAGACTGGTCTCGCAACATACTCCCCATACAACCAGATATCATATTGCTGAGAAATATCTTATTATAAATATGTTGATTACATTACATATGCCCTTGGGTAATCAAACGTGGCAAAGGGAAATCTCGCATCTAGAGATGATGTTCCCATTTCAGTGCCCATTTAAATCGGGGATTTCCCAACCAGCCATATTTGATTGCCAGCGGGTATCAACCAATATTCCATTCACACTCTATTGATATTCCATGAAAATTTCAATACTTCCCCATTTTACTATGATTTTACAGAGAAACGTATATATAGTCATCTCCAAAAATATACCCAAGAAAAAAACAATTCAAATAGTGGGAAATGATGTTTTACAATTTTGTTTGGGGATTGCTGGGATTACTTTACGTATATATAATATATTATATATATATATTATATATATATTATATATTATATATATATATTATATATATATACACCTGAAGCTTAAATCCCCCGGTTCTGCCAGGTCACCCTGGTCCGGCGAGGCGTCGCGTCGTCGGCCCGCTGCTGGGGGCGCAAAGCGTGCCGGTCGCCTGGCGCGTCGAGGAAGGCCTCGCGTTTGTTTGATGGGTTTAATCATTAAAGAGCCTTGGGCTACACCTGACAGGGCTACTCCTAAAAGTTGTTATTTAAAAAAAATCGACTGTTCCAGACAAATTTCATCAATTCCAAAATTTTATCAAAAAAACAAAAAATCAATCCAACAGTTCAAAAGGAAACTCAAAACCAAAACATAAAAAGACAAATAAAAGAACGAAAAGAACATCAAAAATACAAAAGAGTTCAAAAGAAACAAACCATTCCAAACAAAACTAAACCAAGAAAACAAAACAATCAACCAAAGAAAAACAACAACAAAATCAAAAAACAACGACATATTAAAAAACAATATTTTAAAAATGATAAATAAGATAAAACAGGAAACAATTTGAAATTTTCAGATGTTATTTAAGTATTTGTTAAAATAGCCTAAAAAGTATAATTAAATATATTTACTTGGAGTGAAATATACAGATTTGGAATGAAATGGAATTATTTGGAACAATAAAATTGAATTATGTGCAATTAAAATGAATGAAAAGGAATGTTCTAGGAGTGTCCCTATAAGGAATGTCTCTCCATAGAAAAGATTTAGCCTGGAAGGATAGTGATTTACTGAGAATTCACGATTCCAAAGATGATATTTATATATATATATATAATGATCATAACAAATCATCTGATATACATACATTGTCATACGGAGGTTTCCTAAGCCATGGAGGTACCCCAAATCATCCAAGTCATTAGGCTATGATTTTTTGTTGAAAGCCATGGTGACTTGGGGATCCCCCAGTTTGAGAAGCCCCCATATAGCCATTCAAACAGAGGGATATAGTAAAATGTTTGTAACGTTGGGATAGAATGGAAAATTCATAGAAGATCAATAGAATATGAATGGAATATTGGTGATATATACCCTCCGGTGTCATCAAACGTGGCTGGCTGAGAAATTCCTACAGTAAATTGAGGGTTATAGCTTGGAAAATCATTGAACTAAATTGAGTACAACCAACCAGAGGGATATCTTTGATACGATCTTTCGAATGCTTCGATGATGTCTGGACGTCTCTGAAACTGATGATTTACCCCAAAGTCATTGCCTTTTTCAGACACACCCTGACAAGCCACTGCCACGCGTTCTCTCCCGGCCAAGGTGGCAACGGGAAATCTACATGTTTGTGGGGTAATTGAATTGTTTATTGATGGTTAAGTCACCAAATGATCTGTCTTAAAATAAAACACTAAACTAAAGTCATCTGAAGTCCCTTTTCCATAAGTTATTTTCCATATTTTCCACCCATTTGGGAGAGATCAGTTGTTTGGCAATGATGTTGCCTGTCGGACCTTGGAACAAATGTTCTGTTCTAAAGACTCCACTGTGACTGTGGGTGGTTTACCAATGGTTTACATCATTTTACATCTAGTGCATCATTGATTCATTGATGGTTAAAACATGCTACCCTCTAGTAAACTAACATAGCTATTGAAAATTGCCATTTATAGTGGATTTACCCACTAAAAATGATGATTTTTCATAGTTATGTTAGTTTACCAGAGTGTAAAACATAATATACAAAACATATTGAGCCTCTGCTGGTTGACTTGCCATGTTTTCCAGCCAAGGTGGCTGGACTGCCCATGGCCCTGGTGCCCAGGCGACCGACCTCGAAATCCACTGCTTCCTCATCATGTTCTTTATGAAAATTGCCATGAAAATGATGGAACAGCACATTTTCAGACAAAGCCCGAATATGTATATATTACATATATATATATAATTACATATAGTTGTAGAAATTGTACTTTGGTGGATTGCACATGATTATATACATATATATATATTATATTATTGATATGATTCTAGGGATGTCGTGGAAAATCGTTTAGTTTTGTTCTCGGAAAAACATCAAATGGGCCAACACTTGCCAAACTTTAAAATTCGAAGGGTTTGGGCGCTGTATTGTTTTAAAAAAAATGGTGCTCAGGAGGGAAGGTTGGGGGTACTTGGGTAAGCTGGCATGTTGAATAGTGTTCGAAGACCGATTTGTGTTGCATGGTTTTGAGGCAGTCGTTGCCAGCTGCAGGGCAGATCCACTGATCCACCGGTTTTTTTTACTTCGGAGATAGAAACTTTCTGCAATCATGCATGAAACAGTCAATGTTAAATGGATACAGTATATATATAATTATATACGTGTATGTTCAGAAAATCCGTGACTGTGCCGACTGTGCCAAATGAGCAATGTCAACAACCACTGACCAGTATGGCTACAGTCTACAGGTCAAGAAAATATGAATGCCCCCACCCCTAAAACTTGTCAGCATGTTTGTGGGAAACCCTGGGTATGGTTGTATGAAATCACTTTTGCACGTCTTCTTCGATGAGTCTCTTGAGTGGAAATGTTTGATAGCTATGAACAATGGATGAACATAGCCCATTTATGGATGATTTACCATGATTCACCGATCAACATGATGATTTTTAATAGCAAAACTGTTGAATTACCAGAGGCCATTCAATCCCAGTAAATCCCCTTAAATCCCATTAAGTCATATTAAATCCCTATGTGTTGATGTTACCATGTGGTAAACATCAACCAGAGGGGCCCCATGTCAGGTCGTTGGTCCCAGGCTGCGGGTGGGGGTGATGGGCCCTGGATAGGCTCACGATTTACTGCAGCTGAGATCCTCATTTTCAAACATCCACAGCCACTAGAGTCTATAGATGTCTATAGAGTAAGTCACTAGTTGTTGTGAATGTTCAGTACTTAATCACACTAAGAACATTCATGTTTTTCGCAGTGCTATCCTCTTGTGAAGTAGCTTCTGGCTCGGGCGTTTGTGGCCGGTAGTTGCCAAGCCTCGAGAAGGTGTAGCGATGTCTTCGCAACTGCTTGGTGCGCAGGTGAGGAACCATCGGGACCATCAGGACATTTTGAAGCTGAAAACTGGGACTGATATGAATAGATAGGATAATGATAGGATCCCAATGGTCAATGGACCCCACAAGTTTGAGAATTCTTGCCATCAGCACACCATTCCTCCAAAAATAAAGAGCTATGTTTTGCATGGTTTTGTCGCGTCATCGCCAAGTATTGGGATCCCCAAACCGAATCAGTTGGAAAAGTTGACCCAAGCCGCAAGCCATCTGGGGCGGCGGACCTGCCTAGGTCGTTCGCCGATAAGCCTGACGTATGGACCACGGAAGATGAAAACAAAGCAATGGCTTGACATCAGGTGGTATAGATGAAACTTGACCAAAATTTCAGAATCAGCAAAAAAAGAATAAACATGAAAAAAAAAGTAATTATTCGAAATATTCTGAACATGCTAGAATTACATTGACGTGCTTACAGTTCCAGAAGATTTCAGAAGTGGTATCTCCAGATCTAGAACAGGGCTTCCCCAATTCCCAATTCAGATAGATAGAAACATGTTTTAAGATATATACATATGTATATATAGATATATGTTTGTGTAAGATTATTCGATTTCATAGTTTGCAGGTTTCCAACTTTGGCTCCATTTTGGATGCCAATTTTGGATGCAATTCTTGTCATACCATGCATGCCAAGCCAATTCTGTGTTATTGACCGAAGGACGTGATGCGTTTTTCACAGCATCTATCATTGCTGGCGAAGCAAGCATCAATAAGAGGTGTACCGGAGACATAGAATCTTGTGGATATGTAGCTTATGTATGTTTATGTGTGTTTATGTGTGTTTATGTGTGTGTTGAATCTCATGAATCTCATAGCTTGGCTGTGTTTCTTTGCCAGCGCGTTGCCTTGGATCATGGGGGCCGGTATACCCAGCCCGGTATACCTTTGACGAAGCCCATGACGACATCGTTTCTGGAGCCGGTTTCCATGGCTCAGTTTCTATGATCACTGCCAGGACTCATCCATCCGTTCAGATCCAATGGATTCCAATGGTCGGGTATGGATGGGTATGGCTCAAAGATGCGCTATCCAGTGATCAATGCAGCCGCAACGCTGGCATAACATTGGTCACACAAGTATAGTTGGATATGAAAACCCTCCATGAACCATGGTAACAAGATGTAACAAGTAGGGGGTAATATGAACGGGGAATTGGATTAAACTGATTAAACATGATTAAACCATACCTGCAGCTGACCCTCTGATGCAATTTGTGAATGGGAAGACATTGGAAGTGCCCCCGTTTATACCAAGTCAATCCGATTCATAGATGCTTTTTGCCAGTACTCTCCCATGCAGTGTGTACAAACAGGTATGCGATCTGATCTAGAGGATGGGGCCGAGTCCCTTGCAGGCCAATGCCAGCCGATGGGGTGATCCCAGAACTTTGCGCCTTACTGCTTCGAAAAAATGGCCGCTTCCCAGCATGGATGGTGAAACTACATGAAACTATATAGAGTATGGCTTTCAAGCTCTCATGGGTATGGCTGAAAAATGCTGAAAATATGTGATAGTGAGTCGGGATCCAAATCATCGTTATGTAAATTTGCATGGAGCGTTTAAACCTCCAATTTAGGATAATTTTGGGATGGTTCAACACAACGACGAATGTTGTGGATTCATTGGTGCCATGAATTGACCTGCCACATGGCGGGAAAAACGGGAAATCCATGGCAAAAAAAACCAGTGGCAGCGGGACGATCCGGGACGATCCGAGGTTTTGCGTTTGTTTCTGCGTGGAAATCCATGGCTCCCGGTACCGGAACTCAAATGGAGGTACTGGTTATATCTGGTTACCATATTTGAAGCCAGAATCCCATTGAAACATGCCTCAAGATTTCCATTGAGGCCTTCTAAGACCTCACAAATTGTTAGGGATCTCCGTCTTAAGCTTTTTAAGGTTCCCGTAAAGTTATTCATTGCAAGTGACTCAGAAAATTTATTAGATCATCGTTAGATCATCGAATCATCAAATCACAAATCAGTTCTATCCTGCAATTCCCAATGGGTTTGTTTGAAAACAGGTTAGTTAATGTTCGTTTATGTTATTTATCATGTTTTTAACATGATGTGTTAGCATATTTTCCCTATCACACTGGCTACAGGTATACCCAACCATGTTTTGGAGATACCCGGCAGATCCCATCCGCAGGAGTCGCGGAGGCGCTTGCGCTTGGCACATGGGGAAACAGTTGCGTCGGCACCAGCAATCTGATGATATCAGGATGCCCCAGGAATTGTGAGTGGTGTAAATAATCTCTACATAACTTGAGGTATCCCATGTGTCTGATGACTGTTATTTTTGATATATTATAATATATATATATATATATATATTATAATATATATATATATATACACATATATATAGTACATATATATATATATATATATGGTTATAAATCATTTCATAATTGGGATGCACCCCCAAGTAGCAGTACTCAACCCCTAGTTTGCTAATCAGGGGGAGAATCAATTTTGATGGCAATTGCTGTCGCTATTTTGGGATGAAAATCACCCTCATCAATCAACAATCTGTATTGATCAGGGATGACATCAGGGTCAACTTGGGTTTCAAGAAATCCATAGAAATCCATAGTCCATGGGTTGTTGATCACTGGGGGTCTCGTTTTAGCAGCCAAGTATCACTTTTGGGAGTATCTCCCGATTTTTTGTGAGCGAAGATTAATCTCAATCCTGGGTTGACATTGCCAATTCTTCATCGGTTGATTTGGTATGCATTGGATTGCATTGGAAGCACAGATACCCAATCTATTTCCTAATATTACCTAGGTGGTAGTACGACCGGACATTAATGGCATCGGAATCTCTGTTTGCCCAATCATATCTAGCAGAAGATGTCTAGTCTTGTTGACGGGTGAATATGTATATATACATATATATATATACATAAATGATATTATCTGTAACAAACCTTACCTATAGGCATGCCATCACCAACAAACGAAGATATAGCCGACCTACTTACCTGGCAACTCCTTGTAAGTGCTTACCTTAAAAAGGTCAAGAATGTTTCACTATAAGAACGGAACCCCAACATGAACTAAACAGTGGGGTTTATCAATCCTGGGTGAACAATGTATTTGCTTGGTGGTATCATGTATATATGTATAGAATATATGTATGTATGTCCATCCTTACCTGAGATGATTCCCAATGGCTTCAAGATTTTGAGATTTTCGAGTGTGTTAAAATCCACCAAGGGGTACTGTACTGTGCTTTGTGATAAAAAGTACCAGGTGTCCTTATTCTTGCAAATGCTATGTTTTGTTCATTGCCATGTTGAATTCCGAGAGAGCGTGACAGCTCGCCAGACTGAGCATGTCAAGCTGTGTTTTTTACATGTTTTTTTCCAGGTCACAAGGGCCTAGGCGGGAGCCAAGAGTGCCTATCAGTTGATGAAGCCCATCGGCGGCAAAATCCCAGAAGAATCTGTCGCCCATGAGTTTTTGGGCATGATATCACAAGGATAGGAAATTCATCAGCTGTGTAGTATCCTTCCAAAGGCTCTTGGCTTGTCAGCAGCTCACGAATCCTCGTCTACTTATGTTAGATCTGCTGGGGATTGTGACAGTAAAGCTGTAGAAATTGCATGCAAGGATGAAATTCGAAGAATGCCAAGCCCAATCTCCAAAAATTGCTTGAAGAATCAGCGGTACATCAGTTGAGTTTGGCCAAACATACCTCCCCACTTCACTGCCAAACTTGCTCAGACGAGGGCAGGTTGGATCAAGGCCTTGGGATAAATTGGTCAAGATGTTCCAATGTTTTGAAAGCGACATGAACAAGAACTCCAAAAGTGGATCACTACCAAAGGTTAGTCTACCTGCCTATTTCAGTGTCGAGCCATGAGTACCCGCACCCCTGCGGTCCCCGATGACTTTCCACACTTTGCTGCTTGGTGCTTGGGCAGATCTTCAGAGGGTTGATCAGTGGTATCACTGCCACCTGTACCAAAGCAAGTGGTCAACTGCCAAACTTACTTCAGAAGTTTCTCTTTAAAAGAAACATAACCCTTGAAAAGTGAGATGCTCTACCTGTAAGCCAGTTGTCAAAGGGATGAATGTGATAAATCTATATAAACCATTCTAAACCCACTTACGTTGTACTAATTCCCAAAAAGCTAAACATGTATAGAAACGCAATTGACCCGCATCTTCGAAGGATTTTCCAATTCTTACCATTCCATCTTCGAGGTATGGTCAAGTCCCTGGCTTCGACCATGCAAGAGTTCGGGGCAAGGACATGCGGGATGCGTTGGACTTGGTGGGCACCTCGTGGGTCGCAAAAAAATGTTGTTGTATTTTGTTTTTTTCCACTGATGGGACCAGAAATTCCAATAAACCGATATAAATCGCAACTGTTACTAGGTGGTATTATCACCACTCATTATATATATATATATATAATCAAGCAACAAAAAATTATAGCCTCCAATAACTTTTGCCCACGCCATTTGCTGATTAACATCCGCCTCAGCATAGACCCTGGGAATTGGCAACGCGTCTTCCAAGCCCCAACTCATGGCTCATGTTGGGGAATAGTAATCCCCCTCTGGCAAGTTCACATAGCCATGAAACATTGTCCACTTCTAGATATGACAAGAATGATGGTTTACCTATTGAACATGGTTCCGATCGCTACGTTACCAGAGGGTATAACCACTTACTAAGTGGATCTTTCAGTGGGATGCCCGTTGTTTTTGGATGTTTTTTGCGTCAGGACTTCCATTGTCGTGACCAAGTGTTCCACCTACGACAGTTGGTGGATGCCAGGCCGAGGATTTGGCTCTACCATCGTTTAGCCGTTCTCTTTGTGGCGAAAAACGAGGATCAAGGCTTGATCAAGGCATTTCGAAGTCCGAAAACAGGTCCTAACTTCCTTTCTAAGGGACATGGTCATGCGGAGGATGCTTTTCATTGCTGCCATGGCGGCATGGGGAGATGACCATGTTGAAACCCACGTGATCCTTGAAGTGGATAGATCTGGTTGCTGACTGGGTTGACTGGGTTGAACCCCCCTAACATTTTGGTTCTGATTGTGTAGCTCCGAAGGTACTACCTGAACTGGCACTACTCGGATGCCGATCCTTGGCCCTCTAAGCTTTGGGGTACACCTTGGTTGCGTTGCTTGCCGAGGCAGTTTCCGTCGAATGGCTATGGCTTACCCCTGCAAGGTCGAGATGGCTATGGCTTACCCCTGCAACTGCACGCAAATGTTTGACATGTCAAACATGTTGAGTCGAATCAGAAACTCAACTAAGTACAATATGGATGCACATCGTTGCTGATATAGCTATTATTGCCAGATGTACAGTGGATCAATTATGGTGCCAATGCAAAATTTGAGACTGGTCAGCCCATTTGTGTTGCCTGTCAAATAAAGCTGTCTAATAATGAATGCCCGGAGTGACCATCGACTTGAGACATATCCATGAGCTAATGCATGTCCAAATGCTGTCTTGAGGATTCTTATGGCCCCTCTGCTTACTTCAATGCAGCAGAAGAATGGTTGAGGTGTCGTTTCTTGGCAGAAAAGACAGTCGTCACGGGTGCCAAACTCCAAACAGTTGTCCCTACCCAGCTGCCCCTACGCTCCTCCCTGCAGACTCGCTAAGTGCTCCTCAAGATATGCAAGCTTGCCTTAGTCGGTTCTCTCGAATTGCCAAGCCTTACTGATACCCTACTGAGCCACTATGAGTGAACAGGGAAACGTGGTCGAAACAGCCTATATTATATTATATATATACATGTATTATCATGTATTTGCAGATATACAATTATTCAAAAAAAGTGAATGAACAAGAATGAAAAGGAGTTCAGTCTGCAATTTCCAGACATCTGTGAGGAGTATGAGCAGTGGTCCTAAAATATTTCACTGCGTATGCCATCGTGCACCAGGATCTGGTGTTTGTTCACTAGTTATCTCTATGGAATTCTACGGATAATTACATATATTACCGTATATAATATTGTAATATCTAGTAGTATAGTGTGTATATACATATATACTATAATATAAAATCATGTAAAACCAGTAATTACACGTAGAATTACATATTATATCACATCATAAATGAAGAACTAACCCGCTGGAAGATGTTAATTAGCAACCAGCCACCTTGGAAAAGTTCTAATTCTAGGTTCTTGATCAAACTGTTTCAATCCTAATTATCTTCTGGAACTGGTGCTGTCCAAATCCCCATCCATGACCAACGAGACCTGTTAAAACTGCGTGGGGATTTCTTCACATGTGGGACCCCTTGTTACCATCGGCTTCCCCACAGACTGATAGCTTGGATGACAAATGATAACGGAGGGTGTCCCTCCCACTTGGAGAAACCTCCTATGCTGTTTAGGAAAACAACATAAAAAAAACCAGGTTGACTACTCTCGATTACATCATACCAACTATTTGGTCATCACCACCCTTTTCTGACAGTGAGGCTGTAGAGTCAGTCAGTCTGGATGACTGGCTGGTTGTTTCGCAAGTGTTGCTGCTCAACCGATGCTGCTCCCAATGGACCTTCCTACTTTCGGGTGGAAACCATTGGAAACCACTTGCTTTAGAATGCGCTCTTGAGCATCGCTTTAGAACGCGGAAATTATCTCCTACGTCATCTACACAGTATATATTAATATAGTCTACATTTTTTCACGTAGATCATCTACAGTAAGCTACAGCAATTTCATCCACATTACATACATCAATCAATGCATCTCCTACATTTTCCTATATCCTTTAAATTATCTACATCATCTACATCTACACCACATATCTCCTCTACATTACTATGTCAATTTCATCTACATCACATACATGATCAATATCATCAACATTATCTTCATCAACTTCATCAACTTCATCAACATCATCCAGTGCGCGTGTGAAAGTATGTTACCGTCCCACCCCACCCCAGCCCATCCTCCCTTACCCCGTGTGACTGGACGTCACCATCCAGTGCGTGTGTGAGAGTACGTTACCATCCCAACCCACCCCACCCCACCCCAGCCCATCCTCCCTTACCCGGTGTGACTGGACGTCACCATCCAGTGCACGTGTGAGAGTACTTTACTATGAGGGTAGTACGGCGCGGCGCGTCACTGCAAAACTGCCTGTTTTGCGGCCCTGGTTTTGGAACTTAATGTTTCCAGAAAAAAAAAAACATGGTTTCCCCCAGGGCGCTTGTCGCGCAGCTAGGGGTACCAGATTGCTTGAGATGCCTCATGTGTGGGTCCAGATGATTGAGTTGTGTGTATTGGATGATGAGTGTACGGGGACGCCCCATTTGGGAAGCCACGGGTGCACAACGCTATCGGGAATAGATAAACCTCTTTGCCCCGCTAGTTAATAACTTTGTAACTCCCAAACGGGGTGGCCCACGGTCCTCCCGCCCGCTGATAGTATTCTGACGGCATTGGTGCTGACCTGGACGTCCTCCCGCCCACTAATAGTATTCTCACAGCATGGGTGCTGACCTGGACGGTCCTCCCGCCCGCTAATAGTATTCTGACGGCATGGGTGCTGACATGGAGGGTCCTCTCGCCCGCTAATAGTATTCTGACGCC
>Ga0126342_10014661_pt1 | contig 13813 bp, 12 predicted proteins | sample Cyp1metagenome_FD_92528 | JGI IMG/M metagenome (GOLD analysis project Ga0126342, IMG submission 92528) | Coral microbial communities from Lord Howe Island, Old Settlement Bay, Australia - Cyphastrea 1 metagenome | ecosystem: Host-associated > Invertebrates > Cnidaria > Coral ...
ATTTTCCCTTTTCAGTCAAATTCTTCACTTTTTCCATATGCGTTTCTTCATTTTCTCTATAAATCCTTCACATTTCCATACAATTTCTTCACTTTTCCAATTTATTTCCGTACAAATTCTTTCATGTTTGCAACCTAGTTTCCCAAAATGGATTGGATCAGCACTTGCCCAATCCAGACCATTTCCCATGGATCTCCACCATTCGTGGGGGGTACCCTTTGCGGTAGGAAAATATGTACTTTTTAGTACACAAAGTGATAAGAAATCGGTCAATTTGGGGACCCTGCCAGTTTTTGATTTTGTCACCAAAACTGCTTGAAAAAAAGCAGAAACAGGCTGCATAGAGATGTACAAAGGCTTCCAGAGCGAAGGCCAAATGGGGAGAGAACAAATGAGCACGAAATGGGGGCATATTCTAAGTGGAGTTGCGTTCGAGTTCAACTGCATAATTGGAAAAACGCATATTCTAAGTGAACGGTGTACCTTATATATATATTATATTATATTATATTATATTATATGATATGATATGATATTATTTTATTTTATATTATATTATATTATTATATATTATATTATAGACTATATGTTATATTATATATATTATGGTATATCTTATATTTTAATATAACATAGTATAGCATTTCATTATATATATTTATCATTACAAAATATTGCAATACATCACAATATATTACAATGTAGTTAATAATCTATTATATTATATTATACTAGATTAGATTAGATTAGAATATATATATATATATATATATATATTATGCATGTATATTTTATACTGAATAAGATATTGAATGATAACCAGCGGTATATGTTTATATATAATAGCCTATATAACCTGCACTGAAGCCGAACTCACTCCATGTTTCGATGGGCCAAGACTCCACATTGTTGGAGGAGCTCTCCCTGCGTTTGGGTCCAAAAACTCCTAGTGGACCCCTGGGTGCTTTGGAAGTGTTGCAACTGGCAAAGTTCCTCGGCTTCGTTTGGTTTCCCGTCGGAGAAATTGTTTAACCTTGTCGCATCCTGTCGCATCATGGTTTTGAATTTGCTTTGGAGGCGGTACGTATCAGGGTTGAAAGACCTGCTAATGATAGGCAAGCCATTTTTAGCATGCTGGCAACAGATGTCATGCCTTTTGAGCAAGAATAAAATTTATCAATCAAATTGGAGAGAATCTTCTGCAGAACTGAGCCTTTTAAAGACTAGACTCTTCGAGATGAACTTGACAAAGCTGAAGCAGCTGCGGAAGCAGCAACTGAAGCACCTGAGTATCACCAGATCATCACTTCTAGCCAGGCCGCAGCCAGATTGGTCTGTGCGGCCCGAGTCTGTCAGCCCAAAGCAGACCCAAGAGGCCACAAGTGCGGCCAGCAGCAGGTCGAATATCCAAGGGATAGGCGAGGCCGCAATCGACACGCAATTGGTCAATGAGGTGGAGCAGGAGTTGGAGGAGAAGATGTAGTGCATCCGGCAGGGGACTGTTCAGGGGACAGATCTAATGAGAGTCAATGTGAGTATAAGGTTGGAATTGTCGGCATACGGTGAGAGATGCACCCTTTTCATCCCTTTTCAATCATCAAGTTTCCCTTTGGTTGTCGATGAGGAATGTAAACTCATGTAAACTCAGCAGGGTTTTGTTACTTCTCTTGTCACAAGGACCTCAGACCCCAGCGCAACAAAACGCTTTGCAATCATCCGAGAAGCAGTCTTGGATCAAGTGTTTTAGTAGGGCCAGGCTGCCCGGGCACGTGCCAGGTAACGTTTGTGGCTGGAGGATGCTTGGGTGCTGTTTCGAGGATGCAGATACGGCGGGGCCTTCAGTCTGCGAGATTCAGGAGATCTTTATCCCGGCGCAGGCACCTGGAATACCAGCGACGTTGTCACCCAGGGGCATTCTGACTGAAGAAGTTGAGACTTTCACAGTGGCTGTGCCATCGAAGAACTTCGTCACTTTGGGTTTGGAGCTGGAATTGACAAAAGCAAGAGCACCTATGATTTCGAGCATAGAGGAAGGAGCCGTCCAGGAATTCAACAAGGTCTACAAGCATTCTCGCATACAGCCTTTTGATGTCTTGCTGGCCCTTGATGGAACCCATAGCTGGGAAGCCATTCAGGAGAAACTGACAAGCAAATTGCCTGACACGATGTTTCTGACCCTCAACCGCCCCAGAAAGATTCAAGTTGCTGTGGAAAATACTGGCAACATGGGCATTACCCTGGCTTTCTCAGACAAATCTGCTGGAGTAGTAATTCAAGAGCTCCATCCCTCGGGGATGATGGTGGAGTGGAACGCCAAACGCAAGAGCCAGGGTCGTGAGGTCCTTGAGGTGCTGGACCGCATCATTGAATTTGATGGGAAAGCTTACTGCGGCACTGACTTAGCCAATCTCCTTGAGGAGAAAAAACATTGGCGCCTTACAGTGTTGAAGTACCAAGGTGAGACAGGGGATATGCCCGTCTTGGAGGGTCTGAGCCGTCGAAGTTTCGGTCAATAGCTGCAGCTAGGCATTCGCTTTTCCACTCACCCGCCTATTAAGTTTAGCCGCGTGTTCTTTTTAGAAATGCGAATTAAATGCCTGGAATCATTTGAGCACAACACCCACCGTTAGTATGAAACTCCGATTGGAGTGTGCAGGTGCCATCTCTGCAGAGCGGAGGTGTGTGCAGAAATTCGAGTGGATTCCCAGTGTATCCTAGTTTGATCATGATCAGATTTCACCAGTTTCACTGGTTTCGCTTTTAATACAGAAGCGTGAGGCCCAGCATGCCGCAAGGTATCGTTTCGCGACCGTCACTGCACAACTGCAATGATTGTTTGCTTGCTTGTGAGTTTGTGCTGAGTTGAAATTTGCCGGCGACAAAAAAAGACACTTGGCATTGACTTTCACATCATGACAATCCAAATAATTATAATACATATAACATCATATAACTATAACTACAAATATATATATATATACATATATATATATACGCTCCATGCCTTCAAGCCCAGTGATCCCAGTGCAAAACGCCAATCTAGTCCAGAGATGTCTAGTCTAGAGATGTCTAGAGTTTAGAGGGCAAGTGGAGCTTCAAGTGGAGTTAAGTTATTGAATTATTCCCTGAAGGCCCATGAGGTGTGGGGAGCTTCAAGACCTTCGGAATTAGACAGTCTCCTGTGGGAAGGCCTTGCACCAACAAAACTTGAGACCGAAGGTGTTCATGGACCATTCATGGAGGTTTGCCTTCGCTTTGCGTAGGAGGACGAAGAAGAAGAAGAAGAAGAAGAAGAGAGGAAGAGACAAAAAATCGCAGCCAAGAAAGAGCAGTCAGAGTTGAGTCTTGGACGTCACAATTTATTTGGAGAATGTGGGCCTGGCGGGTTTGATGTGCACTAGCACATAGACAGCTTGCAGCAAATGTTCGAGCTCTCGATTTTGGGTGTTGCCTCTGGTCTTTGAGAAACATCCTAGCGTCATCACTTGTTCGTCGCAGTCGAACACGGCTTAACAAGTGCTAGCTGGCTCTGATGTCTTGACACCCTTGGCCGCCTGCAGGAAAGAGTTTCAATATATTTGAATCATTTTGAACCTAAGGAGCAATACACTTTCCAGAAAATCCAAAATATCAAAGAATACGGAACAGAGCTTTTGGAAGCCGGTCTGGATCATTACCTCTCCGCTCTTCGAGCCTTGGTGATATTTGGACGATTTTGCACGCTGTGAGCTTCTCAGGGCTAGAAGGCGCTGGTTGATGATCCGTTGATGTTCATTGTGTAATTTGTGTAACATGTTGCATTTTCGACAGTGCCTCACTTTGGACTACTTTGTGGCATTTTTCTAACTTGAGTCTTCTAGGAAATAGACCTTAGTCTCTCCTGTGACTGTTCACTTTCTACTTTCTAAATCTGTCTACCCTAATTCTCTTTCATGAGCAGATTCGATGCTCCTGGCACTGCCTGAACCTTTGACTGTGCAGAATTGCAGAATGAAAAAAGATATCCTCCGCCAGCCTGGCGCAGACTCTCAAACAAAGCTGGCTACATACTGACATATACATCATATACTGACTACATTGTGCAATAGCTAGCTCATACGGCTCTTACGGATCTGTGTGATGATGTTCAGTTGCGGCAGTCTCAGACAGTCTGACACACTGGTGGTGTTCAGCAGCAGCAAATTTCGAGATTCGCGAAACTTTGACAAACTTTGTAGCCTTTTTGTTGCGCGGCGCCTATTGTTTGAACGCCTGGATAAGAAAAAGATAGAAAAGGTAAACTCTCAGGGACTCACGTTGTTTCATGTTGTTTCATTTTTGCCATCGTTTCTTTTTTGTCGGCAACCTTGAGGAGTTGGGTTATGCCCTGTGTATTATGCTCCATGCGGTTGCACAGCTGCAAATTGTGGAATGATAAATGCTGTGATAGGACTTGGCATTTTTTTTGTCTTGTCCCAGCAGGTTTTGTTTCTGGACAGATTTTGCAATTGGATGCAATTGGCCAATTTCAAAATCTGGCTGAGCGCAGCGTATTGCGGTGAGGTCTTGATGGCAGCAGAATTGCAGTATCGCGCAATGGACGTTGGATACAAAGTTAGCTATCCACACTTCACGCAGACGTCTCACGAGGAGGGACTTCCAGAAACATCGTGATGACAATGCAAGCTTTGAACACATACTAAATTAATTAGCATGGTATAGCAACGATAGCAGATCAGTGGTTTGACAGGGGTCGCAAATTCTGCAGAGAGGCTGGTCACTCAATGTGCCTTATAAGCCCCGGTAGCACATTTACGGTTTACAATTCAAGCAAAGTGCAGGTTCTAGCACAGCGGAAATGTTTGAGATTCTTGCCGTAGGTTAGCCCCAATGGGTCGGAGTACTGGTTTGAGTCGGCCAATCAAAGGCTTTCGTGCTGTTTGTCAGAGAAATACCAAGATCATGTGCGATCATTTCCTGACGATTTGGCAGGCATATCCAGCACTTGCGTATTTTTTCAATATTGCCGAATGGATCTTCGGGATTCTTTTCCTTGTAGCTTGGCTTTTGGTTTGAATCTCTGGCAGTTTTGATACTGTACTGTAGATGATTCGAAGTTAGAGTAGGATTGGTGATGGTGATTATGGCGCTGCTGATGATGACGATGACGATGATGATGATGATGATGGTGGTGGTGGTGGTGGTGGTGGTGATGATGATGGCGATGATGATGATGATGATGATGATGGTGATGATGGTGATGATGGTGATGATGGTGATGATGGTGGTGGTGATGGTAGTGTTGATGGTGATGCTGGCGATGATGATGGTTATGATGCCCGGTTATTATTATTATGATGATGATGATGGTGATGGTGATGATGATGATGATGATGGTGATGGTGATGGTGATGATGGTTGTGATGATGATGATGATGGTGATGGTGATGGTGATGATGGTTATGATTATGATGATGATGATGATGATGATGTTGATGTTGATGTTGATGTGAAGATGATTTTGATGTTGATTTAGATGTTGATTTAGATATCTCCTGCTGTTTGCTCTTCCCAAGAAGTCATGGTTCCATCAGGCATATCAGGCTTCGATCAGGAGTACAGTTTCCACAGAAATAAATGACGCTCATTGTTTCATAGCATGGGAGACATGTCCGTAGAATCTTAGAATGTCCCAAAACTGCTCAGCATTTTGAACCTCAAGCTGTGTCATATTGATTTTGTAATTCCCATAGCCATACCTGCCACCATTGGCCGTGGACAGCTAAACTTGGACTTGGCGTGTCAGTGTTTGGAAAAGAAGCTGCTTGCTTGTGACAAAGCGTGTGCTCTCCCAGATTGAAGCAATTCTGAAGCTGATGGCTTTGCGGTGGAAGTATTTTCGCGAAGCTTGTCACGGCGCTGGAAGGTGATAAAAAAGTGTATGGACATTTCAAGCTGCAATACATGCCACTGTTCATTTGGCTAAGCATTTGAAGGGTTTTGAAGTTTTGGATACGGCCTCGCTTGTGCCCGTCGATTTGTCTCGTTTGTGCCCGCGATTTTTTTTCGCGGCACGTTAGTGTCATAGCATCAAGGGCGTTTTCCAAACTACTTCAACATGTCCTCAACGTAGCATATTGAGCATCTTCCACGCTACGCCAACATGCTTTTAATATAGCATCAAGGCTGTCTTGCATGTTACTTCAACATGTCATCAACTTAGCATGTTGAGCGTCTACCCCAAGTCCCCCCCCATGTCCCCTAAAAGATAAACCCAAATGGTTGTTTATATACATGTTGATACCTACACCCTGTCTCCTTGTCCCCAAGTCCCCCTCTAACCCCAAGTCCCCCCCATGTCCCCTAAAAAGATAAACCCTAAAAGGTTGTTTGTGTACATGAAGATAGGTATGCATGAATGTGGGCGCAAGTGAGTCGTTTTGATGGGCGCAAGTGAGGCTGGTTCCGTTTTGAAGCACATGTCATGTTCAGATTTGCATGATGTTATTCTTTCCTAAATCTTAAATTACTAGGGTTTATTGAATTAAGAAATGAACGCTTGGCTTGGGGTGTTTGTGAAACCAACTTGTCTTTTTGTAGCTCCGCGCCGTGAAATCTTGGCGGCTCAGGAGCTTTGGAATTGTTTTGATTGTATTCTGTTACTTGGCTCACACTAAGGCAAAGTTGGGGATGAGTTCTATGATAAATGACAACAATGAAATTCCAATCACTTCACACGTTGTTGGCCCTGTATGATCTGTATGTCTTGTACAAAAAGAAGACGCATATGGCATAGGTGCGCTTCTCTGTTCAACATTTTTGAACAGATGTGTTTGAGGAGTTGGAACGATCGAACCTTCATTTTCTTACGCAAGTATTGATTTGCACGTTTACCATTCGTGCGCTATGAATGCTATGACTGCGATTGAAAGACCATGCTCTGGCAAGCACACAGTGCCGAGATTGAAATTCACAGCGTTGCTTTGGGCCGCATTTTCAAAACACTCGTGTGCCTGCAAGGGATATGAAAATTTACAGCAATGTTGGTTTCGTTTGTTTTCTGTCCTTTTTTTGCCGACTAACTGTGTCCATCGTCAGTACAGGCCGATTGACGTCAGGGTGCCTAAGGGTGATCCATTTCTCGTGGGTGATTGGTGTGTCATAAAAGGTCAAAGTTGCAAAAAAAACTTAAAAACAAGAAAACAATCCATAGATTTATATAGATTGTGTGAAGTGGTATGGCGGAATCCGTTCGGGTCCATGTAGGGCTCCGTATGTCCACCTCCCCAATCCCCCAGCGATCTTCAAGACTCAAACTGGAAAGTAATCCTCTTTAGTCTTTAATCTGTGAGCGCAACGGTGACTGTGTTGCAAATTGTTGGATATGCTATGTTGCATTTCTTGCCTAGGTGTGTTTTCTGGATTGCAGATCGTGCATTGGAGAACATGCCTTTCGACACATCTATGTTGCGATTGCTCCGATTGGCAAGATTGATACGGCTGGTTCCCCTCCTGCAATGAGAAGAGTCAGCACTATTCAGCACGCCGACAATTTTGGCTTGCTTTGCCGATTCAACGTTTCCGAGTCCACACAGGGTGCGGGATCTATAAAGTTTCCTGAGTTCATTTCTTGATTTGTTTCAATTCTTGTGAAGCACAAACTGGGCAAGTCAGTGTGATGTACTGATTCTCCTCCAATTCAAAATTCATATTGCTAACTTGGGATAACTTGGCGAAAATGCGTCCTTTCACCAGGTCAACTGGCATTCAACTGACGTAATTTGAAAAAAAAAGTCAATGATTTCCAGTGCCGTCCATGAACAATTCATTAGACTCAATCCAGACCTGCAGTTAAATGCTGGGAAACAGGCTGTATCTGGTAGAATAAGCTGAAAGACAAGGGCAGCTTGTCGTCTTTGTGGCCTTGAGATTGAAATTGTTTCTATCATTATCTATCATTGCTGCAATTGCACTGCAAGGATCTGCAAAGGCGCTGATGCTGAGGTGAAATTGGCACGCACTGTGCAGGGCTTCGATGCCCTGGCAGTAATGACAACATCCCTTCATGGCACCTTGGTGCAGTGAGTTCTCAGGAATCAAAAGTAACGACGGCAAGGACATGCTGTCTCAGTTGCATGTACACGCATATTATATCAAGTTACTATCATATCATTTCATATCATATCACATTTCCCTAAGATTAATTTAACATATATAATTTGGCATGATTGTGAAATATGATAAAACATTATCATATGTTTGACATATTATAGTTTATTACACACTTCATGGACGATTGCTTTGATTGTGCACATGTGAATGAGGGTCCTGAAAATCTGGCTACAATTGAGCCTCAGACAGTCCATAATGAGGGATAGGCATCTCAGCGACAGCCTAACCAATGGTCTTTGGTGAGCATGCGAAAATTATCCATGGAAATGGAAAAGCAGAATCACTATGAATCACTTAGAGATCTTATAGAGTCTTTGTTTCTTTTGGGGCTTGAACCATCTTGCATGGCTTGAACCAGCTGGATTCATGGATCAGTATTTGGACACTTCCGTGATTTGCGAACGTTGCAAAGGTTCAATACACGCACTCATATGGGTTGCAGTTCTGTTGGTCTTGGTGCAGATGACCTTTGCGCTTCTCCTCAGTCAGGCTAGGGGGGTACAGCTGTTTTAGGATTTTTGGATATATAATGCTACACTAAGCAAAACGGTATTGCAGACCTTGCATTGCTGTAGATACTACCAGTTGTACAATATCACTCGGTTATCGAAGGTTCCCAACCCACCAGATAGAGCTACTGTGGCTGACAAGAAGTATATAATTTACTGATTACTGTTGTGGTTTGGATTTTCCCTATCAGACCTATCATGCCATCTCATCTCGTGTATGGCAGGTGTTCACGTGATTTGCATTGGCAGAGGTTTGAGGTGTGTTGTACTTTTGCTCTTTGGTGAGCTGGCACTGTGGATTACTTTGGGCACAAAGTGCTAGCGAGTCAACTAGCTGCAAGAGTGCAACTACAATATTGATAATATTGCGGACTGCCTTGATTTGATTTGATTCGCTTCATTGCCAGAGCAGGTATTGTTCTTCTACATAGAGGATGAGAGACAGCCTGTGGAAGATCGCAGAGACGTGTTTGAGTACTTTGGAAATTTCACAAGGTGCCTTTAAATCACATGCGAAGCGTGTTCTATGAGAGCAAAGGAAAAGTCATGTTTCTGCATGGGAGATGACACTCTCGCAGAGAACCGTCTCTGTGGTTCTTTTTGTTTTTTTTGGCTGAAACAAAGGGACCCCATGTGACCCCAGGAGAAAGTGCTCTTGGTGCGTTCGAATTCTCTTGTGTAGGTAGATCAGTTCCATTCAGGCAGGTGGTAAGGCAATGACACACCGCATCGGACTGGCTCACCTGCAACACAAGCTTGTCGTAAAGCAATTTCAGTCCGAGTTCGTGACTGCCAGCTTCAAGTGATTTCAAGAATCAAGACCTCTATTCCAAGCTGCTCCAAGACACATACAATAATTCGAAGATATTCCAGGGGCAAAAATATCACGTTGAAAAACGCTGAGAGGATCTGAGTTTTCTTTTCCTGAGCTCTGAGTGCTTGGAAGGGCCATGCTGAGTATGTTCGAAATCACGCTTAGAAATTGGCCTCCAGTGGCGCGACTCTTGCAGGTGACGGCCTGATGTTCAGATGATGTTGGGACTGGGCAAGAGTAGCAATTTAGAATCTAGATGAATCTAGAAACATTCCGACAGGGGTGATAGTTTCGCGGGATGCTTTTGGAATTGCTTTCAAACTTTGGAAGCGAGCATTTGGAGTACGAAAAGAAGTTGCTTTGGCACTCTTAGAATTGTTGATGTATACATGAACATACTGTAATTTTATATGTGTATGCATTTGTAGTTTGAGGAGATTTTGCCAAGAATAGCTGGGCAACATGGTTTAAATTTTCAAAGCACGATATGCATTCCTATACAAACAACGCTGTCTATGAAATTCACTTGAATGCCATTGCCTATCAAAAAAACTTGTGCACATGTGTGTGTGTGTCAAAACCAGCAGCCAAAACCATGAAGGAAATAACTTGAGCTGATTTTCAATGAAAATTGCATGTTTTTTGCTAAAACTGTTGTGCTTACAATAAATTGGAAAGTTTCGGAAAGTCTGCAAAATCCAAAGACTGCCAGAGAAACCAATGCTTCACGTTGCAACATGAAATCCCGCCGCCGCAATCCACCTGCTTTCGCCAGGAGAAGGTGAGTCCCTGGCTTGTGATCTTCAGCATCGGGCACAAAATCATTTTTGGTTGCTCGACAAAAAGTTGCCCTAGAAACCAAAATGAACCAATCTCAAATGAGAGATATGTTCTCTGGGAGACTTGAGCGGAAGATTGCCAGCAGAGAAGAGATAACTGAGAGAAGAGGCGGCTCAGAGAAGCAGTCGCTCACAGGAGCAGGAGAAGCGGCTCAGAGTAGAAGCAACTTGGAGAAGAAGCGGCCAAGAAAACAAGTAGCGGGCATAAGTAGCTGAGAGAAGAGCTTTCCCTTGACTCAGACAACAGAGAGCTCATTGGTTCATTGGTGGTCCCCAAGCATTGGTTTAGCCATTGATTTATTAGTTTTCTTGTTTTTCTTTCAGTTCATGTCGTTTGTTCACTCACCACCTGCCGCGGGAGTGTCTCTAGATTTTTTTTAGGTAAGCTTGTCAGTCCTTCCATCCTTCCATCCATCCATCCATCATCCTTCCATCCATCCATCCATCATCCTTCCATCCATCCATCCATCCATCATCCTTCCATCCATCCATCCATCCATCCATCCATCCTTCCACCCATCCATGCATGCATCCTTCAATCTGTCCATCCTTCCATCCATCCATCCACCCCATCCATGCATCCTTCAATCCATCCATCCATGCATCCTTCAATCCTTCCATCCTTCCTTTCTTCCTTCCATTTGTCCATCTTCCCTTCCTCCCAGCCTTCCTTCCTTCCTTATCCTCTTCTTCCTCCTCCTCATTACTTTTGCTCGCCTCCTCTCACCAAGTTGCCAAGCTCAATCAAGCCCATCGCCAACTTCATCGCCAGCTTCCTCACCACCACGTCATCGCCAACTTCTTCGAGCCTCCACTACACCGCCATTCTATCGCGAGCTCGCCAGCTCTCTGGACCCGAACACTATGCCAGAGAAAATGCAACGCTGAATGCCAGGTCAAAACTTCAGGTAGAACGCCAGAGAAGAAAACCAGATAGAATGTCAGAATATATGCCAGGAAATTGTCAGAAATATGCCCGACAAGGCGTCAGCTAGACTATCAGAATATAAGCCAGATACTTTGGAATATCAGAATATATGCCAGATAGAATGGAAGATGAAATCCGATAGAATGTCGGTTGGCGGAGACCACTTGAAGGAAAGTATTTGTTTACTTGTTTTTAATTCATGTCCCCCTGTTTTTTCCGCATTATGCCATTCGTTTGTCCGCCCACCTCAGTCATTCATTCAGTCGTTCATTCATTCTTGCATTAATTCGTTCGTTCGTTCGTTCGTTCATTCATTCATTCATTCAAGCATGCAGTGACAAAGATCTTTGTACGTATAGGGTTCCAGCGAAGTGACTTCCCCACAAGCTACTTGCTCCACAATATTGCGGCCCCTGGCCGGAGTAACAACATATTCAGGGCCATCGCAGATGGCACAGGGAAACGTTGGAGAGCATGGCGCATGAACTGCGGGACAGGATGCTTCTAGGGGCCCAAAAGACCTATGCACTGAAGGTTTGCCAACTGTAGCAACGACCATGGGGCAATTAAACTGGTGGTGTGTATGCAGGGTTGCTTGCGGTGGACTTTTTGTGGGGAAGCGAGGAATATTCAGTGGAGTTTGTAGTTTCGTAGCCACGGTGGGAGAAATGGAGGCCGGCTAGCGACAATCAAGCCCGCTGCGCGATTTTAAAAATCAGACCCGGACCTTCATTCTACCCGAAATTTCTGAATGATGTGGTTTACACTACTAAAACTAGGCGTCCAAAAAAAGTAATTAGGCGATTTGAATGTTTCCAGGAAAAACGATCGTGTGGGTTCAGCCAGCTATGCGGGTGAAATGGCTATGAGGCCTATGATATGTCCATATATGTCTTGTTGTTATGTTTGGGATTTGGAAACATGGTAGTGCGCTTAACTTGCACCATAGCTACCGTCCAACATCTGAAGTGCCAATCCAAATTCAAGAAGAAGTCATTGAAAGTCATTGAACACCGGGCACGACCACGGCAGGATCAGAAACAACATGTTTGACCCGCTTTTCCTGCTTTGTAGCCGTTTGATGGGTTTTGCTAGCGGTTTGAATTTTCTAAGCGTTTTTGAATTCGAAATTAGTCGCGGATTTTTGCGTGTTTTCTGTAATCACCTCTCTTGGAAACAAACTTGTGAAAACCAATTGCTGGATTGAGGCATTCTGGGCCACAAATCAAGAAATCGACACATTGATGATCATTGATGTATAGTTCTTCCAAGAACAATCAAATCAGGGGTTTTGGTAAACTACTATTACTACTTTTTGTGGTCGACTCCGAACAAAAGTGCGCAACAACCGCAGCAACCAAAAAGAAACGGGCATTTGAAGATCCAGGGAGGTATGTATGCGCAAAAATTTCCCCGCAGTTCATCGACTGCATAACCTTTTGTTTTGCTCTTGGCGGCGCCACTGCTTGCCCTGGATCAGGTTTTGCATGCTTGGCTGTCATCAATGGTGTCTTCATGCAAGAAACATTTAAAGTCGCTCAGCAAGATGATCAAATTATGCTGAGGACTGAAGTCGCCTGGCTTGCAAGTTGTCTTGCGAGTGGGCGCATGTCAAACAGAACGCTTGTTTGTGCGCGCTTGTGCGTGTGTCTGTGTGTGTGTGGGTGCTTGCACCGTGCAGGCAGCTGATTTTCAACGATGCCCGCGTTTCTTTCAAGCCCCCATCAAGATTTGTTTCTGAGCCCATCGTGGAAGGTTGTTTTCACGGCTGTATTTGCACTGACTGCAAAAACCGCCGTGCAGGACTGTGGAGACAAAAAAGAACGCCCACAGGAGCGGGCACCATTGCAAAGGTGGCTGGCGGTACACACAAGCCAACACATCCATTTCAGCTTTTGTTCCACCTTGAAGCATAGTCCTAGCATGTCCTACAGTAGCGCAGCAGCGCTTTGAGTCATATTCTATATTTCATATTTCATATTTGAAGAGATCTGCGATGGTATCCCTAACAGCCGCAGCGTTTTATTTTTATAAACTTTCTGACACGTGCTGCGAAGCCAAGCGCTGCAAACACCTCAGCTGGGTCTGCACCAAAGCCTCCCAGGCCTTCTCCGAAACCTTCTCCGGAACCCTGTTGAACCTGACCTGGCTCTGCAGCAAAACCTCCCAGACCTTCTCCGGAAACTTCTCCGGAACCCTGTTGAACCTGACCTGGCTCTGCACCAAAGCCTCCCAGACCCAGGCTCTGCAGCAAAACCTCCCAGACCTTCTCCGGAACCTTCTCCGGAAACCTGTTGAACCTGACCTGGCTCTGCAGCAAAACCTCCCAGACCTTCTCCGGAAACTTCTCCGGAACCCTGTTGAACATGACTTGGCTTTGCACCAAAACTTCTCCGGAACCTTCTCCGGAACCCTGTTGAACCTGACCCGGCTCTGCACCAAAACCTCGCAGACCTTCTCCGGAACCTTCTCCAGAACCCTGTTGAACCTGACCTGGCTCTGCACCAAAGCCTCCCAGACCCAGGCTCTGCAGCAAAACCTCCCAGACCTTCTCCGGAACCTTCTCCGGAAC
>Ga0126342_10014662_pt1 | contig 13813 bp, 14 predicted proteins | sample Cyp1metagenome_FD_92528 | JGI IMG/M metagenome (GOLD analysis project Ga0126342, IMG submission 92528) | Coral microbial communities from Lord Howe Island, Old Settlement Bay, Australia - Cyphastrea 1 metagenome | ecosystem: Host-associated > Invertebrates > Cnidaria > Coral ...
CCGTTCTATAATTAAATTTTCCGACTCCGCTCCAGGTTCGAACCCGGAAGAGGACAAAGGTACGGTATTTTACCGTACTTTTGTCCTCTTCGCTCCGTTCTATAATTCTGGCACTGACTGTAGTCATAAATAAATATATATATACATTATTTCTTGCATGCAAATATTTATATATATATATATATATCATAGATAGAAACTTCTGGGGAACGGCAGTCGCAAACGGGAGATGTATGTATGTGTGTATATATATATTATGATATATGTATGTAACTGGGTTATAATTATACACGATTGTCAGTTGCCCACTTTCTGAGGGATGCGAATTCCAATTTCCGCTTCGAGTGGATGTTCGAATGGATAGAGTCTTCAATAGGTGAGGTTTGTCAAGTCGCTGACAGCACTGTCGCTGACAGCACCGACCAGGGAAGCGGGAGCCCCAACATGTTGAAAGAAAACTGAAATGAACCCTTGACTTGTTCACTCCAGGCTTATTCACTCTTCCATATATCCTTGCGGTATTATTCTTGTTATTCCTCCATTAGAGATCTGCAATAAGCCTCAAGATGGAGGGTGGACCCTCTAGTCGTTCCGGCTTTGACACAGCTTTACACCTAGGCCATTGCAGCTTCCATTGAGGCTAGGACCATGTTGGGAAGCTGTTGTGTGGCAAAAGCACACATGTTTTTTCATGGGCAAGGGCAGCGAAGGCACAGACACATCAATATTTCATTTGGTATTATATATGTGTATATTACTGTAATTGAATGATGTCAGCAGTATGTCATTGCAAGGCCAATAGTTCTGACAGTGGTTCAACATGCTTTGCGATCACTTTTAATTCTACATGGTCACACGCGGATATTTGACCTTGGGTTATTTGTTGATTCATGCACTGCTCCATCTTCAAATTTTGCCACCCTTACACCACTTTGTGCTCTTTGTAAAAATGAAAGCGGTGTTTCGCTGTGGGTTTGGAACACACAGGGTTGTTTCTTCATTATATATAATATACAGTGTAGATATATATACAGTATATATATATATATATATCTATATATATATATATATGCAGCATTTTTTGAGTTTGAGTGGCTAATCGTCTATGTCGCTCAAAAGTAGTTGTTTCATTTGCTCGCTGTTGCAGTTGAAGTCACATGATTGTGCCCAACTCTTTTGTTAAGTGTTGGCATGGTTGCCCAAATTGCTTCGCCACACGCAGGCCCAAACATATGACATTAGCTTTTCAGCAGTCTTTGACACGAAGAGATTGTGGCAATGCCTTTTCAAGAGCGTGTTGGAAGTTCCAAGAACAAGTTAAGAGCGTAGCATCAAGGGCGTGTGAGAAGCTCCAAGAACAAGTTTAGTAGCATCAAGAGCGCCTCAGGAGTTCCAAGAACAAGTTGAGAGCGTAGCATCAAGAGCATGTCAGAAGTTCCAAGAACAAGTTGAGAGTGTAGCACCAAGAGCATGTCAGAAGTTCCAAAAACAAGTTCAGATTGAAGCATCAAAAGCATCTTAGAAGTTCCAAGAAATCAAGAAGAAGTTCACAGCGTAGCATCAAGAGTGTGTTAGCGGTTCCAAGAGCAAGGCCAGAGCTTATTAAAAGAACGAATTCATCAACACACATAACACAAACATACTATTGCGCCCCCACCCACCCACCCACCAAGACAACACGAACGTAGTAGACATGTTTAAAAAAAAAATGTAGCAAACCGTCAAGGGTGTTTATCATGTGTGATTGTCATGCCTGCATCAAGGTGGACATTCTGCAAATCTCAGCCACAACACAACGCAGTTTGCGTCTCCACACAATGCGTTTGAATTGATCCCCCATACAAGTTGCCTCCTGGAACTTCTAAGGTCATGGTACAATCACCACCAGGATTTGTAGAGGAACCGCGTACTCACCCACGTTTCAAAACTGTGGTGTTTTGCTGCATATTTTTATTGTAAATGTTCATGATGTTTCTTCTTTCAACAAGCCTCGGTCATTGAACTCTTGTCGTGCACACTTTTTTTTGCGTACGATCCGAGTGCCCATTTTCTGGCAGTGGGGAACTTTGATTCCTACTTTGAAAATTTAAGTAACGGTCCTTCTCCTTCACTGTTCAAGAGTCTATTATGAATTATCATTGTGTTCCGCAGGAGCGAAGAACTTCGAATAAGTGATCTAAGGAACACGTCTAGAGTCTATATCTTATCTGATATGTATATTACATGTAAGATGTCATATATATATTATACACAATGTGTTATTATTTTATATAGTATAATAAAATATAATATAATATTATATTATAATACATTATATTATAACATATTAAATTACATTTATCTTATATTATAATTTATTATATTATATTGTTATACACGTAATTACATATGCGGCGTTTCACGGCAGAATTTGGACCAGCTGGGAGCCTTGACGAACAACACGGAGTCGGCCGAACTAACAGTGCTGGGGTGCGCGGGCGATGCTGGGACGGGGTGAGATATCTTGGGTGAGAAAGCCTGACTTAGTGATTAGTGATTGATATTTAGCACAAATAACACTCACTATATATCTAATATATATCCATATATATGTATATATTGATAGTTAACTTTTATTATAGTGATTAGTGATTGATATTTATGGACATATAACTTATCAATAGTTTACTGGGGGCAGTTTTGAACTCACTGATTTTTATTGCTAGATTTTGCTAGATTGATATCTATGTGATTTGTGAGTTCTTGAGAGTTGTGACATAGTTATTGTATGTTATTGTGAGAAAGTGCCCTCCGTGAGTATAACCCCGAGGAAGTATTGACTTATATGAATTAGTTATTCTTGATTTATGTGTGTATTGAAATTGGTAGCGTTATACAGTATACGGGTTATTCACTGAAATGGTTTGTAATCCGGAATCGGATGATGGGACAAATTATGAGAGCACCCTATATGCTGAAATTTGCAATGTTGTCCTCTAGATTTTGCCGTAAATCAATCTATTGATAGTAGATCTTAGTGAGAACCCCCCAGTGCATAATCTTTTGGAGTGCCAAAAATAGTGAACATTCAGTAAACAGTCCTGATAAGTTCATATTAATTTCCATTTATAAAGGATACTTTGCTTTCTGATTATTAAAACCAGCTCATCGTCTTATTCCTCAATGTGGGGTTGGCACTGACTGGGATATCATGGACTTGACTGTACCGCAGTTCCGAACCGCACGTCTTGAAATCGCAAATGGTTAGCTGGAAAATCCCTAGTTCTGATCGAAATTAGATGATGCAACCATTAATTGTAGGGTTTACCCTGTATTTGAGTGCAAAAAACACGGTTTCCTGGAGATTTTCCCCTGAGTGAATGGATAGACTTGTTATTGTATTTTCCATTGCTAGGTTGGAATACGTGAAGCTACATTGAAACAAGGAAAACCCGATGAAAGGTGAAGGAATGCTGCTGCTGCTGATGATGATGATGGTGATGGTGATGGTGATGATGATGATGATGATGTTGATGGTGATGATGGTGATGATGATGATGATGATGGTGATGATGATGATGATGATGATGATGAAGGTGACGATTAAAGACTATGGGAAATATAGATATCAAATTTTGGACCAAACCATGTTGGCTGAATGAGGGATGGTCCGAAGGGAGGGCGTTCTCGTTCCCGAAACGCCGATCAGAGATTACTTGACTGATCCGAAGTTTCTCATAGAAATCCTAGGTGGTACTATTCAAAATCATTCTGTTTTTCCAATACTCTCTGGTTATTTAACATAGCCATGGAAAATGGCCCATTTATAGATAATGTTCCCATTAAAACCTCCATTTATAAGGGATTTTCCATGGCTATGTTAAATAACCAGCGGGTATATTCTATCCAAAATCAGTGAACCAAGTCTGGCAAAGAGTTGGAACCGACTGCAGGTATTTGATGATGGCGGTGCCACTGGATGTGCGGACGCAGAGATTTTTTCACTGGGTCAGTTGACCTCGACCTAGATCAAGACTACAAACGCATCAGAACCTATCAATTCTGGATATATTTGTTTTTTTTGCATGTATTAGCATTCAGGGTATGAATCATATTGGGGGAAGGGATTACGCCAAAACCCAGAGGTGATTTCACAATGACCACATCTTCTGACCACTCCCAGGTGCAACTCTGTCGCTTGGTGATTTTTGGATCTTTGCTGGGCTTGCCATGCGTGCGAACTCCCGGTGCGGAGCAGTTTGGTGCGGGCAGACTTGGAGAATTGATGAAGGTAAATGAGTTGTTACATGTTGTTATGTCGATGTACCGTGGATATCTTGGATGGATTTGCTTACAACTGGGATCACGGGATGCAATGAGTTTTCTACGTCATTCAGCTATTTAAGGTGTTTTGAGTTGACATATTCACTTGATAATCATGGTGTTTCCCTTGCTTAAGCAGCCACTGGTGTACCTCCAGTGTATCCAGGAGTCTTTTCCACAGATCTTGAAACTCTCTCCACCAGGCCATGATGAAACTTGCCATCTCCGGGGGGTGCCCAGCGCTCGCATTTTGAACTAAGGAAGGTGTTGTCTGTGCTGCAGCCGCAAGTGTTCAGGCAGGGCCAGGAGAGTTTTGTGAATGGTAGGTGAAAAAATGGTATAATATCTATTCTGCCACTTTGATTGGGAAGTACTTAATTCCCAGCTAGAATCTTCTAGAAGTGTCCTTTTTACATGCCGCTAGTTTGGCACTCCTACTGTACTAGTTTATAACTATGCACTACTTCGTGCAGAAAAATGGTTCGGAGGTGGGGAATTCCCTAATATAGAACATATTATATAGTATATAACATATAAAATATAGTATAAAATATAGTATATACCTAATATATAGCATATTATACCCTACCATATTATACAATATATTCCCTAATTTATAACATAAAACTGAGACGTGTTGAGATGAGAATAGCTCCCGTATAATCACATCACAATATCTCAGAGGTAGCATCCCAGGGCCGAAATGAAGAACATTTCAGGGAGGGCCGGGTGGGTTATCAACGGATTCAAACTGAGGAGTTTCAAGTGGGATCAACAACTCAATCCATGAATTGCCATGTAAAAGAACATTTCAGAATATATTCAGTTCAGAATAACAACGATAACACCTCTCTTTACCCAGATTCATCCCTGGGTGATGTTTTCAAAAGATATTTTTTGACGGGTCACCACTTAGGACAGTGATGAAAAATGGGCCTGATCCATCCTGATCGGAATTGTCTAAGCTGAGAGTTGCGAGGTCGTAGATGGACATCATTGGTAGATAGGATTAAGATTTATTATATACATATAATGTAGTTTTATTATCATACTATTATCATGATAAATGTTATATATATATATATATATATGTAATATGTTATATATATATATATTATCATACTCATGGCAACCATTAGACCATGATTTGGAAGACCGAGGAACAAGACTAATATGGTATAATCAGGAAGATCATATGTTCAGTGACCAGTCTTTCGATTGAATTTCCACTAGTTCCTGCTGTTTATCAGTCGATTCCGTCCTGAGCAGTCTCACCTGGGGCCAGGATCCGTTCACATTGCCGTCGCATTTGATCATGAAAGATCCCAAAGAGTATGCAGAGGCGGCTGAAATGCATGGGAACAAAACGGGGTCCGGCGCATGACTGTCGCCTTGACTGAGCATGAGCTACAAAAGGTCAGTTTGTTAATTTGGTTGTGTCAGTTTTTCAATATCTTAATTGTATTGATTTATATATATATATATAGAATCATATAGAAATATATATATATATATATATATCTATATGATGTATTAATTATATAGAAATACTATATTTACACATATATCTACATATTCCCAGAATTGGATGAAGGGACAATCTGCAGGAAACTGCCAGGTCTTCCCAAGGGATTGGTGAACTCGGCCATGACTCAACCAGGACGGTTCACGACACCAGGACGGTTCACCATGGTAATTCTTCTGGAAATATCAAGGTTCATCAATGTTTTTAGGTGCTTTCATATATATATATATTTGGACTGATTGTCAGAGTGCCATTGCTGCGTTCGCTACCCATGTTCGAGATGGCCTTCCTGTCCGAGCCAATTCGCAACACTATGACTTGCTTAGTGCTATCCAACAGCTTGCCTTCGCCATCGGTCCTGGTTGTGTGGAGGTCCTGAAAGTCCCGGCTCATGTGTCCCGCGGTTGCTATGAAAATGACCTTGAACGCTGGCTTATCGCTGGCAATGAGAGCGCTGACCGCTTGGCCAAGTCTGTCAATGCTGCTCGCCCAGCCGCTGTTTGGTCCCTTTGGTCTGCGTTTGCTGATCAGCTTGCCCTTTGCTCTGAACAAGCGTCAATTGCGCGCAGTCACATCCTTGCAGTGTCGAAGTTTTGGAATGAAGCAGCCGCCCATGACCGCCCAGCAGTGCCGCAAGTCTCCCGACCCCAACGACAAGCTCGAGTTCAACCTGAGCCACATCTGACTGTCCCTGCCACGCTGGAGCTCACTGGCCAGTCGTTTCGTCGGTTCTTTGGTCTGGACTTGTTTCGTCGCGTGTCTGCCTGGTTTTCAAGCATCCGAGCATCCGATCGACCACTTCAGTGGATTTCGTTTCACCAACTCTTCATCAGTTTCCAAAAACGACATGGTCCTATTCATGTTTCGATTTGGTGGTGTTTGGAAAGTTGAAACTGGTGAAGTGGCTTCCCTTGCAAATCACCTGCGAGTGGGAGTACGCGTGAAATTTTTCCGGCTCATGCTCCAGCAATTCATGAAGGACTGCTCCATCCAATTTGCAACGGCGACTGTGCGGCCCGCTTCTCAGTGGATATGCTGCTTTAAAGGGGCTCTTGCGATTGACATTGCTCACGACGAGCACCAATTTGTTGAGGGTTTTTTGGCCGCACAGTTGCCTGAACCTGCATCCGGCCTGGGTAAAACACTCGACCGTTTGCACATCTAGCTAGCACCCTGGCAGCCTACGTTGCGCGACCCAGCTTGGCTTCGGAGTGCCGCGAGTAAAAAAACATGTTTTATTTTCCATTTCATATATCGGATAATCCTTCCCATTGACTAATATTTTTCAAGATGGTTAAAACTTCCAACCAGATATATATATATATGTATATATATATACATTTAATTGTAAAATACAATACAGTATAATATAATATAATATAATTTAATATAATATAATTTAATATAATATATTTGAATTTCATATAATTTAATTTTTAATTGTAATATCATATATACTATAATATTTTGTAATATAATACAATTCAATATTGGGTATCGATGCGTCCTTTATTTTAAGATGTTTTGGGCAAACCATGATTATATATATATATATACCAAATTCATGCAAATTCCTATTCGTTCCCCCCGTGCTGCCACATTCGTGGTTGCCATACCACCCATCTCAATTTGGCTCTGCTACTGGGGTGAGGCAGTCCGTCGCAGCTATGAGACGCGGCGCTACTTTGACCACGGCCATTGGTCGGTGCGCCGGCCACGCATTGGGCGGTCCCCACATGGGAATACAATGGAAAATCCTAGGGATATCCCTACAAGGTGGTGCCCCATAGTTAGCTAAGTTGGTTTATAACTCCCATAACTATGGTTTATGGCAGATATAACTATAGTTAATGAGGTTTATAAACCAACTTATAACTGGGGGGCACCATCCTGTAACAATCTGATATCACTATGATATCACTATGTTTGAACATGGCGATGTTACTCCCCATTGAGGCAATTGTTCAAAGGGAAAAAGGATGTTTGTGTCCATCAGTGGAGGCTATTTCTCAACAAACCCACATGTGCCATGGAGCGCGGCTATCCCCCTACAACTGAGTATTTATTTCATGGGTTATAACTCACTTACCAATCAGTTCAACTAACTCCCTGGCACATCTATCCATGATACCCTCCAAGAATGGGAAGCAACAATGGAAAAGAACAATTCACTTCTTGCACATGTTGTTCTGCAGTTTTACCCTAAAGCGGCAACAGTTACGGGTTGTATCATGAATCATGTTTCCTTGTGACAAAAAAATGTTTGTGTTTATTTATTTTTGTTATTTGTGATTCAGTCCAACTACAATTACCCATGCTGGAATAGATAGAACATGAAGCCGGCCCATTTTGAACCAGGCTATCAACTACTCCAGGATGATGAGCACATGTTTCTGTGAAAAAGCCCCACCACAGCATACAAACATTTTTCCGGACTGGGCGCCCAAAAATGCTACATTTCACCAGGCTTTCTCTGGTGTACTTACTATTATATTAACATAGATTAGCCATCATTAACCATCATTGACCATCATTAAGCATCATTGGCCATCATTAACCATAATAACCATAATTAACCATCATGATTACTGATTACTTTGAACGTGCTCAAACGCCCGGTTTTCAACCGCAGCGACTTACGCACGAAGCACGCCGGACCCGGGCGTCCCATTGATCAAACTGTGCGCTGCTTTAAGGCACTGGGTGAAGGATTGGTGTTGGATGTGGCTGTGTCTCAGATTTGCCATATCCCATAGGATCCATGTATGGTATATATGCTAACATTGGGGGTATTGATGGTAAATGTTACTATATATAGCATACATGGATCCTATGGGTACTGATACTGACCACATAATTTTTGGGAGTTACGGAAAATACACATATAGAACAGAAACAGAAACGAGACTTAATGATGCTACAATCTATTACAATCTCTTTGTGGGTGTGGTTGCCCTTTGCTCCATTGCCATGGTGTTTCGGAACCTGGGTGAAGCCTTGTAGGATGCGGATGTCCATTTTTCCATAGCATTGTTGATGTTTGTTCTCCCATTGTATCCCTGTGGCTAGACTGTTTTTACGGCATGAAACCACCAACGGATCATGCTTGTACGCATTGCGACATAGGTATATAATAGTAATCACAATACATAATAATAATTAATACTAATGGTAGTAATAACAATAACAATATTTAATAGAATAGTAACAAGAGTAAAACAATATATTATTGCTAATAATATATTATATGGAGTTATAACGAATATTCATGAATTATATAATATTTTGTATACAATTCATATATTATAATAGTACATATATAATATTGATCTATTATGATATTTTATGTATGGATTTATATACATCATTGTGAGAGTATGTTGCAGTATCTAATTGATATCACAATCCTTAAGTCATATCACCAATCATTAAAACACTATAGTGCACTGTACAATATACGCTTCAAGTGAATGACTATGTATAGCATTCTGTGGTGATATCCATAAGCCCTTGCAACTGGGACCATTTCAAGATCCAACACAGGAGACATGGCAGAAGCTGAGATGGAGTTGCAGGTGCTCTGGAGCTCCAACCCGCAGCCCTGAAAAAAATCTCCTGGCAAATCAATATGGTCTTCTTGGGACAAGTAGGGGGGGAAGTTTGGTGTATGTGTATATATATATATATACCTTCTGGTTATTTAACATAGCCATGGAATAGATGGCCTATTTATAGATGGTTTACCTATTAATAGCATGGTGATTTTCCATGGCTATGTGAGTCATAACCAGGCCGGGTATATATTTAAATCATCTACCTATTGGTTGCTGAATGGAAAATGGAAGCCTCGATGAATCAACCAATGGGAAAAGGAGATGGGGAACCAGTTGGATGGGATGATTTCATCAACTTTCAGATCTGGTGTTGTTCCATTGTTCCATGGCACAGTGGCACAGTGGCACAGTGGCACAGTGATTGATAGGATAAAACATCATGTATCATGTACACCACTCATATGTGTCAACTAATTGAAGGATGTTTAGAAGTCAAACTTCCGACAATATGGACAGATGAAAAGCAGAGATGGGAAGAGGAAGAGAAGAGAAGAGAAGAGCAGAGAAGAGAAGAGAAGAGAAGAGCAGAGAAGAGAAGAGAAGAGAAGAAGAAGGAGGATCAAAGAAGAGACAGTCCGAAGAGAAGAGAAGAGACGAAGAAAGAGGATCAAAGAAGAGACAGTCAGAAGAAAGAAGATCCAGGTGCGCGAAAAGGTAGGAAAGTCGCGAAACACTGTTTTTTCCACTGATTTGTGGCTCCGGAGGGTCGAAAAAGTAGGCTCGCTAAAGCGGCGGGTGCGGAGCCCGCTGGCCAGATGAGAGATGAAAAATTGCACGCTCTTGTGGCGCGAAGCACATGTGCAAGTGAAAAAGCTAAAAGCACAGCATACTCGGAGCACTTTTAGAAGTTGAGATGTCGAAAAAGTGCACGCCGTTGTGGCGCGAAGCGCGTTTCCAAGTCAACATGGATAAAGCACACCATTCTCAGACCAGTTTTGGAAGTTGACATGTCGAAAAAGTGCACGCTGTTGTGGCGGGAAGCACATTTCTACCTCAAAAGTGTTAAAGACTGACGGTCTCGGAGCACTTTTGGAAGTTCAGATGTCGAAAAAGTGCACGCCATTGTGGCACAAAGCACATTTCGAAGTCAAAAGTGCAAAAACTGAGGGGTACGGAGCACTTTTGGACGTTTGGATGCCGTTTTGCGTGGCAGGCACAAGGGATTCTGCACCTTGTCAAAAGTGAGCAAAACGTGAGGGTTTTGTAGCAGTTTCAAAAACAATGGCAGGTGTGGAACATTTGAAGAGGACCTGGAAAGATGCATATCGCGTGGCAAGCGCAGTACAAGAGACACATGAGTTAGATGTGTTGGGGGATCAGGGCGGAGATTTCCTGAGAGGGGTTGCATTTTGGAGCATGAGATCTTCAGGTTTGCTAAGATGATTTTGCGTGACAGGTGCAGCACTTCGTATGACCTGGCCTCACTTTTTCGTGGCAGGCGCAGTACTTTAGACAGATGGAATGGAACAGTTGCAAAACGCATTGGTACGAGGTCGTCGGCTCTGCACTCAACTAACTTACAATCTTTGAAGGAAGTCTCACAGAATTGCTTCGGTTTTGATGTTGCCAAGTTCGAAAATTGAGGAAGTCTCGCAGAATAGCTTCATTTTCAAGCTTGCAGATAGACAGATAGATAGATAGACAACTACAAGTACAACTACCACTACCACTACACAATACACTTCTACTACATCTACAAATACAAATATACTATGCTACATTACACTACACTAATTACACCTAATTACACTACACTACACTACTGCTACAAATACTACTATCGCAGCTACAACTACAATGACAACTACACTACATTACACTACACTACATTACACTACACTACATTAATTAAACTGCAGCACGTCACAACTACAAACACATGCAACTGCAACTACACACACATGCAACTGCAACTACACTACATTGCACAACACTACGCTACACTAATTACATTCAATTACACTACAGCTACAACTGCAACTACAGTTTACAATTACAAGAAGTACCCGGGCAAGCCGGGGGCGGAAGTTTCAAATTCTTATAGAGCGGAGCAAAGGCTGTGCTTATAGGTGGCAGACAAGACTCCTGTGCTTCGCAGCAACAAACTCTCGACTTTCAATCTGACGCCATGTCTTTTGAATGTTGAATCTTTTCTCATTTCATCTGATCTCATCGCAGCTTCCCTTGGGATTTTGCTAAAACTAATTAAAGCTAGCCCTGCTTATAACATTTTTTAATTAGTCAATAGTTGTTGTTGTTGCCGTTCGTGTTCTCTGTTGCGTCCTAGTTGCGATGGGTTATATACTCTTTGTTGGAAGGCTTAATGCCACCAAGACAGTACATCTCACAACCATGGCGTGGCTGCTTTGAGATTTCGCTCGTGTCCGATATCTTGTAACTTACTATTCCCAAAGATAGCGACCTTGAAAAATCAAACTCCATGCCGCAAATGATAAACACGGTCTTTACCATGAAGACTTTGGATGCATCAGTTTGATAGTTCATGACAGATAGGCTAGGCCCTACGCCACGCTTGGTATGATCCCTAATGCCGTTAAACATTGAATTTGAGTCAATGTGAGGGGCACCAACTGGCAAATGGCTGAAGCACCTTCAAACATTAGGTACCACTGGACCCGCATTGATCATTTTCGATATTGGATCCGCCATCGATTTTTGGGCATTTTTTAAGGCCTGCAACTGTATTTTCCCTTGTTTTACCCATGATCAACGTTGGGTTCTCGCAGCCGCAGGTTCCAAAGGATGGCACCATGGATCTCATCGCTTGCCTGGACGCCATTAAAACAATTCTGGGATGCGTGAACTGACATGAAACAAGAGGTTGAGACTCAAAATTGGAGGAACTATCCACTAGTTCATGGATGTTAATGTTTTCGACCATTTTGTCAATTTCCCTCCTTGAATAGTGATTCCCCATGATTTTCTTCAGGGGTAAGACCAACAACTAGTTAAGGCCCGATAAAAAAACAAAGAAGGAAATCTTCGCCGCAGTTGAGGGTTGTTCGTTCTTACATCTAGTCTTCTTCAGTCTTGTTGAGCAAGTATGGTAGAATATGACAGTTGCAATGTGCTAAAGAGATACAGGATCTATTCAGCAGATTTCAGCACAACCGTGGCTGCCAATGTCGGAAAGTCATAGGACTGCAAAGGCAGCGCCAGACATAGGCACCACCACTAGAAATCCAGACAGATCCAAGCCACTCCACGAACATCACATAATGGCTGTAATTGCAGGTTATATTCCCCGCTGTAGTGACATCCCAATTTTCATACCCTTGCCAACCATTGTTTAATGAACATGACTTCCTCATAGTTTTTCTCGTCTGAAACATCTTCAGACTTTAGACATGTTCAAACATGTTGAAGCAGGTTGAAACATGTTCAACCCACATTTTGTCGGTGTTAGAACCCGCTAAGCTAAGTTCTTCGCGTCTTTTGCGTCAGGATGCCCTACCAACCTCTGAAGTCACGTCACCCGAGTCTGTGGAGAGTAAGGCCTGGCTGGGATTTCTCCAGGAGAAATGAGGGTTTTTATCCAGCAAATGGTTGGTGAAGAAATACACTAAATGTGCACCGGAAAAATGGTGGTTTTGAGATGTCTGAATCAAGAAATAACATATTTTACATTATTTTACCACATATATGGCCATGATTGGTCATGTTGGGTATAAATGGTGATCTAACCCAGAAACACTGGGATTTGAACGAATTAATATGGTGCTGTCACCAGCACAAACTGTTCCGGTATGGCTACGGCCGTTTCCTTTAAGAACAAGAAAAGCATGACTTTTGTAACTAGTGGTTTCTCACGGTGCGAGACTTGAATTGGGGATTTGTCACCAACAGACATATATAGAGTTATAATGAAACAACTACAACGGGATAGATTTGATGCGTTCTGAGGGATATGATCGGATAGATCAACAATGTGAAAGGGTTTGGTCCAGATATCATGGATTCCTCAGTTCCGCAAAAACTATGTTTATCGTCAACATGATGATGAACCATTGGATTTTGTTTTACCCTATTTTTCAGACAACCCAAGCGGTATGCTTTAGTCAATCAAATAAAAATCATTATTCCCCACCTGCCAGGTGAGGGTTGTTAGATTTTATCAGAGCTGTTCTTCTCCTCCTCGGCTAGCTCTTCTCCTCCTCCTCCTCTTCCTCCTCGTCCTCCTCCTCATCCTCCGCCTCCTCCTCCAGTTTCTCCTCGACCATGTCTGCAACAACTTCCACCTCAACTTCCGCCTTGCCAACTCTTCGCCAAGCTCTTCGCCAACTTCCCAGCTCAGTGCGCACTGCTGGACCTCAACCTGGGACAATCCCAGCTCAGTGTGCACCGCTGGACC
>Ga0126342_10014663_pt1 | contig 13812 bp, 16 predicted proteins | sample Cyp1metagenome_FD_92528 | JGI IMG/M metagenome (GOLD analysis project Ga0126342, IMG submission 92528) | Coral microbial communities from Lord Howe Island, Old Settlement Bay, Australia - Cyphastrea 1 metagenome | ecosystem: Host-associated > Invertebrates > Cnidaria > Coral ...
AAAAGGTAATTGATTGTGACAGAATAACTGATTTAATTATCAAATAACACATGTTCAACAAATAAAAAGGTAATTGATTGTGACAGAATAACTGATTTAATTATCAAATAACACATGTTCAACTTAAATATTAAATTAAAACATCTGGCTGATTCTAGATGTGAGTCTTTTTGATTTTCGGGAATCTTCTCAGTCGAACTAGGTCCTGATTCTCCTGGACACCCTGAATTTCAGCCAGAAAAAGGTGTTCATTTGTCCATCTGGGATCCAGAAGAAGAACTGATGGGCTGCTGCACCTCCAGCTTGGACTGGAACATCTCCATCCCAAAGAGCCGGGACTCAGGTCGCATGGTGTCGTATCGCAGCGATTTGGGAGGAAAGATAAGGTGTAAAAGAGCTGGAAAAAACAAAAACAAGAACAGACCTTCAGAATTCTGTGGGGCCTAACATCACATGATTTGACACCAAAACTGAGGCTTTGGAAATCTTAAATCTCATAGCCATCATAGCCATCATAGCCATCCCGGGCCATCTGAGGAGGGCACCAGCTTGGGTACTTGCTCCACGACACTCTGGCGGATTCGCCAGTGGTTATCCATGATGAGATTCTGCACGGTGTGCAGCAGCGAATGGACCTCAGCTCAGTCTGGCGGGATTCTCCGAAGCGTCAAGGTCAGTGATAGAGCAGACTCAGCGACCTTCCAATCTTGCATGCTTGGAATCTTTCACAAAGGTGAAATGTTGGCCATGTTTGGATCATTCACATGTCTCAGAAACGAGCCATTCAAGCCACGTTTACCACCACAAATCGGGATCATAAAACCGAAGCAAGCTCATGGTGGCATGGTTCCTGCTATCATCACCTATCATCCATTGAATTTTGGGCCTCTCCTCGTGTGATTCCTCGAGATTTCGCCGGTGTCACCGGTGAAACAGAGTCCCTGACCAGGCCATCCACGCTCAAAACTTCACAAATGAGACCCGCATGGGACACGATGTTCAGCCGCACATCGTGGAACTCGTCCTGGAATTTTGAGGGGCGTTCAGAAGCGGGAATTAAAAATGGGACACAATCTGTCAGGGGAAAAAAACACCAAATGGAGCACAATTGAAAAGAATTAGATATAGTCAGATATAGTCAGATATAGTCGATGCATTTGGGAAGTTGTCAGTAGTGTCATCAGAAATTTCATTGGGATGTTTTTCCCTTACAGCTTTCATGCGCTGCAGGCCGGGTATCCTTCATGAGATCCGAGATGAGGCCTGGCCGTTTTCGTCGTGAAAGTGATATCGCCTGGCCTATCACCATCACTATAGTACAGTAAGTTGGATGTATAAATATTAGTTCAGACATCTCATCACCATCACCATCACCATCACTGTCGCATTGCACTCCCTAAAATCCACGTCGGGAATCATTGAGCATAGATACCCTATCGTCCCTATCCAATCGCTATAGTCGCTTACTCCCAAAGGTGTTTTCCCTCATTCGGGCAGGTTCCAAACCCCAGGGAATGAAATCTCGCGGGATGCCCTCAATATCAGCATCATTTCTAGGCTTCACTCCGCCTTTTTGATGGGTAAAATTGCAAATCAATGGTAAAAAGGTCATTTCTGTCATTTGAAGTGCAATTTTCCTGGCGAAATCTCCTGATCTCAAGGCGAAATCCTGGAGTGAAATCTAACCAGTCTCTCCGTCGGTTGAATCCACCTTGCTTCAGATCCTTCATTTTCGCTGGCCGCATCTGGATTTTGTTGCAAAAATGCCATACAAAATATACAAATTCAATGCTTCAGTTTCCTAGATTTTCCCAATGTTTATCAAGGTTATATCCCATGTTCCATGGTTTCAGCAATAACATCACAATAGGGCGGCTGGGGCCCGCACTCAGAAGCTGCCGTTGAGTCACCTTGGTCTGAGATTACCAGGTGGTTTTCCAGGGAATTGTCACAGGAAACCCGGGTTTTTACGCCCTAAAACTGGGGAAATCAGCTGGTGATTGAGGTGATATTTCAACCTCCTAACCAAGATGAGAAAAGAACTGAAGAAGCCATATTTTGCCATGGTTTTATACTCAACTCCTGTGGTACCCTGTGGTACCCCATTTTTGACCCATTCTTTGATTCTGCCCATTCAAATCCTATGCTTTGTCATCATTGTCCACATCAAAGTGGTTAGTAGTTTTCGCATCTTTCCCATGTTTGCACCATGTTTGACTCATGTTTGATTAATGTCTATTAGTCACATCCCATGTCCACTCAAAATTCGACCCAAGATATCTAGATAAGTGGAACTACAGAAATGTATAGTAATCTCACCATTTATACCACAAAATCTCTGGAAACTCCTAGCCGTTCTACTCCCACGCGCGTTGCGCTCCAAGGAACGTCGCGACCCAAGGCTTTGGCCACGGGACCTAAGACCTGCGCCAAGGCCTTAGTGCGGATTTTTGATGGTTGGGCCCTAGGGTTTTAGGGGTGACGGGTTTGGCTACCGGGAGGAGATAGGGGGTGTGCTTATATGGTGTTCATAGCTTTACATGGTTTTAGAAGGTTCTTACCAAGAAAAGTCGGAGATTTATATGATGGTATAAACTATCCAACTACCAGGAAATATGGGTGATCCTCCAATCAAAATTCGGATGATGTGTGATCTTATCCGCCGCTTACCAAGAAAATGGGATCATACTGATTTTACCAGGAAGAATTGGGATTGAATGTTATCAAATTGAGGAAAAGTTACCATGAAACATGGGAGTTTCACAAGGGAAAAGCGGTGATGTCACAAGTGGACAGGAGATTGAACCAGAGGAAAAACTTGTGAATCTTCAACCGACCAACGTTTGGCACTTCGGAATCCAAATTGACTAAATTGGATGGTCAAAACGGAGGATGATCGGCCTCAATCTGCATTGAAACATTGGTCAATGTGTTTGACCCACAAAAAAAATATCATATACAAAAAAAACAAATATATGTTGTATATGGTCAAAAGAAAAAACGAATTGATGGTTCCTAGTCATTCAAATATATCTACCCTCTGATTATTTAGCATAGCTATGGAAAATGGCCCATTTATAGATGATAAACATGATGATTTACCAGAAATGGTGATTTACCAGAAATGGTGATTTTCCATAGCAAACCGTTCAATAACCAGATGGTAAATAGCTATATTCACTATATTCACTATATACCAGTTGTGCTCCCCCTGTGCTTTGTTAAATCCCATGTTTTCTTGGGCACCACACAGCTCGCACCGACTGCGCAGAGTCGAGGCCCAATTGCTGGAACTGTGGCCTCAGAGTTGATAAACACCGGGGATTCGCTAAACCATCGAATCTATAAAAATCTATATATATATATACATATTATGTATATATATAACTATATGTACAAATTGACAAAGACGTATGTTAATGATTAATGTATATCAACATGTGTCAATATGTAATCTAAAAATAGTAATAAACAAATTGAAAAATTGAACTGAGTGTGTACTTTTCTATCTATCTCCCCCGAAAGTATTGGGGTTGTTCCCCAACCTTACCAGGATTACATGTTTAGCTTGGCATCATGAGGTCCATGAGACTGTAACTTATTTCAAGCGGATCTGCTGAGGGATCTGAAATATCTCAAACTTACGATAGCAAGCCACAAGCCGTGCGGCAGTTGCGAAACAGGTGGATCCTCTCACTTGGGATCCAGTTTAATCAGTTGATGATTTGTGGCGGAAACATGTTTTGATCCAAATTTCAAATATATCTAAGGAGTGACCAGAATCCAGCCGATATAACATGATATAACCGAGTTCCCATCCCAGACAAAGGGATGAGCCGGCTCATGATCCGAAAAGACCTGAGGTCCCCTGGCAAAATGTGCTGCTGAAGTTGCTCGCTGGTCAGTGGTTCCGGCCTTGTCTGATCCCGTGTTCGAACCACGTGAAGGTCCCAAATGATCATATTAAATATGTGGTGCTAATTATTATTAATATTTATTAATGTTAATATTGTGAACATATTAAAATGATTTGGAATGTATGGTTATACATCAAAGGTTATATTAATGAATGGTCTTTGATGATAGTTTCCACGTGAAGATTCAGGTGTTCATCCAGCATGGTCTATCCGACTCTATCCGACTCTATCCGAGCCGTCCCCTCTGTTTCTCCCTGTCCATGGTGCTGAGATTCCAAGCAAGTTCAGGCATGCCTCAATAACACGCACTGCTTCCTTCCTCACCTCCTGCTCATTGTCCTGGCCGAGGCACAAGGACAGGCAGGACAGGCACAGAGATTCCAGCAAAACATGGGGCATTCAACGAATCGATGTGGGAATTGCAATGAAGATTTGCCGAGCAGAAATATATAGATTCAAGCAAGAAAAATAAAACGATCAATAGAAATAATGATAGCAGCAACCATCTTTTCGGAGTTGAGGGTACTTGGTACACTGATGGTGCCGAGTTAAGTGCTGAGTTAAGGGGGGCTCATAGTTGCAACATACACTATGTTTTCCAAGATATGTTCATCCAAATTTTGCCACCCAATTCATCTCCCCAAGGGTGGTTCCAAGGCAGGCTGGGTCCCATGCACCCAAACTCCAGGGACATGGGTAGTTAGTTCACAAGATTTCACAAATATGTCTGCTACCTGGACGATACATTTTCCAACAAAAAATGATGACTCAGATGACCCTTAGACTCTAAAGTTTCTAAAGACAAAAGTAAATTCATTGGCAGGATATCGATTGACTTTTCATGGGACATGATCCTCCACCAAACAGAATATGCTAATGTGCTGTGCTGCAGACATGTCCACCTACCATTCACCAAGTGTGGTATCATGCCCAGATCATATCCCATGTAACCCCAGACATATCCAAAAAGTTGGATGGTACCATCTGGCTAAAGTTAGTCCGAAACCTGATTGAACCCCCAAGATTCATAATGATTTCTGGAATCTAAGAATTAGACCTAAGTTGACAAAGCATGCCGTTTCAAAAAAACACCAAGATCTCCCGACGATTGTGGCTGGAATCATTTTTCGCTATGGATGCCTAGAATTCATACGTTTCCAACGGCACTGTACCCAAGTATTCCTAGTGTATTCCTAGTGTTGCTTGTGTTTTCCCCGCTCTTGTTTTGTAAGAAAGGAAAAATAGAGATGCTTTGGTTCACATCCCAACTTGTGGTCTAACAGTTCTGATAACATACCAATTCGACTATGTATACATATACATGTGTTGATGTATCTCATCTATGCCGACCCCCGACCCCCTCCACCTTCATCAACTGAATAAATGGTTGCATCAACTTTTGAGCCGTGAGCTCCGGGCCTCACGATTGAAAGAATGGTGATAGGATAATCATGATAAACCACGGGACTTTTGGGTTCCAAATTGTTGAGACCCCATATCGGACTTATACCCAGGTTTCACAGTGGCAAAAATGTCCAAATTCCACAGTGCAGTCGATTCCTCTCAGTGTCAAATCCCCCAAATTCTTGCTGGCCAAACCCTATTTTCTTGTAAAGAATGAACTTCTGCTACTTACGTCTGAAATTCTGGTCAATTTTGCCTCATTGAACCTCAACTGTTTGCTCTTTATCTTTTCTCTGCCAATCAGGTTGCAGTTCCAGGTTCAATGAGGTTTGCCCATCCATCCTTCGTTGCTTCAAGTCTCAGGTTTTCACAATACATCTCCATCAACTGGGCTGCCCAACCAAAGGCTTGACACAGTTGATCAAAGTTTTTTGCCACCGTCAGCCTGGTTTAACACTGAGTCAAGTTGAGTCAAATGTTTAACCTTTTGGAAATACTGGGTAAACGGGTAAACCATCGTTTATAATAATGACATATATATATATATAATGTATACATATAATGTATACATATACACATACTCTGGTGAATTCACACAACTCTGGTGTATATTGGGTACACCAGCAGTTACATTAAAGTATACCCAGTTGCGTTAAGGAGCATGGTTCGCTCACCCAGTTAAATTTTGGGTATACTAGCATAATATGACATATATCAAACATTAATATACAATTATATACATAAATATACACATGAGCGAGTGTACTGCATGTACTAGAAATATAATTGGGCTGACCATGGTTACACAATAGTGGTATTACTGGAACAATTTACTGAGCAGGTACATCAACCTACCATATTGTTGGGGAGTTAACCTATCACTATCCACCTATCATTTTGTAGAACTGTTTTTGACCCTATGATTGAATATCACGCCAATATAGCCTATGGCTATGATTGGGGATTTGGCCTACAAAGCAATGGTTTAACTTACAAACTTACAAGTTTATGAACTGCAAAATTTAGGGGCCACTAAGTGGTCAATTTATGTCCGTTTCTGGTAACTGGGGAGATCTACAGTATGCCGTTATGGTTTCAACCATCACCTGTCACTCTCAACTTCTGGAACGAGCTCATTGAGGCCCAATTGGCTCTGCGATTTCTCAAAAACCAGGTCTCAGATTCCTCCACCGAGCACATTGATGAGGTTTCTCCATCATTCTTGATGGTGAAATCCTGTCTTTGATGTTCAGATCACCAAGTGTCTTTCGTTGAGTAAATCTCCATCATTCATCTCCATCTCGTTTCGACCCACAAATGATTGCTCCCTGGAAACAATCAGAAAGCTCCCCTCTTTCGCCTGTAACTGGCATTGTTTCAGTGAAATCTGACAGCAAACCATACCAAAGAACTTCGAAGCCAAGTCTGGGACCTTTGAATTTCCGAATTCCGTAGTCTTCCCACAGATTTTTTTCACATATTATATTGGAATCCCACCCGACCCCAGTAGAAAAGCATCCGCTCCGCTCCGCACCTTACACGCCAGGATCGATCTTCTGCAGCCTCCTTGATCACGGTCACGGTGTGCTGGCGATTCCTCATCCGAGTCATCCAGTCATGTTGTGAACTTGACAAACATCCAAATGTCGAACTCATGTTGAACTTGACAAAGACAGTTGATGCTGTTGATACTGTTGATGCCAGTTGGACTCCATGTTGCAAACATCGTCAAATCATGTTACCATTATTTTTTGATATTTTTTGGATGTTCATGGATTTTCCATTATAAACTTTATCAACCATCTATTTTGGGGTACCCCCATAAATTGGGAGACCTCCATATCTTACAGAAAAAAACCACTGGGGCCCTGGGACTCCAACTCGTCGGCATTTAACATCTTGGCGATGACTAAGGTCGCGTGGACGCAAGCCACTCGGATCGTGTCCTCGCCATAGGACATGACAGTAGGATGGAAATGGATGGGATATCAATGGATATCAGATTACCCTCTGGTAATTTAACATAGCTATTGAAAATGGCCATTTATAGTGGATTTTCCCATTAAAAATGGTGGTATATCAGATTTACCTATTCTTTTTGGAGGTAAATTATGGTAAATTGGTTCCAGAATTTGGAACAATCCCATTTCGGAACTGGAACGCAAATGGCAACTCAAAAAAAAAAGGCACGTCTCGGGGGATATGAAAGTAAATTTGCATGGAGTTTCATCCCTCCCTATGAGCAGGACTCTACAACCCAGACCCCATGCCTTGCACGTTCAGCTTGTCACAATGTCCTGTGTGTCTTCCTGCGACAACTGTTTGTAGACGCCAATGAGGTCTGTGAGAAGGTCCTCAGCATGCAGTGGGAACAGAGCAACCGATGGAAAATTCCCCATTTCCATACAGATCCATACAGTATCCACATTTCAAGGTTGCTTTCCTGTTGTCACTAACTAGTTTATCCATGTTTATCCAGGTTGACACATTTGACACAACTACTTCGAAAATCTGGGATTCGTTGGACACCTTGGAATGGAAATTCACCAAACGCGTATCGTGTAGGTGGATAATCTATCACCTGTGCATTTTGCTGCCAGCCTTTTGATCATCCAAACAATTGACATGTTTTTCGGCCATGTATTCATGTTCATCCGGAACAGAAGTTGAACTTGCCGTGGTTGCCATCCAGTCTATCCTTAGATATTTCTGAATAGGAAAGAAACTTGAGTGAAAAACTAAACCAAGCAAACCAACCAAACCAACTATTCACCAAACTGCACCCATTGAATCCCCATGTTTGGTGGTTAAATCCGGTTAAATCTCAATTTTCACCCAGTAAAACCAACCAGTCACCGCGCTTCACCCAGGATCCTGTTTGGCACACACGGACACAAAGTCTCGCATCTTATGCGCTGCCGCACGACGCACCATGGGCGTTTCATCCGCACAGAGCATTGTGAAGGCCTGGTTGAAGGGTGGTTTTGGGGGGGTGTGGAAGGGTATGGGGATTGCGATCTAAAGGATTATGCGTGTTGTGGCCCGATTCAAAACGGGCGCCGAAAAACATGTCAAAGTTCATTCTTAGTGGGATCTCAAAAATCCGCCCGAAGAATTGCTAAAAGGATATAAAGAGTTGGAAAGATCGGCAATTCACAAAGGTTTACAGCAGGTCATGTTGCCATGGTGAAAAACTTGTGCCAACCCACAAACATTATGTAATCATTCTTGGTACTAAACCCAGGGGCATCTAAGATCATGTGAGTTCAGGTTCGAAATCTGTTGCTTGTACACGCCAAGGCAAGCGTGCTTGGACGTTCCCTGAGGCATTTCATGGATGGTACGCGGTCTGTTCAGCCCCCGATGTCAATATCTCACCTTTCTTGGGCATAAGCCATAAGCAAAATACTGCCCGTGTCCAAAGCATGATTTCTTGCTTGAATCTCCACTTTCGATCGCTTCAAATCACCTTAGTTCCCATCCCTTTCCCTCTGACTCTAAACATAAACAATCATAAACACCTAGAAATCCGAGATTGGATCGCTTCATTCTGCAGTTTGCGGTATGGGAACCAGTCGCCTTGCGAAGGCCTCCCTTTTGATCTTCCTTCACCTCGGTGATAAAAAACCATGCAGAGTCCATCCTGTGATTCGTGTATGGAAAATGATGGATACTTCGAAATGGATTTTGCTTAATGTTTATGAGGAAATTGGTATGGACCTGTGATGACCAGTTGGGTTGGGAAAACATGTGTCCAGTTGTTGAACCATCAAGGGGATTTGAAAACAGCTCAAAACACCATGATGGCTGTATGGATATCAATTGGTCAATGAGAGTTTCCCCATGTTTATCCACATTTATTGAAATGACCACTGGTCAAAGAATGGCTAGTGGTAACTTGAATATGTTTATATGACTTTGTCTAAAAATTGGCTACCCCAAAATCCAATGGTTTATCATCATTCTCCTTATTCAAATAGCCATTTCAAGGGTATATCAGGTATATCTGCATATTCCCATTTGCAGACACAGTGACACAGCTACATGCTAATGGCTGATGGGTATCCCTAATTCCATCGCGACCCCATCCATGTTCCATGCTGAGGACGCCAGGCATGACGATAGGCCAAGGGCAACAGGGCCTTGATGCGATGGGTCAAGCTTTGACTTCGATTTTAAAGAAATTGGATGATGAACTGCTCAAAATTGGGCCCAAATCTCATATTCATCATATTCATTGGTTTAGTTTCAAGGAAACAAATGAAAACCTAGCAGAAACCATGGTCTGTTTCCCATGTTTCCCGTAATCTGTGCCTTCGTCTAATTCAAAAATGAGCCCTGGGGGCCCTGGGGGCCCTGGCACAGGCAGACACACGCGCCGTGAAGAAATCGGTCTTCGTGGCCAAGCGATGCAAAGTTGGCACCTCAGCGCCGTCACTTCAGAATCGGGAGAGCATCAGCAACCGGGTTGGCCATGGATACCAGGAAAATCTGTTCATCTTTTTGGGGATTGGCACCAAAATGTTGCTGCCTTTCTTTTCTTGCAAAATTCTGTGAGGAAGTCAAAGCTCACACGCCGAGGATTGGACTAGGTAGTCGGGGGCCAGAGCCGGCCTCGAAAGTGATTTCGAACAGTTGGCCATCTCTAAAAGTGGTTGGGTAAGCTGTGAGACTTCGATGCTTTGATCGCCACAAAAGGGGGGATATTCACCAGCAGTTGGATCAAATTCAGTGGTGCAACCCCCATGGATTCCTCGGTGGACCAGCAGCTGACCTCTTCTCAATGACCTTGCAAAGGGATTGAATTGCCTGGCAGGCGGTGTGTCCTTCCGAATACACCACCAGTTGATATTCTTTTGAGTCGACCAAGCCAAAGCCAGGCGTTTCAAAGTGTTTTTGAGATATGTCTCCAATTTCAGGGATAAAACCCCTGGATCTTGACCATTTATGTGTAGAGATCATAATTGTAACCCATCCAATTTCAGGATGTTTCAGGGACATGGACAAACCCAGCTCCGCCTGGTCGCGGATCACTGTCTCCTCTTGTGCAGCCAGATGTTCCAAAGGTGCGATGAGCCTCAGGTGGATTTTGGATATAGCTCAAACTCCGGGGTGCCACAGCACTGGGGACTTGGCGAAATTATCACTGTATAGCACATATGAAGCAACAAAAATGCGGATTTGAATCAATGGAGCAGTGCTTTAAAAAATCAACCATTGACACACCAAATCAAGTTTCACCCAGAAATGTGGACCTCAAGGAACTCTTCGTTTCAGACTTGCTCCAAGGCGGCTGCATTTCGTCATTTCCGTTGATGTAGTCAGAGAGAACTGCATACTGCCTGAAGCGGGGAGAAAATGATTAAATGAGTGCGTCAAACTCTAAGGCCCAGTAGTCATTTCAGTCGTAGACCCACCTAAAAAGCCAGTTGTTCGGGTAATCATAGGAATCCCAGCTGTTTTGATGCTTGCCAATAGCTGCATGCTTAATCCAAGCTTCTACCACCCAAAAAAAACGCATAAGCCCTTTCACATTGGATTGCCAATGGGGTAGGAACTGCTTAGCACATTAATACCCATAGATTGTGTGCAATTTATAGAGGTGTTCTAGTCACTGTTTATCCATATATGCGTCTGTCTGAATTGGGGAACACCTCCAGATGGCAATGTTAATGTGAAAAATCATGATTGACAATCTTTCAGACAAACCTATAATTATATATATACCTAACACTATGATATGATATATAATAATGATTCTAATGGCAATATAATGATGATAATGATGGTGATACTAATAATGATAATCAATAACAATAGTAATAGTAATATATACAGCAACTTTAACCCCACGACCCATCACAGGACAACCGCCTTGCCATGGAGTATAGGAACTCATCATCGTTGCACAGGGGCTCCTCCTGAACGACCTGGAGCGCACAGAAATTTGAGAAACCTCCAAAACAGCCATGTTGAAAAAAAAAAAATCAGAAAATCATCCCCAATTTTCATCAATTTTCCCATCTTTGGATATCTGGAGGGTCGAAATTGGTTGAAATTTGGATATCGTTCATCCCGGATCATCCCCCCAAAAACTATGAAAACTCGTGGTGTTTCGCGGCGCGCGCACCTGCACAACGTACGGGATGAGCTCACTTACTGTCCTCTGAGGACCAAGCGCCTTGGAAGATTCTCAAGGAAATGAGGCAAAATTGGGGATTGGTATGATCACTAAAAGGAGTAAATAAATGTAAATGGATGGTATTTATTTGGGTTGTAAGCAGTTGTAAGCAGTTGTAAGCCTTTATGAATCGGAGATTTCAGGATATTGGAAGATTCTGTGTTTTCAGACACTCAGCCTCCAGGGATCAGCTGAAAGACCCAAGTGTTACCATCCTACCATCCCCTGATAGTCCAATCTTTGTTGGCCCTCCCATGTCACCATGTCATGATATTCCCATGTTGGTGGAGTCCACATCACGGCTAAAGTTTCTTTGTTTATGTTGATAAACTATGATAAACTTCCTAATTTGATCTAATTTGCTGATTACACAAATTACACAAATTACACAAATTACACAAATGACACATCGTAAATCCCATGGTGTTTGATACAAACTCCGACTGCCAGAGATCTTAGGAGGTGACCGAAGCGATGAGATGCAACTGGTTCACGGCACCTCATGGGCAGGGCACCGCTGGCAGGATCATATGGGTCATATGGGTCATTTGGATCGGGATTTAGAGGATTGATATGGACCGTTGATCTACCCCCCATCTCACATGGCTGGAAATTCGGAAATTCCGGCTGGAAATCTTGATGTTACCATCATTGTCGGAGCATTGAAAGAAATCGCTGGTTTTTATCTACGAGCATTGACAGAGATATGACTGGTTTGCTCAAAGCCATGAACTGATCTATAATTGAATATATATATATATATTATATACATACATTTATAACAATATATAATTGAATATAATTGATAATCATATTTTAAGATATTTTAAGAATTGGTTCAAGGCCATGTTTGGCCCAATACTCTCTCTGATTCGGTCCTTTCAAGTCAGCCTCCAAGGCTCCAAGGCTCCGGCCGATTTTGATGGTGGCGTTCTCATTTCTGATTTCTTCCTGTGTCGGAAAGTCGACAAAACATGACAAAACATGAGAAAAACCAAGAGAGTTTAGCCGAGTTTGGCTTCTTGTGGTCATCATCAACAACATCATCATCCAAACAGACTCTACCGAGGCATCCTCTGAACCTGCGTCAGAATTCAAATTAATTCAAGTTGCCTTTAGATTCGGCAGACTACTTTCTAACATCCAACTTGGGGGTCATCAGGTCATCCCCGTGTTTGTTGGTGTCATTCCCATCTTTGGTGCCCTTGTCACTTGTCTTTAACCTATCCCATTCTTAAAAGATCTGCGCAAGCCACGTCTCAAACAATGTCCTTGAAGAACTCCAGGCAGTTGAAGTCAGCTCCAGAATTTCCTGGGTTGATGTTTTTGCTAACCTTCTACAAGGTTCAATAAGTTCCATGGACTTGAATGGGTCATTCAGCGATGTGGTTTTTTGGCGGCCTCAATCCGCATGTTTGCGGGAAATCTAAAAATTGCAGTTTAGGAGGATGATTCCAAGGTTTGCTGGTTCCATCCTCACGTTTCCGAATTTCCTCGAATAGAAGCAAACACCTGGCGATGTCTCAAGCCACTGGGTAATAATGATTGAAAACGGTGGAAAATCTCTGCTTGACACTTTGGGTTGGGAAAACTTACATTTGATCCACACCTCGAAAAGCCACACTTGGCAGTGGATTGAAAGTTGACAGCAACAGACACGGTTTCACCCGGTTCACCGTCTCAAGCGTCTCAAGCGTTCCGTTTCACTGGGGTGTCCGGGCCCGCCATGGGGCGGGTAGTCCAAGTCACAAGTTTGGTTCTGGAGCCAAAGGGGCTGCAAATCCCACTTTTTGCAGATGATATGAGATGATGATGTGTTGTGAGCAACAAACGAGTGTCCAAAAGGTGTTCATCAACTCAATCTCAAGATATCTTAAGTGTCTCTGCAAAACGAGAGGAGAACTGCTCTTCAACAAAAGCAACCCTTGTGTAGACATTTTTCGAATGCAGTCTTCTGATCGAAGCCTGTTGAAAAAGCCAACTGCGCCAGGGTGTAGGGCCCCTTTGGATCAAAAGCTCACGATTGCCGACCCAAACTGCCTAGCTCAAACTTCCTCACCCCCAACTTCCTCACCCTCGCCGCTCTTGCCCCAGTGGTCCCAGCAGCCATTGGGAGTACGCTGGGTGTAGTAGTCCGCAGCACGCTCGGGCTTGTCATATGGCACCTTCATGTAGTCCTGAATGACTCCCTTGTCATCCTTCTTCCAGGTGTAGATGTAGTTCTCCTGCTTCTTTGCTGGCTTGATGGGCAGCACGTAGAGGCCGCTGGGGTGGGACATGTCAGGGTCTTTCTCGTTCACCCACTTGGAA
>Ga0126342_10014664_pt1 | contig 13811 bp, 12 predicted proteins | sample Cyp1metagenome_FD_92528 | JGI IMG/M metagenome (GOLD analysis project Ga0126342, IMG submission 92528) | Coral microbial communities from Lord Howe Island, Old Settlement Bay, Australia - Cyphastrea 1 metagenome | ecosystem: Host-associated > Invertebrates > Cnidaria > Coral ...
AATTCGAATTTAATCCTTTTTTAAGGTCGATGAAGACCAGACACGTAGGAATTAAATTCGAATTTAATCCTTTTTTAAATTCGATTCCAAGCTTTTTTTGAATTCGATTTTCGGCCTCATCCACAGTGTGATGCTCCCAGTGGTGTCGCGGAGCGTAAAGGTACTGTAGATTCTAGATCAACCATTGGTACAATTGCTAGTTCCTTCCCCGCTGGTAGCATTCGATGATAGTTGGTGCTTGTTTCAATTGATTTTGCCATCATATCACCCTCTGTCCTAAGCAACAACATGAGATGTTCTGCCGGCTTGTTCTGGATGTCAAGTGGAATCCTTGTTTGCCCAAGGAAGAACTTGCTAGAGACTCATCCTGATCCAGGACTGGCCGTGGCGATTTGAGCAGTTTCTTCTTGGCGATTGCCATCTGTTTGGGACCCTGTGATTATCTTAAACGATCCATTTTTTCTTGGGTTATTTCTCGAAAATTTGTTGGTTACCCTATCCTATAGGATCCATGTATGCTATATATGGTAACATTTACCATCAATATACCCCAGTCATGTTAGCATATATACCATACATGGATCCTATGGGCTATGGTAAACCAACATAGACATACATATATGACGAATGGTTTCTTCTTCGGAACATGATCTACATGCATGGCGGCTTTTCCACATCCAGACGTTTCCAGAAGGGCTTACCATCCAGTAAACGCACTTATAGCTATGGAAAATGGTCCATTTACAGATGATTTACCTATTAAAATGGTCATTTTCCGAATGTTCCGATCTTTGTTTGCCGGAAAATCGGCACAAAAGATGACATCCCATGAAACATCCCATGAAAAATCACATTTTCCTGGTCATTTCCCATTCAACTCCCCATGAACTCCCATGAAACATCCCATGAACTCCGAGGAGACCCCGCACTGCGGCAGCTCTTGGAGGTGGCCCAGCTGGAGCCCCATTTCCAGCCGCTGCCTGTGGCCTGGAAATGGCCGGCGGATGGGACTTTTTTGGGGCTCAAAAAGCCATAGAAAATGCGGAGTTCACTGAGTTCACCCTCTAAAATTGGGAAACCAGGTGGTTTTTAGATGATTAGCATCTAAAAGTGGGATAGATCTGGGTAAATTATAACGACCTCACTGCGACCTCACTGGAACCATGGTTAGTAAGGGGAATCATCCCCAAATGGCCTTAATTCAGGTTAGTGAAATATTATAATTTACCCAGACAGATGATTGAAGCATGAAATGGGGAGTTGTTTTAGGGGAAAGCAATAATGAGATGTGGGAAAGCCAATGCGAAACCTCTCCGGAAAATCGTATGCAATGGAAATGGGAACATGATGATGAACCATTGGGTTTAGAGGTGCCATGGGGTACACTATTTTCAGAGGAATCCATGGTCTCAATGGGTAATTTTTTACCATTGAGACCATGGGATTTCAGCATACAAAATTGGAATTCACCATGCTTAAACCATTCAGACAACATCAATGGATTGTTTTAAGGAAACTCTGTAAGGAAACCAGAGTTTTGGTCATCAATCATCTTCTGTGAGAGATTTGACTGGTACTGGACTCTATGTTTTCTGGGGCAGTGAGGGTATCAACCAGCAGAACTTGCATGTATTAGGGCTTTATGGATGTCATGTTTTTCATGTTTTAACTTGTTTTGAAACAACAAAATGCCTGGAAGGTTTTCTTTTGGGTTGATAGGGGCACCTAAACCGGAAATGAGCATTCTACTTTTTCGGGCATGATTGTCAGAAGCCATTTCTGGGAACCCCCTTCCACCAGTGGAACCCAACCATGTTTAAAGCGGCTGAAGTGTTTTGGTAAGTTAAAAAACATTCTATGCTAGATTCTATGCCTATGTGTTGAAACCAACAGATGGCTCATGGTTCGGCATGAAAATCATCCAGATGTCTTGGTGAATTCAGGCCATCTGGGGCTGGATGCGGACCCAAGGAACCGGATGATCTTCATCCATGTCCTCCAGCGGTCTCGAGGGTAGGCCCCATGGCACCCTTGTGCCTTGGGAACTGAAGAAAGCTCAGGTGGGATGGCCATTCAGTCAGGTGTATAGAGGCAAGGTTGAACCATGGACAACCATGGGATCCCGGAGGTTGGATGGTTTAGGATGATGCTTGAATGAAGGATAGTGAAAGTATTGTATCTCCTTTTGAAGTCACACGTGTTTGTCATTCCATGGGACCAGGTTTAACAGTCACAGTCAGCATGTGGGTGTTTGTGGGACTCCTTTTGCCATGAAACCATTGATCATGGTTCCACAGCACTTTGGGGTACTTGGACTTATTGCACTTCACTTGGGGCGTCCACCAAATTTGCTGAGGGATCATATTCTGATGAGGGTTTGCCCCTTCTGGTTCTGCGCGATCTGCGGTTCCAACGGTTTTGTAGCCCCCTTTAATTCAGTGAACACACCGACCAAGCCCTCCCCAAGCATCAAAAGTCAGAACTCAGAACAACTCTCGGAAGTAGTTCCCCTGCAGATGTGCCCATCAGCGGGCTACAAAATGCTACAAATCCTCCAGGGTTTTTACGCCCCTGAGGCCTGCACAACAGGAGTCCAGCATGGAACCTGAACTCATGAAGCTCTACCAGCAGATCCAAACCCAAAAGGTGCCTCGAAGCTTCCTTTTGTGGGAATGTTGTGGTTGGTGATCTCTACGGTTCTGGGTCTTCAACACTTTTCACATCTTTTCACTATCTTTTTCTGTGAAAAATAGAGGGGTTCCATCCGCCTTGAGGACGCCCAGCCGTGCCGAGCTGAAGCTCGTGGCGCCTTTCGCTTCGCGGAGCTCTTCGCAGGGATCGGGGGATTTCGGTTGGCCCTGGAGCGGTTGGGAGGAGAAACTCAACATGACTCAGGGGTTGGGGGGAGCTGGGGAGGCTGGTGTTTGAGAAGGTGGATTAGTATGGATTAGTCAGAAATGTGTGAAGCTGAGGTGATAACCTGAAGTGCCAATGAGTTGATAGGGAGAAATTAGTTCTATATGTCTTTCAATGTGGATTCCATTGAGACCAGTGCCAAGTGCCAACTGATAGCTGATAGCACTATATAGCACTCACATGGGGATGGATCAAAACCTATTATTACCATATTTGGGGGAATAACCATTCATTAGCCAGCTATTTTGGGGTACCTAGGGTACCAGGGTATTGACCCATAACCACATGTCCGACCACCGAGGAGTGTGTTTTTGCCTCGGAACTGCACCCCACGGCGCGGGCCATCTATTTGGAGAACTGGCCATCTGCCCAGTTGGAGGGCGACATCCGGCTGGTGCCAGCAGAAGAGGTGCCAGACCATGAGCTGCTGGTGGGTGGCTTCCCTTGTCAGTGTCCCGGCGAAGATGCCAAGGGAATTCTCTGTGTTGGTATACCGGTAGGAGCCGGTAGGAGCCCTGAAAAAAGCGCTAGGCAAGTTGGGTGAACTTGGCGAACTATTGGATTTCTGATGGATAGTTATATAGATCTATCACACATGTACATACATATGCATACATATTTGTCTATACATAGTTTGTGGTTGTAGACTTTTTTTTTATTGGAGCCCTTCTTGTGCAGGGGAGGAGGGTTTTGAATTGACACCAACAAGTTGATACCCCACTAAGACAGTTCCAAGCGTACACATCCAGAAGTTGATTCCCCCACATTGATTTATGTAGATAGCTAAGAGGCTAAGATGTACTCTAACTAGGCTGGCCAAGCTGTATCTAGGGTGGTTATATCATTTTGTGTGTATGTTTGTTCAAATCTAGCTAGGCTTTTCTAGTCTAGTCTAAAACTCAATGTAAATCTGACTTAATCTTCATTTTCATCATCTTAATCTTAGTTTTAATCTTAATTCATCCGTCTAACCATCCATCCATATAGATTTTGATGGGTGAAACGGACAAACCAACTTATACTTGTGGGTCACCACGTTGCTATTACTAAGCCTCAAAATTCAAGTGGAGAGAAGCCACGTTTCCAATGTCTTGTTCAAGTTTCCCACCTTCAAAGGCACACACAATCCAGAAAAAAAAAGCTGTGGACTTCAGCCATGGGTTTGCCACACTACTCACTATTATTGGCAGTCATACGCCCACTTTTTGCCACTATTCATCATTCTTCACCACTATAAAACTGTCAGTTAACCATTAGTGAGCCATTAAAATCAATTGTAATCACTCATTGACGATTATTAACCATCATAAAACCACTAACATGAATTATAACCATTAATTAACCATTAGTGAACCATCACTTCATGGCCTAGGCCTTTCTCCACCCTGGGCGAGCAGGGCGGTTTGGCGGATCAGCGTGGCCGCCTCTTTCTGCAGATCTGTCGGATCCTGCGGAGCCGCCTCCCGGCGGCGTTCGGGGCGGGCACCCGAACGCCGGTTACCCGGGAACAGTGGCGTTTTAAGCATCAACACATGGCAAAAACGATGGGGATCTGAACGTGACCAAAAGATTATAAAGAAGTTAAGAGGTTCTTGTTTTCTTTATATGATGTGTGATGGATGATAGCTAATTTGGTTGTCAACTTGGCTAACTGTTGGGTTTATGGATGTATATGGTGGATATATACTGTATCTATGGTTTTTTATGGAGTTATTTTTAATCGATGATAGCTGGGGGCCCTTCGTGCAGGGTACTGAACAAGTTTGATGATGCGCACTGAAAGTCCAAGAAAATCCGACAACACTGCCTGAAACTTCAGTGTGTGATAAAACATGATAAAACTATTCAGCGGAGACCATAGCTTTTCACAATCTACACACACACATATTTATTTATCATGTCTGAATAGTTATTTGTGATAAAACATGAAAAAAACTAAAACTTTAGCTTTTCCATTTTCCATATTTATTTTAGTTTGCTGAAGGGTAAGATAGAACCCAGACACCAGACGATGATTTCCGTATGGACATCCTGAAATGAAGCCAGTTTCTGATAGAACCGAATGCTCAAAGATGGGGGAACTCTTCCAAGAAAACAGGTACATGAACGGTATTTGATGTATAATGTGTGTTCATACTCTGTACTGTACAGTACTCGTTGGTGGTTTTGGAACATTTTTTATTTTTCTATATATTGGGAATAATAATCCCAACTGACTTTTATTTTTCAGATGGGTTGAAACCACCAACCACCACCACCACCACCAGCTATTGAAACCACCACCACCACCACCAACCACCAAACCAGTGCAGTGTTATGCAGTACAGTACCATAAAGTAATGTCAATGTCACGCAAGGCACGGGATGTGCTGCGCCTAGGAAAGCCATTCGCCGCATTGCTGGAGAATGTGCCAGGAATCCTAAACTGACACTTGGTTGGAATGGGCAGCTAGCAGTGCGCCTGGTGGCCTGTGGTTAGTGGGCTATGATGTAGTTATAGTTAGATGTAAGTATTTGAGGTATAACTGAACTGTACTGATTTGCTCCCATCCCTGAAAACGGGAAGATGAAACCCAATTTTGGGTCAACCTTCGCTGTATATTTTAGTGCTTTCATGTTTTTCTACTTGCCATATTTTATAAATAACATTTACAGGATATATCTATGGCTATCTATCCATGAATTCGTGAACATGGTGAGATGTGCTGAAACCACAAGCAGTCCAGGTGACGATGGTCGCGTCATGGCAGAGGTTCTGCAGGGCTTGGAGGAGTCAGGATATCGTGTGGCGCACCGAGTCATTGCGCCTTGGCTGTGGTGATCTGGGGATGTGATCTGCGCATCGTCAGCACCGTTCATCGTCAAGTGCTGCCACTGGTACCGTATTGGCCAAGGATTCTTCATCCATTCTGCCACAGAAGCGCCGGAGAGTTTACTTTGTGCCTTGGAACATCGATTTTATTTGTTGGAGGTTGGCATTGCTTGGACCATCCCACGAACAACAAGTCAATCAGAACCATAGTTGTAACCCACAACTGCAAACCTACTAACTATAGGGTTCCTAGCCAGTTACTAAGGGGCACAGATCCTCCAAGTAGGGTTTTCCCATCGTCAAAAAGTCAACATTTATGACCCATTTATGACCGTAGATGTTGCAGACTCTTGGTGAAGCTCCAAACCAGCAGACCATGATACCTGGCCCGTGAGAGATTGGACCTTTGTCAAAGACATTCACGAAGCATCTAGTCCACTGATCTATTTTATCCCATAGGATCCATGGTGCTGGCATATATGCTAACATGACTGGGGTATATTGATGGAATCCATGTTACCATATATAGCAGCACCATGGATCCTATGGGTTATGGAAGCTTCAGTCTTGCAGTGCCTTAGTCTTCGCCATTTGTGATGCTGCCATGGATTGAACGGAACGTTGCTTTGGCAAAGCAAGGACCCAAATTGGTAGAGAAGAACCCCATATCCAAACATCCAAGTCCGACTTGGCAGGTCGCTATCCGCATGGACTTGCCGGCGTGTGAAAGCCACTTGGATAACAGTGGGATAGCCATCTGGTAAACTAACACAACTATGGAAAATCACCATTTTTAATGGGAAAATCCACTATAAATAGCCATTTTCCATAGCAATCTCTGCCGGTGCTTCCAGGGATTTCTTGGTGAAATCCCATGGTTTTCCTCACGTTTCGCCAAAAACGGGGCCTAAGGATTTCGCTTCCCGTGGCTTCCACAGCTGAAAAGGGCCCTGGAGGTGGGAACATCAAGAATAGGTGATGATACCCTTACCGTTATTTAACGGTTTGCCATGGGATAATTAGATGGCCCATAGAAATAGATGGTTTACCGTTCTTAAAAAATGGTGATTTTCCATGGCTATGTTAAATAAGCAGATGATAAATAATATATCGCTAATATTGATGACATATATTGATGATAATATATATTTGTGATATATTAGTGATATCTAAAGCCCTAATTAATATATCCTGATTATTTGTAATGATATAATTTCCGTATAGACCGTATACTGGTTGGTGGTTTCAAACATGGCTTTTATTTTCCATAATGTACTGTATGGAATATATGGGATAATCCTTCCCATTGACGAACTCATGTTTTTCAAGATGGTTGAATCCACCAACCAGCAAGATTTTGATGTGTTTACAATATCACATATTCACTATCACATAAGTCCAACATTATTACATCTTTATAATGATATGATAATAATTTTGACATTTGAGAAACATACGCCCACCCCAAACATTAAAGGGCCACAATATAATGTTGAGGCCAAACAATGGCCTGGTCCCTGGATTTTTTCCCCACCTAAGTAGAGCCAAACAAATTGCCTTTCTGGTATAGTGACCTTACTTTGATCTCACTGGAATCATTTGTTTAGTAACGGGAATCATCTCCAAATGGCAAGTTTCAGGTTAGTGAAAGATTGCAATTTACCCAGATCTTTATTAGTAATTATATGACAATGGATTGATGATAGTCATTGTTTCACTATATGATAATGGAACATGATCAATGCAATCAGAAACATTATTATTATTATTGATTGTTGATAATCTAATATGATATGATAATGATCATGATCGTTTAATGATAGCATAATGAAAGTGTTAGTATAATTATGGTAGTAATAACTCACTGTTGTAATTGGTACTCATGATTTTAGATAAGAATACTTATAGTAATGATAGTGGTGATAGAACATTAGCAAAAATATAACACCATTAATTAAGAATGATAGTAATAATGATTGTATTGAATGATGGTGATAACGTTGATATTTATGATAGTAACATCGATAGTAAAAGTGTAACTCGCATAGTAACGGCGATGGAGAGGGAGAGAGAGAGAGAGAGAGTAAGTAAAACTCTCATCTAGACTTAGGGCAACAATATTGTATAATGACACGGGTAGCAACAACAATGCGAATACATGATAGCATGCACAACTAAGACAATGTCTGCTTACAGATAAAAAATAGCAACCCCCAAACAGTAGAATCGTATTTCCAGGATGGTAGTTCGATGATGTTTTCTCAAGTTTTCTCACTGATTCCCAGGCTTTCCATTGTATTTTTCATACATGTCCACCAAGGGTTCATACGTGTTGACATTTACTTGTATATGGATCACTGTCAACTCAATCTATTATAACTATAATTAACTATTGTTTAGCAATTACTTAAGTCAACCATTACTTAGATATAGCACTAACTATAGTAGCAACAATGATAATGGACAATTACGATAACAATGGCAATACTCATCATGCAAGTATTGATTACACAAGGTATTACAACATTATGGGATGGCTTCACTTATGTCACCCAGCGCTGCAGGAGGTGCTTGAGCCAATCACTGAAGAACAGAAGGGATACCTCACTGTCACTTGGGCATCAAGGTGCCAGCGCTGTTGGATAGCCAAATTGGGCCAAATGTTTCATGTGATTTACCCCCTGGTAAACGTTTACATAACTATGGAACATCACCATTTTTTATGGGTAAATCAACTATAAAGGTACCATTTTCAATAGCTATGTTTGTTTACCCAGAGGGTATTGATTTTTGCCTACAGGACCGGACCATTGTCGAGGTAAATGTGTTCAAACATTCCCGACATGGCGCATCGGGAACACGCTTTGGAGCTTTGGAAAAGCGTTCTCAAGCGTCCATGTGACAACACACGCACGCATATCATTAAACTATTTTTAGACTGCCACAAGATCAATATGATGTTATTCATCCAAGATCAATATGTTTCCTCCTGCACAAAAAAAACAAACTTGTTTTTCAAATGTGATCGATTTTTTGTTCTCAGGGTTCGCGCCTTCAATTTGAAAGTATTGGCTGCCTGAAGAAATGCTAAATGGATTAGTATATATCAGTATAGCCAAGAAATGTCAAAAAAGTTTCCTTGGCAAAAAATGTTTATATAGTTGTTTCTGTTTTCCTTGAAAGACAAATATTTATGTGAAAACATGTTGAGGCACCATTGGTACTCTGGGTTACCGCAACATGCCCCTGACATCCCAGTGTTGACCCCTCCAATCCGTGATCCTTTCGAGACGCGCCACGTTCTGACCAAGGTCTCCGAGAAGTATTGGTCCAAGCTGGTGACTTCGCAGGTCTACCTGGAGAAACCCAGTGATATCGTGGCAGTGTTGGAGGCGCCCTTCGGGGCGGGGGTGAGGGGGTCCCAAGCACGGGTCTGGCAGAGACCCCAAGGCGCCGGTTCCATGCTCAGGAGCCTGCGGCACCGCTGATCAGTGGATATGGTTCAACCAGGAGCTGATGGGAGCCTGCACTTCCAATAATTTCTGATTCAGATGGTCTAAATATGTCCAGGTAGTTTTTGAGTTTGTTTTGATGTTATTTAAAATTATTGGTAGTGTATTTTATGCTATTGGATTTTGTTGCATGAGTGGTAATGCATGTCGTTTGATGTCATGGGCATGATGTTGAAGGTGGAGAGGGCAATGGTTCCAAAAATAGTTGGATTGGATGCTGAACATATCCCAACTTTGGCTTACACACTTTCCATGTTTTCCAGCAATGGTTCAGCCGGTGTCCTCCGCTGTGCTTGCTAGGAGTGCGGGCCCTTTTGCAGCTGTCACGCAGTTTGTGCCACAAGGCGCTGTGGCTTTTGATTCGGTCGACTGACTCATTGATGTATGACGCATCATGATCGTTGCATAATGGGTGATGACCGGGATGATGATGATGATGATGATGGTGGTTATTTCTTGCAAGGGAGATCTCTGACCAGGTGAGGAGCGTCCACGGATGCTTTCACAACGAGAATGTGCTCGACTTCAAGGCTTTCCTGTGCCTTGGGCTGTGCATGGCCATCGTGGGGGTGCGTATGGTACATGCAGGTGCGATCTCCCTAATGTGCGGTATGCGTCTAACTGCGTCATCCGGAGACCATCATGATTTATGATCAGAATCACGGAACGTTGAGCATACTGTATGTTGAACATCTTCAATTGTTTCACTTCATGATTCCAAACTCTTCTCTTTCTTTCCATTCCCTCCTCATTTTCCTCGTCAGAGTGTGCCCCAGACTGTGCCTGTGATTGTTCACCATCATTGCGTTCTTGCCGATACTTTGTTGACCTCCAACAAATTCTTTAGAACTTTAGCTCTAAGAATCCGAGATTCCCCAGCCCCCAGGAGTCCTACCGTTTGGAGCACTGCGATGACAAACACATGGCCTGGTACCGTGCCATCGGCAACGCCGTCAGCGTCCCCATGATTTCGGCCGTGGCACAGGCCCTGTTGGATGCCTTGGAGTTGCTGCCCCGGGCCGTGCCGTCCATGGCAGGTGCGGGATGTACCCTCTGGTTATGACTAACAGTTTGCCATGGAAAGTCACCATTTTTAATAGGTAAACACCATCTATAAAATGGTGATTTTCCATGGCAAACTGTTAAATAACCAGATGGTACTCAGAAACCATGAAAAACGAAGGTTTTTTGGCCGTGCAACATGTTTTTTTTCTCCCTTTTAACTGTAACCATACGATTGTTTCTGCCATCCAATTTGTTTCCATCCGCGATGGAGGTGTTTGAACCGGTAGAAATTCTGAGTTATCTGGTGATATACCTATAACCATCAGAGATTGTATTTGAAAACGCATTATTTCTTTAATTTGAGGATATGCATGGCATTGCATAGAGGTTAAACCGATCAGAGTCAGGCACCAGAGCTTCTTTGCTTTGTCTTCTGGATGCTTGTCCAGCTGACCGGAAGAACGCTTTGCTGAGGAAGGAAGCCGCCTAGCTGCAGACGAGTCATCTTTCCTGCCAGTAGGGAAGCCATGATCAACCGTAGAGCTTTGTGGCGCGATATGGCACGCACAAATACCATCTGCTCCTTTACTACTGTACCACAATTTGCTGAACTGCCATGAACTGCCATGAACTGCCCAGTTTCGTCCCCTTGCTGACACGAGTGTATGCTGATGACTCTGATGACAGATCATTATATATTACATCCTTATATGTATATATATAGTTTTAAAAGTCACAAGTCATAATTCCCTATGCCTATGTATATATATATATGTGTGTGTGTTGTGTTGACCTAATTTCATGGTTAATATCCACATCCCAGATGCTTCATGTTCTTCGGGGGTCACCTCCGGGGGGCTGGTTGATTAATTAAAACCGCGTTGCCATACCTAGACCCTAGAAGTACCTAGAACAGAGTAGTACTGTTTTATATCACCATGAAATTTATTTCACTTGTTTGTTTGATTTTGTTTGGGCATCTGCCAATTTTAGTGGGCCCTTGGGGGTCTAAGTATACTCACATGACTTTATATATATATATATATATACATATTTGAATTATGACTTATATATATATATTTGAATTCTGACTCATATATATATATAATGACTTATTTGCTTTTTCAACTTTTCTTTCCGCTCCCAGATCCAGCTCCTTCCAAGCTTGTGCACGGCCAACGTTGCTGCACTGCTGGCTGCGCTTGAATGTCCGGGTGAGGAACGAGGGCATGTGCCGCCCGTGCCTTGGCTGGTGGGAAGCTCATGGTGTAACCCTTGTTGGCTGATGATTAGTTTGGGATTACACCCAAAAGACATTGGGGATGGTCATAGTCTAACCAACCAGTGTTTTGATGAATGAGATATAGTTTTTTGTTGCCATGTTGAGGCCCGGCACCAAGAAATTCTGACGGCTACTGGGACATGACCAAAATGTGACGCGGATTGTTGGCAAAAGGCTGTCATTGACATGGGCAGATCGTTTGTCCAAGCAACTGCTGCCGTGATAGCATCCTACCCCCTTTTCCCAAGTTTTTCTCCAGTCCTTTCTGGCAGCTGAGTAGGTGACTCAGTCACTTCACATGTTCAGATCTTGACTCACAAACATATATATATATATATTATATATATACATAATTATATATAATTCAAAATTAGTTCAACATAATTCATAAAACTCCCATAATTGTAGGGTTTTTTTTGGTTGGTTCACAAGGAGCCATGTCCGCTGCCAAGACTAAGAGTGCCCAGGAGATCCACCCCGCCAAGCGCTGGCAACGTCGCGAAGTGAAGGCCCAAGCCACAGCACCTCCCACAACGCAGCCTGCCAGCAACCCCGCAGGGTATCCACCAGCAGCAGCGGTGTCAACAGTGCCAGCACCACCAGCACCACCAGCACCACCAGCACCACCAGCACCACCAGCACCACCAGCACCACCGGTGCCGGAAGCGGTGACGGCACGGCACAAACCGCCGGATAAATGCCCCATCTGTTTGGAGGGCTTTGAAGCCGCCGGCGCCATGCCCCGGACCTGCAGGAAGTGCCAGAACAATTTTCACCAAGCGTGTCTGGCAGAATGGGCCAAGAAAGAGCAACAGATCAAATGGGAGCAGAAGCCATGGATGTTGCCATCACAATTCGACTCGGGCACCTGTACGTGCTGTCGTTCCTCCAAGGGACACGACAAGTCAAGGAGGTGGAAAAAATAGGCCGAGCATAGGCCTCGGCTCTATGGTCTCATGGGAGTAGCCAGCAGGTGGTGAGTAAGCCAGTGATGGGTCCAAGAGGGACCTCAAAGACATGTTGCGAAATCTAAAAGCATTTACTGTACAACAGGTGGAAGGCACCAAGGTCTGTTGCCATAGCTGTTCGACTTATCTTGACTTATCTCATGTGTTCCAACCATCCAAGACTTCTCCAAACTCTTGGATCATCGACCTACCACAGCTGGCCCTTTGACCATGCCGAGCACAGGGCGCGTGTCGCGAACCAAAGCAAACTGCTGGGAGTGGTTCCAGGGGCCAGGGTGGTGCAAGGGGAATTTTCCTTGGTCATGGCAGGTGGTTTCAGTCATATGATTTGATTGATATGTCTTACTTTATGATACGTCTTACTTTTCCACCCTTAAAAGTGGCTTCAGGTGATCCTCACTTGGTTAGGCTCCACGTGCTGTTGGAAGGTTGCGGTCTTTGGAGTCTGACGAGCGGCTTGGCATTTACGTATATAATGGATGAACACATGTTCATTTGATAGTTTGCCATGTATATGACGAAAAAAAATGAAACAACATAGTTTACCATTTGGACAGTGGTGACAGGCACTTTGCTTTCCACAATTTAATGATGATGATTTCAAATGATTTCGGGTCTACCCAGTGCATCTACTCATCATGAATCCGCACTTCAGTTCGGCTGAAAATAGGGCACCCTAAAAATCAAACAGAATTCATCATAATGTCCCCATTTTGGATGTATATTTACCCCATTCGGTATTTAATTTCCTCAAATATCTATACGACATTGTATATTAACATTGCCATTTGGGATACATCTATACCCCATCAGTTGATTACAGTAAACTACATCAGTTGAGTATATTAAGATACCCCATTCGTTGACTACTATCTATATCTTCTTTATCTATATGCTACCCTCTGGTAAACTAACATAGCTATGGAAAATCACCATTTTCAATGGGTAAATCCACTACTTCTATGGCCATTTTCAATAGCTATGTAACAAATTACCAGAGGGTATCTATTACAGTAATATTTGAATCCATTATTAGTGACTGGAGCAGTGACTGGTCATCCCAACACCAAGTCGCTGGACCCGCAGATTGGGACCAAGATGCGCCGTGGCATCCTGACGCAGGAGGTGCGCCTTGCAGGGCCCGATGGGTGCCATGCAAAAGGCATCGTTGTCACTACTCTTCCATGCATGGCACATAATACAATAATATGGTACATTGTGGTGTGTATATATATATATGTATATATACATATATATATATGTATATATACATATATATATATATATGTATATATACATATATATATATATATGTA
>Ga0126342_10014665_pt1 | contig 13811 bp, 14 predicted proteins | sample Cyp1metagenome_FD_92528 | JGI IMG/M metagenome (GOLD analysis project Ga0126342, IMG submission 92528) | Coral microbial communities from Lord Howe Island, Old Settlement Bay, Australia - Cyphastrea 1 metagenome | ecosystem: Host-associated > Invertebrates > Cnidaria > Coral ...
GCCTCCTTCATGCCGTCACCCATACCTCCCATGGCTCCCATCATTCCAGCCATCTCTGAAAGTGCAGGAGTGAGCAAAGTCCGAGAATGTTGAAGCTGCAAAAATGCTGCAACCAAAGGAGCCTGGAGCTGGCAAGCAAAGAAATAAGACAATATAAATATATCTCAACCTTCTATATCTTCTATCATACTATGAACTGTCAAAGTATCATTTGCATGAGTGTCAAGAATGTTCAAATACGCGCGAAACTCCACGTTTCTGCCGCGGCCACATTTTTTGATATTTAGCTTGACCAATCCAGGGGATGGAGTTCACAGAGAAGGAAACACCTCGGTCTTTATAAATACCAAAGAAATGTTAAATTTAAATTTAAATTAACAACCTGATATTCAGAATACCAACCTTGAGGTGGTTGTTTTTCCTTCTGTATTCACCCTTCGGCTTTCAAGCCAATTCAAGACATGGCATATTGGCTGTACAAGCTAGAATTGAAAACATCAGAGAGCCGGGCATTAAAGTGCCACACTCTCCTCACTGTCATCATGACAACACGCTGCATCAGTTGCCTTGATCCAGGAACTCAGTTTGTCAATTTGTTTGCAAGATTTAGTAGTATGTGCATGCTCCTTGCCGCTTTCTTAAATAGGATTCAAAAGAAACATGTAACGTCTTGTCCGTGCAAACGCCCATGCAAATGCCCGGGTGAACTTGGCGCAAATATGTACAACTTGCCAGCTCTACCTGGGACTCCTACAGCGTACTGACACTTTCACTGACGCAAGGGCTCCAGGATTTGTGTCAGGCGGAGTGATTCAAACGGGGTGAATATATATATATATACATACATACACATTATATACGCTGAAGCAAGATCTCTGCTTGGCTATGTCTTGTGACAGAGAATGGGATCAGAAAACATCCTCAGCCCTTCAACCAGTTTGTACAAGATATCCACTCCAAGTGGAAGAATGAGAAGAACGAGAAAAGCCTGCGTAGGCCGTAACCGTAAGCTCTTGGAGTCTCTTGGAGTCGGCTGCGTGCTGGGCTGCTTGGCAGCTCAATATGAAAAATCACAAATGCAGCCACCAGTTTGCAGCTTTCGCACCTCCGACGGCTTGGTTGTCTCTGCCATGTCTTCCATGTCTGAATTCCATTTGGAATTTTCTCAAAATGCCCACCCCATTCCATCTCAAGGTCTAAAACCTAATTTTCCCCTGTAAATGGCCATAAAATCACTTTACAAGATTGTAAAACTGCTAGCAATGAGTGCATTTGCCCATCATTTCCCCCAGTTTTGAGGATCACACTGCATTCTTCAGCTCGTGATGCAGGGGGCCAGCTCCAGATGAACGACAGTTTCCTCCAAGCCGAAGCTCGAGCCTTTCCAGCTTAGGCAGCTCCTCAGAGATTTGTCCACGGATTGTGGACGGATAGGGATGAGGAAAACCTCACATCCATTGGGGAAATTGATGATGAACCATTTTTAACCAGTGAAGCTTGGGGGAATCCGATGAGACAACCCGACTCGGAGAGTATTCTGCGTCTGTACCAAGGCAGCAGTCTGAGAATCTGGCGCCAACGGCCCGAGCCAATTCACGCTCACCATTGTCCCCAACAAGATTTCCACGAAGGTCTGCAACCAACCTTCCATGATTTCATGTGAGAGCGGTCGACCATCCCAAGTTTGACACCCACGTGGTAAATTGTCCAAACATTGGGTATACCCAAAAATCCGGTGGTTTATCATGGTCCCCATTAGTATCATTTAACCCCTATTTAGATGTGTACATATCTATCTATCTATCTATCTATCTATCGATCTATCGATCTATCTATCTATCTATCCATCCATCTATCTATCTATCCATCCATCCATCCATCCATCTATCTATCTATCTATCTTCCCATCCCATCCCATCCCATCCCAACCCATCCCATCCCATCCTATCCTATCCTATCCTATCTATCTATCGATCTAATTGGTTCTATCCCATGTTAAAAACGCGGTGATTGTTGGTTGAAGATCCCCCTTTGTTGGAGTGAAACATCACAGCTGGCAATGAGACCGACTTCTCAGAACCTGCAAAGCTTCGATAGGCTGCTCATGGCACGAGCCAACTCGCAAGCACCGGAGTCACCTTTGAACTGAAGAAAAAAAATCCAGACACCAGAGCATTGATGCAGCTGCATGTGTGTGTGTGTGTATCTGTATGTGTCGTATACGTGTGACTGTAGTACATGTTTTGGAAACAGTTTGACAATGGCAAGTTCATCAACTGGCATTCTATTGCCTGGCCTATGCCATTTCCACTGACGTCCAATTCCAAGTCCACCAGCAAACGCAAGTTGGCTAATGCCTCGCACATGGGGAAAATGCCAGAGGTGTGTTTGAGAAGCACTACTGTTATCTACTGTTAGTGTTTATGTTAAAGCGCTAGGAAAACAATATGGCTATGGGTCAAAACTAAACATCGAATAGTTGGCCAATGACACATGTTCATCCGTTCATATCTGTCCACCTCAATATAATATGATATAAACATGCCCTGACATGACATGACATAACAGTACAATTCAGAACAGAACATGGCATGACATGATATTATATTGCATTAGGTTACATTACACTACATTACATTACATTATTTGCATTACTTACATTACTGTATATACATTAGCTACGTTATATACATTATATACATTACAGTATATACATTGTATACATTATATATACACTACGTACATTATATACATTATATACACTATGTGCATTATATGCATTATATACACTATATGCATTATATACTGTATATACAGTATCTACGTTATATACATTATATACATTATCTACGTTACATGATTTACATTATGTACATTATATACATTATATACACTATATACATTATATACATTATATACACTATATGCATTATATACATTATATACATTATATGCATTTGATACATTATATACATTATATTCTACATTATATTCTTCATTATATTCTACATTATATTCTACCCAATATTATTCATTGTATTCTACATTATATTCTACATAATATTATTCATTATATTCTACATTATATTATACATAATATTATACATTATATTATACATTATATTATACATTACATTACATACATCATATACATCATATACATCATATACATTATATACATTATATACATTATATACATTATATACATTATATACATTATATATGTACATTATGTACATTATCTACATCATATACATCATATACATTGTATACATTATATACATTGTATACATTCTACACATTATATTCTATATGATATACATTATATACATTCTATACATTATATACATTATATACGTTATATACATTATATACATTACATACATTACATACATTACATACATTACATACATTACATACATCATATTATATTGTATACATTAGTCATGCATTATATTATATTGTATTCCTCTCGTACATCGCACACCAGTTCAAGTGCTGGAAGCGGCCGACCAGCTTTAAGGTCTTATTCCCCATGGATAACTCAACTTCCTTATCCAGTGCTTATCCAAAAAATGATGGGTGATGTAAGCCCCACATCTAAACAAGGAAGAGGATTGTTTATGGCAATTTTAGTGTGGTGAAGTTTCTGTAGAATTGCTGAATTCTAGACAATATGATCTAATGGTGGGTTTTGGCGATTGTCTTCAAATGTTTGGTGATTTTTTGTAATTCTGGTGGGTTTTGCTCTCGTGATTTGTGTTTCATTTCCGTGACGTTCGATGTTTTTCTGTGATGTTGAGTGATTTCGCATGGTTTTTGTATGTTTGTTTGGATGATTTTTGTAGATTTGGTGGCCTGACGGGCCATTTTCGGGGGGTCTATGGTCAAATAGGTGCTGTTTCCCTGCTTACTGCTTATCCACCACTTAGGATGATCACTCTAATTCAGAGGTCTCAAAAAGACAAGCAGGCACGACATTTCTGCTTTCTGCATCACCATGTTCGTCATCATCATCATCATCATCATCATCATCATGCCGGGAACGTCCCTGTAAACTTCCGGGCAACACACAGCGCCTGGCCGTATAAATATAAATAAACAAATGTACATTTATGTATTATATATATATGGAATTTGTATATATATATATATGTCTGGAATCTATGCCTATATTATATATATATCAGTGGAGGTTTTGACCCATACTCATATTAACCTCTGTGACTTCTCAAGATCTGACGCGCCTGCGACAGTTCTCTGGCACCAACCTCGCGGATTCGATTCCCAGAGGCCAATAAACGCAAACTTACCTCAGACCATCGAATCAATCCACGAGAGTTGGAGCGGAATGTGACACAGTTATGGCATGTGGTGTCCTAAAGATGTTGGTGAACTACCAACAAACAAATAGTAACCGACTATCGCCAAGTTGTCCAGCTATTCAACGACAAGCATGACAGCTGAAAACACTGTAATCTTCAGCAAGTTTGGTGTATCTGTTGCTTCCAAATTCCAGGTCTCTCCCACCCAAAAGTCGTGAGTTCTGGACGCGGACCGTGGTTTTCTCCGTACAAACTCTGCTGCGGGAATTCAATTTTCTGGAGTTTTAGGCTTTAGCCGCTTTAGCCAAGAACAAGAGCTTTAGTTTTTCTCACTTTCTACTATCAATATCTTGTTTTGAGGGGTTGGGAATTCTGATTACTCATGAAGAATTTCACTAGCGGTTCCCTTCCTTTCCCATTGGGAAGACTCTGGGCTGCAGATGTCTGGTTGTCTGGTTGGTTGACGGGAATCGTGGCGGGCTGCAGGGTGGGGGTGTCCCGGTGGGACAATCCAGCGCCTAGCACTAACCTCACAAAAGATCACAAAAGCGGAAAAAAAGAAACGCTGGGCGTCACACCAGACTTTGCTGTGAAGAGATCGCCTTCCACAGCCAACATCGATATACTTTAAGCTTTGGACCTTTACCTATGTCTGTGAATGTGTTTTCGTGTGCAAAATGTGCAAATGCCATGGAAGTTTCAACATTCTGCTGCATGCTGCATACCGGCTGCATACCTAATAAATCCTAATAATACATACAGAGTAGTTAAGATCCATTCTGCTGGCCACTAGAATCTTAGCAGGGCTACCCAACCTGGGCCAACAAACGCGCGCCGGCAGAACCTGGCCATCGAAATGAATGAGGACACGAGATCGTACGAGATCGTACGAGATCGTACGAGTACAGTGAGTACAGAGCACCCAGCCTACATGGTTCACGTTCAAGTCAATGCTCAAGTTCTGCAGGCCCTAGCAAAAAGGGAGACAGCAAAAAGGGCATCCTAAACTGACACCGGAGGAAAATGGATGTGGAAACCGGGCCATTTTCATGGTTTTCTCCCTCTCCACACAGCACATGGCCTGAAGGTTGGAAAGGGCCATGCCCAAATCATGGGCACCTTCGCAACAAGCCATGGCAGCCATGGCAGCCATGACTCAGAATCCCATCACCCAGTAACGCCCAACCCCCCCCACTCTGCTGTCGGGGTCTGCCTGCCCATCCAATGCTACTCACGCTGAGGTCAAGCCTCGAAAAGTCACTCTTTTGCACGAATAACACACAGGCATGTACAGGAATGTACAGGACGAAATGTGCAGAAAACGTGCTAAGATGGCATCTCCAAGTCTCGAAGACTGTGGGAACTCAGCGCATGGGCAATGTCCTCGGGGATGCCGGAAATTCACAGCTGATGGATGTTGATGGCACATTCCGATACCACCAGCCTGGACACCAGCCTCTGAAACCTGTGTCGAGAAGGGACCAGGGATGCCAATGTCAAAGCTGCTCCAAAGTACGTAAATAAAAGGAAAAAAATAACGAACAAAATGCAAAAGAAATCAAAAGAACACTATGGTCGCATCGTGTTGCATCAAGCAAACGATGTATTGAAAGCTCGGGTGCAAACTGCATTTCTGTTCAAACCCAGGACAAGTCGTGAGAGCCTCAGAAGAGGGAAGCAAGCAGCGTGCAAAGTGAGTAAAAATGGCAGCTCAAAAGATTGCTGAAGGATGCTGAAGGATTGTCAGGGTTGAGAAAGGTTTGCATTTTGATCGGACTCTTGGACTCTTGTTGGCCAAATCCAAGGCGTTAGCTTGCGCAATCCTCTCATTGTTGTGGCCATTTGCCGAGCTCCATCCTGTTTCTAAGTCTGGAAATCCTGGAATCCTGGAACTCAGCAAAATCACTCGCTGCGGCCTCACCAACGCGATTGTCGAAAAGAGCAACCTCAAATTCAGTCAGGGCCGGCAGCTCCAGTACCTTACGCCAAGGACAGGAGAACGAGGTGTGCCAATTTGTGCCACATCTCAACACTCGAAAGGGCACCACTTGGGCCAGGCAAGCCACTCCTGCACGCACAAGAGTCTAGCCACTACCCATGGTCTTGCCATGCGAAGCCTATGACATCTACGCAGTCTATACACCATAAACTGCCTGGATCAGAAATTCTGTTGCGATTCAAGTCCAAGACCTCATGTTGCAGCCGTCACAACAAAGCAGACCAGACGGTGCCACAGGGATGGTAGTTTTGGAACAAAACGCATCAAAAAAACAAATTTTATATTTATACATATTATTATAACATTATTTTATATTTATATATATCATATCGTCTACTCTACTTTATATCACTTTACTGTGTCGTACGGAGAAAGACCTGCGCAACTCACAGCGACCCCGATGCCGAGAAGCCAAGGCTTTCAGCAGAAAGGCCGAGCGCAGGGACTTGGACAACTCACGCAACCTGGCATTCTTAAAGATACCCGGCCTGGTAAACATACAAAAAACTATGGAAAATCACCATTTTTAATGGGAAAATCCACTATTTCTATGGCCATTTTCAATAGCTACGTTAAATTACCAGAGGGTAGCTTTCCCATCGGTACAGAAGCAAAATAGCAGGGATGACCCAGCATCTCCAATTTCATTCACGCTTAGATCAAGTTTCCTCAGGTCAAAGTGTGATGTCTAGAAGGCTCACAATATCCAAGAAGGACGACACTCAGATCTGGAAGAGGTATCAAAAAGTATCAAAATGTGTCAGAGAATACCCGCATTTGAAAATGTGCAAAGCGAGGAGGTGCACACTAATCCACTGTGTGCAACCCAGGATCAATCTTGCCAGGCCCCTCAAAGAGGTAAGCTCCTGATGTCATGAACGAAGGACGAGCAAAGTGGCCGTGGTCTCAATGAGTCAATGAGTGTAATGAGTCCATGAACATTTGATAAATAGACACGTTAGACACTGTCCTTCGCAAATCTTTCGCATCCACTGTGCCCAAGTCCGGCCCCTGCACAATTCTGCGGGCAATCCCTCAGATCCATTAATCCTGGATGGATCACTATGGCGTAACGTAATGTAAGGTAATGGTAATGCCAATGAAAACTCAAAGGTAAGGTCAAGCTATTGTAATTGTAAGTGTAATGTAAATGAAATGCCATCCGATGCAATGGAATGTACTGCAACGCAATGGAATGTAATGCAATGTAATGGAATACAATTGTATGTCCTGCAAGGTATATAATGTAATGTAATCCGATGTAATGTACTGTAATGCAATGTAACGTATGGATGCATGCATCTATATATCTATGTATCTATGTATCTATGTATCTATGTATCTATGTATCTAATCTAATCTAATCTTATCTAATCTTATCTTATCTTATCTTATCTGTCTATCTGTCTGTCTGTCGGTCTGTCTGTCTGTCTGTCTATCTGTCTATCTGTCTATCTGTCTATCTGTCTATCTATCTATCTGTCTATCTATCTATGCATCTATGCATCTATGCATCTATGCATGCAGCCATGCATGAATGATGGACGGATGGACGGACGGATGGATGGATCGAGGGGCGTGCGTACGTACGTACGTATATTATACATGTCATGTGAGTGTTCTTCCTAAACCGAACCTGCCAATAGCAGCTCAAGGCTCTGCAAACGGCGCAACGCACCAATGCCCTGACCAGCACACCCACTGATGTTGTGAGGGTACCCTATGGTACCTTGAGGTGGCCAAATTGCCTGCTAAAGGTATTCAAGTATTTTTTTGGTGTGGCCAGACCTGTGACTTCAGTGACGCTTTTATCTTCGAGATTACAGCCGTAGTCAAAACTGACAGTCAAGATAAACAAAGTGATCACACAAAAACGTGGTCACCATATGTATATGGTCACTATATAGTCGTCGTGTCACTGCCATAAGTTGAACCTGTCCACCCCACCAGCCCCACCGAATCAAACCTGGGCCAATTGGCAGGCTCCGTGCTCTCCAATAGATGTGAAACTGACATCGACCTGTGATTCAAAAGAATAACATTTCACGAAAAGAAGACCCAAAAGTGTCCAGTTCGCATTTTTCTTCGGCGTTCAGCCTCCAATTCCTTCAAGCCTTCCAAGGCTCTCAGCGACTTTGCAAGTGATTGAACAACCTCCTGGCACCGAAGTCACGAAATCATCATACCGACAGAATAAAGTCTCCAAATTTGCAAGGCAGACCGGAGACAAGCGCTTTCTGCGGACGTTGACCTTGATTCCTCAGACAACTTCAAAAAATTGTTTTCTACCACGGACCCGACCTGACCAAAATTCAAGAAATATACGTTCAACATCGTCATTGGTAAATTTAATTCCCTCCACCATGACGACCAAATACGTTTAACATTTTTTGGTTATGCAAACAATTGGAGTCAATGTCATACACATGCCAAGCCCCTTGCCCAATAGTTGCTGAGTCAGTGCATTTCGCATTTGACGGTCAGTTGCCTGGGCCGAATCCATTCCACTGATGTTTGTTCCGTTCCGCTTCGGTGCAGTATTTGGTTTCATTGATTTAACAAAAAAAATTGCCCATCCATTGCGCTGGAATTCCAACACTTTCCGGATGTTTTGTGTATCCAAACACGTGGATTGATTGCAAACAAATTGACCAAAGCAGGGTCGCCAACGCCAACTCGAAAAGCAGTTGCAGCATCATAGAAGTGCAGGGCCTGAGGTGAACTCAAGCAGTGTTGAAAACATTTTTTGACTTTGAATGCATGGTGGAAGGAACAGAATATCACTCTATAATACTATGGCATTTTGAACCACACATAAACAGATCACAACTGCGCGTGCAAACCAAACCTATACAAACCAGACCTGGAACATGGCCTCGGCAAAAATCCAAAACTATCATTCCATTGCCACTTCGGGGTTGTACAATTTGGCTGCGCGCAAACTGGGGACGCAACGCCTGGTGCCAAAACCTCGGCGATTAAAAACACACAAAAATGTGGCAAATTCAAGACATGTCTAACAAATGTGCTCAACACCCTGTCCTGACATTTTCCAGACACTTTCCAATTTTCCAAAACAAGGCACATCCGCAGGCATGTGTCGAAACCAGTCTGGCATTGCCATGGTTGGTTGGCACAAAAAGAAAATGACCGACTGGTTGTAAAATGCCCTGCGCACTGTCGATGTTTTACTTGGAAAAACGGGTGGATGAAACGTGTGTCTGCGGCAAATTTGCCATTTTTGTAACCTCAAGTATTGATTCTGTTGAAAATCAAAACCTGTGTTTGATCTTATCAAATGGCTGCAGAGTGTTCACACAGCAATTTTTGTCTGTTTGCCAATCATGAAACCATGTTTTTGAGTTGAATTGCGTTTCACACAACTGCACGTGGCCAGTGTTTAAACACTCAAAAAAATCGAAAACACTTGATGACGTATACGTCAATTTTTTGCAAGTGAAAAAAATGGGAAAAAAACAACCAAGGTTGGTTACGAATACGGGTTGTGCCCGACCACAAAAGACATACAAGGCATAGACATGCATAGACATATTTTATCACTCTTGCAACCGCTGCTGAGCCAATGCAACATGCTTGAACTAGGTGAGTTGCAATCTGCCGAAGGGTGGCAGAGGGGTGGGGCAAGACTGCAACTCACCTAAAGAAGAAACATGATTGACCACAATCAGCATGAAGTAAGTTGAAGTGACATGGAGTTGATGTTGAAGGGAGACATTCATCACAAACGACCGTTTGAACCAAGCTGATGTGCATCCACATCTTGCATGCAGTGATAAGTCGCTATCAAGCTTGACCGCTACAATATCATTTTTGCAACCGCTGGTGAGCCATTGCAACATGCTTGAACTATCAAAGGACGTGCAACTACCGTGAACTCAAGTTGCACTGAATGGGACTGCTACGCAAGGAACACTCATCTGTTTTCAAGCTGGGGCTATCTCACGGCCTGTTGTTCCCCCATTTTTCAGAGTGCCGTGAGTTTGTCCCAGCAAACTGAAGCTTCCATCTTACACTCAGCGGCACCCAGAGCAATCACCTTCTCGCAACTGAATCGTGATGGTCCATCTGAAAGATCTGAATCAGTAGGAACCCTAGCATACCAAGGTGTGATTAGCTCTTGGTACACTCCAGCGCCATAGTTGCAATGAGGACCTTTCTGGCAATTACATTTCTAAAGACGCAAGAAATGAGGGAATCTCGAGCACCATTGTTGTCAGTGTAGATTACAACAGCGTCTGTGACTTGATCACCCCAAAGCAAGAACGAGCAAAACAAAGCAAAGAACTCACACTCAAAATTTGCAGTTTGTTTGCCAAACGGGTTGAGTGTTGTCACCATCTCATCTGACAACCTGTGTGAAAAGTTAAGTAACGCACAGGTTTAACAGCAGGACTGAAGAGCACTGCCCAATGCCCGATGTAACACCTTTCACATCGACATCGTAGCAAGCGTCTGTTTGGATGAACCATGTTTCCGCCGACGCTGGCTTGAGCTCACGAGGACGCCCCTATGCAACTTCAGTGCAAGAACCACATCATCCGAAAGGGACCACAGTTTTGTCCCTAACCTGATCAATGAAGTCGGGCCCCCCAGCACCAGCAAACTGTTGCCGCAGACCCGCACGTTCTTGCGCTGCAATGTCATGCAGCTCGTCCAAGGTCACCAGCGCAGGCTGGAATTTTGTAGGCCAAAGCCCTGTCTTCTCAACATTGCTAACTAAATCCGTACCATTGCGCAATTCGTCAACAACGGCCATGTCTGGATAGTCAACTGACTTGAGCATCTCCTCCGACAGCAAGAGGTTCTTGTCCTTGAGGATCTGGGCAACTTCACTATCCATGGACGCTTTCAACTTGCGCTCATCATCTTTGAGTTCAACAAGACGCCGCAACCAAAAACCCAACGTGCACGCTCTGTATTGCATACGCTCCTGAACACCTGTTTCATGATAAAACTTGATGGTCGACTGCAGAACTTCTGGCAGCCCTGACTTCACAGTCGTCGGATGGCCAAACCTCACCATCTGTTCAATACACTGGTCTTCAGAACACGGGACTCCCCAGACCTGCGTCTCACAGGTGCCCTGTCTGTCAATCTCTGGTGCCTGGCACGTCGAAACAATCCGATTGACACCATCCTCGCAAATTTGCTGCTCCGAAACAGAAATCCCCCTTTTCAGACATGATGAGGGCAGCAAACGAGGAACCACCTGCAAAAGCTGGGGACCCTTCGGCAATGTTGTTGGTGCGTTGTTGCGCAGACAATTTAGCCTGCAGGTGAAGCTGTGGCAAATCGGTTTGTGTGTTCCAGAAACTCCACTGCACATCTTTTTGATCATTGCAAACTCGGCTGCATTGAATCCCAACATTGTACGCTTGGGACGAGTGCTTCCATACATACATGATTGAAAAGTTGTAAAGTTCATCAAGTGAATGACCGATTGAATGAAAGTTGTTTGCCAAAAGTAGCTGAATTGTGGATTTTCAATGCAAAATAAACACACATGTTCAGTGGCCCACTGGACAAGTTTGGATGTAAAAGTACAACTTATTCGCCTTCGAGTCTTCGAGACCTTGATGCGGTCGACAAACACGTACCCGTGGTCAGACCAAACCCTGCCATCCCAGCCTCCTGCAAACCTGGGCTAGGCTGTGCCGAGTGTTGTCGCTCCTCTGGGTTACCTCTAGGCGGCGTGTACATCCCTGAACCTACGCACGGAAGCTTCAACAGAGCTCCGCTACCATGCGAGAGCGTTCAACCCAAAGAATGATCCCAAGAGCCAACACCTTCGACTCCGACAGCTTCAAGCCCCTTTTTGCGCGACGACACAGCACAAAACAAGACGCATGTCAGTCAATGCAGCTGTGCTAAGATCTCTCTCTTAGGCTGTTTGACTCGCACTCCTTGAGAGTGAAAATATATAGCGGAAACTCGATTTCAGGCTCAAGCGCAATTCCAGAGGTAAATCAAAACCTGCATGTTTCAAAAGTTTCTATGGACAAAAGTCACGAAATAAGTGACGTCCAAAATGTATGGCTTCAGGTTTACAAATCCCTAGATCTACGGGACCCTCAAACTAAGTAGTTCATCAAGATAGGTCATTAATCACCATTATAGGTAGGTTTTCTTCCCATCAGTCACCATCTCTCAACAACGGCTCTCGGCCTCAGACAAATGATGGTCACAGACATCATTTGGGAGAAAACTCAAAGCGCTTCGGGGGCCATCGGTTAACGACCTAACGATGAACCCATTTTTTCCTCGGGTGTGGCCGAAGAAGCTCAGTGGCTCGGTCCTGTGTAGCAAAGTTCGCAAATAAAATAGACAATAGCACCGTAAAAAGGTGCAGCTGAACAAAACAGCCTAGCAATTTGCAATGGAGGAAGCCAAACAACAAGACATAAACAAAACAACCGCAAACCAGCGAAGTACCGAAATGCAAATCCCCAGGCCAGATTTGCGTATCGGAACAACGCAAAGCAAACCAAAAAAGAGGAAAGGGGCCAGAGCCCAACACAAACCACCACCACGCGGCACCGCGTGCCAGCATGGCTCCATCAGCGACCTAACGATGAACCCACGCATAAACTCTACATCGTCCACGCAAAACGAGCTTTCCCGAGGATGACAACCGTCACAGTAAATCTGTGCTCAACGCATCGCTCAGCACCAAATCGCCTCGCCTAGCCAGAATCAGCAGTCGCAAACTCCAATCCACTCAAAAACTCATTGAATACAGAAATGAACGTATCTCCAGATTGCAAATCTTCCGCAAAGCTAAGTTCATCGACCTAGCCAAAAAGCAAAACACCATGCAGAAGAGATGAACGCATTCTTAAACAGAATTTCTCCTGTTTTAAGCGCATTGAAATAGCGAAAACACAGAATACCGTGCAAAAAAGAAGTCAATACATCTCCAGAAAGCAAATCTTGCAGCTAAGATTATCGGCATAGCCAAAAGCACCAACTGCAAAATACAAGCAACAAACCCTGCACTGGGTAGAGAACATAGATGTCACGGCGTCCCATCCCAAAACGAAAATTTACAGTTCCATCGGATCCGAATGAAAGACTTAAAAAATTAAACCCATCTAGAACCTTCCAAAGGAGACTCCAACTATCACATAAGTTTCAGGTTAAAAACGAACCAAAACTAGCTCCTCGTGCCTGCTTGTCTTAATCATGATAATTTTTGACTTTCTGTTGTGTTGATGAAGAAGGCTGGCAACTACGTCACAACTCTTTGTGACGTAATGAGATGAAATCAACTAACCATATCAGATTCACCTGCTAACTACAAAACAAAGTCCAAACTACCAAAGTCGACAAACTACTTTTTTTTTCCTCTGTTGCGGCCGATCTCGCTCTAAGGCTCGGTCCTGACAGTGAGAGAAGCGGTAAAAAAGTGTGCAAAATATATGAAACACTTTGGCTTCATAAACGAGGCACATCATGGAAAAACCAAA
>Ga0126342_10014666_pt1 | contig 13811 bp, 18 predicted proteins | sample Cyp1metagenome_FD_92528 | JGI IMG/M metagenome (GOLD analysis project Ga0126342, IMG submission 92528) | Coral microbial communities from Lord Howe Island, Old Settlement Bay, Australia - Cyphastrea 1 metagenome | ecosystem: Host-associated > Invertebrates > Cnidaria > Coral ...
AAGAGAAAGTATAAGAGTGATGGAGGGGGCTAGGCGGATGAGAAGGATGCGGTCAGAAGTGGGGTGATCGCAAGTGCTTCTGTGCTGACCTCAGTGAGTTGTTCAGATGCCCGAGTTGACATGCCCACTTCAGAGCACACCTGTTCAGAGCTATGTTCATCATAGCATAGCATCACCAATAACATATCATAAATAACCCGTGATCATTTAAAAATAGCTCTATATAGAAAGGCTGCTCATGATGACCAGGTCTTTGCTCAGATACAACCAGGTCTCTAAACTTAGCCTGCCTGGCTCAAAATTTTGGTGCCCCACTTCATGTAAATTTGCATTGCCCTTTGATGGATCTACTAGTGATTCTGGTGATCAGCTCGGAAGCTTCATGGCAACTAGGCTTGGTTTGAGTATTTGTTTCTTTCTCCCCTTTGCCAACTGAATGTTTTTTGTTTTTTTAAAAACCACTCAATGATTTTGCCCTTCCATCATGCATCCAACTAAATGAGGTGAATTGCTGAAGATTTGGTCGACTTTACCTACAGTGTTTCTTGGCCCATATGCGCACTTCTATATGATGGGGCTTTATATGATGGGGCATAATGGGAAGAGATTTCAAACAGCCTATCTCAGTCAGCCTATCTCGGCTCAAAATGGCATATCGGTCACCAAACCCTCCGAGTCCTGATTTGCAGCACTACCACCATGGCAAGTTTGAAAACATGATGCGTATTGACATCAAGAGCCAAAGTGAGAGCCTTGGCTTAGCATCCCAGTTCTTTCATAACATTTCAACATATAATATCATATGGTATGTCTTAACATTTTATAACACTTTATAGCATGTTATAACTAAAACACTTATCTTGCTTGAAAACTGTATGGGCCGATCCAGCCGATCCAGCTTGATCCCAGGGTTGTTTTCCAGCATGAGCGACAAGATCACCGCACTGTGAAGGGCTTGCCAATTCACTGCGCTTACTTGACTTCGAGTCTCGGCAACTGATTGTTTCTAAAGGGTGTCATACATATTATTAACTCATCATCACACTTTGAATTTAACTTACTTTTCAGCAGTGTTGCATTCAACTCCTGGGTGGCAGTTCCGCAAATTCAGGAAAAAGGGTGGTATTTCAACTTTATGTGAGTCAAACTTGTTTTGGCCTAGGCGATATGCTTTGTCTCCTTCTTTGGCCTTAGAAGAGAGGTTCCCAGATCTCAACGTCAGGGCTGTACGGGCAAGGAGCAGAAGCCGAACTCCTAATAACAAAAGATTCTCACCTGAGCTGCAAGACAGCAGCTGGGCCTATGTTCCTTAGTTTTTGATCCTTTTCTTTTATGTTTGTGCTATTAAAGTTTTTGAAAACATGTTGCAACAGTTTGTTAACTAGTAATGATTTTTGTGCCTCTGAGGATGTGCAACTCGTGAACCCGAAGACCCTCCAGCGGCATCGCAGTCTACTTCTCTACGAGGCAGGTGTTTTTGAAATCTCAGTTAAGTATTGACTTGTCCTGAGTTGCAATCGATTTTTATTTCCCAAGAATTTTATTGGCCATCATGCCATCCAATCTGTAAGGCTACTACCCTGACAATCGTGGAGGGCAAAATGAATCGGTCAGTAGTGGGGATGAAGATCCTGATGAAGAAACTGGTGAAAGGATGACGACTGATGATCAGGAGGACGAGGAACAGGCGAATAGTTTTTTTGGTTATCCTTCAGATGAAATTCTGAAAAAGGACGACTCCAATGACTCCAAGAATGACATGAATGACATTGAGAGTTGGGGGAAAGCGTAAAAAATCAAATTTCAATTTATTTTTTTTTATGATTTTTTTATGATTTGGATTTATGAATTGGAAAATCGGGTTTTTGATTTTATGAAAAAAATATGATTTTTTTTATGATTTTTTATGACTCATTTTATGATGTTTTTATGATTTTTTCTGCCCGCACCGCCCTCAAAAAAATCATTAAAAAAACATAAAAATATCATAAATTTTTCATAAAAAAATCATAAAAAAGTCATAAAAATTTCATAAAAAAATCATAAAATTTTCATAAATTTTATGCAATACTTATGAAATTTTTATGATTCATAAAAAATCATATATTTTTCATAAATTTTATGATTATTTTATGAAAATTTTATGATTTTTTTAAATGAAAATTTTATGATTTTTTTTATGAAAAATTTATGATTTTTCCAATTGTTTTTTGGAGGGCGGTGTGGGCAGAAAAAAATCATAAAAAAATCATAAAATGAGCCATAAAAAAATCATAAAAAAATCATAAAATTTTCATAAAATCCAAAAACCAATTTTCCAATTCATAAATCAAAATCATAAAAAAAAATCATAAAAAAACATAAAAATAAATAAATACTAAAACATTTTTTTCGCTTACTCCTCAAGTCTCAAGAATGACAAGGATGACAAGAATGACACGAAGGAGGACAATGACAAAAAGGACAAGAATGGCAAGAATGACAAGAAGGATCAATGCGACCCCACGAAAACTCTGAAACCTCAAGTCAATGGTATTGAAGCTTGGTTACTTTCATTCTTTCTTTTTTTCTCTGTTTGTGGGATTCAATTTTTGGGGTTTTAAATTGTATCATTTACTATGTTTTGTTGTGGTGACATGTTTCTAAGGCCCAGGAAACCTACATCATTGATGCGACAGAGGGAGGAAACGCATTGGCGACAGAGACCCTGACAAAGGTGCCTAAATCAATAGAGTCCACATGTTGCATAGTTTTGTTAATTTGTGTTCTTTTTTAGTTTCAACCTTCAAATCCAACAGGTTCATCGAATGATCTTGGATGGTGACCGGACCAACCAAAGCAGCATTGAAATATTGGGGCGCATTTATGACATGGCTCGTGTGTCCCTGGCAGTCTGCATGGTGTGCAAACTTGTTAGATGAAAAGAATCGGAACTATCTGGATGGTTTGCTTGGAAAAGGGCGCTCTGCAGTTTGCCAAAGAATCCAAAGATTTGGGATGTACTGTAATTTTCTTCTTTTCGAAAAGTTTGCAGGTCAGACTTGTCACAAACTTGTCCATCAATATCATTTCCTATTACAGTACCTAGTCAGACCTAGTCCCACATGACATGATCATGTGTTATCTGAGGCTTTATTGGCTTCTTTCGCTCTGCATGGATCACTGCTTCCTGGCTGAATTGGAGTTGAGTTGAAACTTCAGGTTCTGGGTTTGGTTGCTGGAATGATACTTCATCTGAAACAAAGGTTTTGGCTCATGAGTTTAAAGAGAGCTTGCAGATCTGCTAGGTCTAGGACCCCCCCGGAACTGATCAGAGTTCAATGTGAATCTAGCTATGATGGTGAGACTGGCTCATGTGGATCCAGCCAATCCAGCGAGAGTGGGAGTTCAACTTCAAGTTCCAGCGAATCCAGCTCATCACCAACAGAGTCTCATAGCCAAACTGCATATGATGCTGCTGAAAGAGAGTTGATCCTTGTTTCATATGGGGCTGGGGGTGTTCCTGTTTTGTATACGCTTACAAAACCTAAGAGTGTTGCCTGTTCTGTTCATTCCAAGTTGGGTGTGGCTCGCATCTCAGGACTCTACAGCTAAGGGCATCAGTTGAGATTTCTTCCTTGCAGAAGTCGATTGTCTCTGGTTGGGGGAGTCGGATGGCATTTGCCGGAGGTGACCTGTCCTTTCTATGTTTGATTTGTTTTTCTTCCAGCGATTTGATTTAATGTTTGATGTGTTTTTTCTATGTTTGATATGTTTTTCTATGTTTTGCCTTCAGCATCTATGGGAAAATACTTGTTGTGCCCAACTAGGTGTGCAAGAATTTCTTGCTGGATTGAGCCGTCAACTCTCACTGATGTCGGACTGCTGCCTGGTTTCAAGTGATGTGTTATTTTGTTTTTATACTTTCCAGTCTTTTCATGGAAAGTGACTTCAAGCATACTCAGTGTCGTCAAGTGTTTTGTTTCGAGCATTTATGATTTTGAGGCTCTGGAGCTGGTGGCTCATGGTGGGCCCTCAAAGAGCTAACAGGTGATCGCTGTGAGCTTGTTTGTGAAACTGAAAAAGGGCAAGCTGGACTGAAATTCCTCTTGGCAAACACCAATGCCAGAGTGCAACTTGGTGCTAATCTTAGTACGGTTTGGATGACCAGGGGGCTACTGCAGGAAAAAGATCAGAAGAGTGGTAAAACAAAGAATGTGCATGGTAAACAGTTAGTTTGCTCAGCATTATGTTTTGTATTTTGTGAGGGGCTAATTTTTCAACAAGATTTATCACAAGTACCTGTCCCAAACAGTCCAAACATGTCCAAAAGGATCTACACTGATATGATCGAACGTGACCAAACGAGTTTGCCGCAAACCACACTATATGATTGTGGATTTCCATGTCAGCCATTCTCTTTATTGAATTCGTCGTCGCAGTTCATGAATGCCCCAGAGGCAGAATGTTTCCGACAAAGCATTCGAACAATCTGGGCATGTCAGCCTCTGATTGCAGTGCTCGAAAATGTGATGGGGTTAGCAAGGAAAGGAGTGTGGCGCATTGTTGAGAAGTATTTGATGAAATTGACAACGTACTTCTTTTGTCGACTTCACATCACTCCAGACAAACTGGGCAGTTGCGTCAGCAGACGCAGGATTTATATCTTACTGCTGCACAGGCCAGTCAACAGTTTTAGCATTTTTTAAATATGGGTTTGCTTTGGTTTTGTACTTTCTTTTGTTTTGTTTGATTTTATGTCAATATGGTTTTGTTTTTGTACCTTCAAGTTGGTGCCTGCCACCCTAAGGAGTGTACTGAAGGACTACATTGACAGCAATGAGAAGTTGCAAAAAGCAGCCGAGATCATCTACAAGCAACTGCAGGTGTTCCACAGGGCATCGCCGATCTTTGGACGAATCTTCAGCATGTTTGTTTCAATAAGGGTTTCCCAAGGATTTGTTTCCCAAGGTTTCTTTTTCAAAGTGTTACAATACCCCTGGGCTTAGGATGCACCTACTATTCCCCAATTACCATCCAGTGGTGACAGAGAACATCGAGAAACTAAAGGAATCTGGTTCCCGAACTGGCACAACAACATTTGACTTGAATTGGGATGAGAAACCGGAAGAGGAACATCCGAAATGGTTGAGGAAACATTGGGACAAGATGCAAGAGCTGGAGGCTTTTCTGCTGTGCTTTAGAATTCAAAATTGTTGGTTTTCAAAATTGTGATTCAAAAGCTGAGCAAAAAATACATGGTTCCGCATCCCTATCAGGTCAATCCTCGGGAGCTCACACCGTTGAGAGAAAGTTGGCCCGTCGTGCACACCCAGCGGGTTCAGCATGCCCTTGACATCTACAACACTGCTGGAACTTTTGGAAACAGCTTCATCAATACAAGCCAAAGCATAGAGCGGATGGTATCTGGATCTGAGGGTACTATCCCGTGTATCACTCCCAATGGTGCTTTTTTTTCGATGCCACACAAAAGATATTTGACAGGCTTGGGCCTCCAAACATTTTGACAGCTAAGTTTGTCCAACAAGTAATTAATCTTTCAAACGGCTGGCACTGGAAGCTGAGCCCTGAAGGCGCTGAGAAGCTACTATGTCAAGACTTTCCGCTTCACAAAGTCCGGCTGACTCATATGACAGATGCCGTGCCTCAGATATAACTCAGAACCCCTGGGTTGAATCCTGAAAGTTTCCTAGTCAGGGGTATGGTCGTATTTATTCTTGGGTCCAAACCCTGTGCTGAGGAAATGCATTGCTTAGCAGGAAACGCCTACAATGTCAGGTCAGTGGCAGCAGCATACGTATGTGCCATGGCTGTCTCCGATCTTGACAAATTCAACCAGGCAGTGGAGGAACGATCTAAAAATTGAACCTAGTTGATTTGTGGAGTGGCTGCCTGTAAAAAAAAATGCTGCTGCCACCGTACCGCTACTGTTCAATTCAGGACTTGAAGTGCTGCTTTGAATGAGTATGTGCCGAAGGTATTTCCAACCCATGCCAAACAAACTGCAATGATACGATATGTCTCAACTTAATAATGTCATAATATGATTTAAAATCAGCATCAGTTCCAGTTCCACCCACATGATGTACGACTGTAAACAACATTGCTTTGAATGAATTGGATTCTTATGGATTCTTTTTTAAGCACCCCTCTGAAGGTCCATATCCAAAAAAATGTCACTTGAACATATACCCTCGTAACTCCTTTAAGACTGTACTTCAGGACTGCTACCACAACAGAGATCATTTGAACACAAAAAAAAATCATACCAACTCAGCCATGTTCCAACGCTATGAAGCGCCTGATTCAGATGAGTCAGGGTCGGATGGCACTTCTTCATCGGGACATTCATCAGGTGAGAGCTCTTCTAGTTCATCCCCTACCCTTGACAAGAAGGGGTCTGACATGGTGAGCAATGTGAAGAACTTGAGTTTGAATCAACTTCTCTGCATGGAGGTAGGTGATGATGGTGATGAAAGCCAGGCTGCTGTGAATGGCAAGTGCAAATCTCGTATAACAGAGGCATTCAAACGACCATGCTGCAAAAACAGATGCAAGAAAAATCTTTGTTACAAACTGGTGTTTGCCTTCTGCATGGGTTTCTGGTCTTTGAGTAAGAGTGGACAAGACTGTTTGTTGCCTGGCTAGATGCAATTAGCAACCCTTTTTCTTGTTTAATCTTAAAGTTGGCAAAAGTACTTGACCCTGACTAGTGTCTAGGTATTTTCATGTATTTTCTGAACGCTACAAACTTTGCCACAGGCTTTGGAGTCTACAATCAAATGGTAGACAAGATGCTGAAGAATCCGAAGATGATGGCACTGGATCGACTCTAGCAGCTCTGCCCGGGCAACATCCTGCAGGTCCAAGTGGAATATTGAAGGACTGCTGGGACTGGGGAACAAACATGGTTTGCATATGGTTTGAATAAGAAGTTGTTTGACTCCCAATGGCCCCAAATAACCCCAAAAAAAATACTGAAGGAGTTCCAGCATGTCGTACAGCATTCCTACAGTTGCTTGGAATTGGGCGTGGAAGACTGGCCCGTACCAAGCGCACATTTCGAGGGGAAGATGCTCGAAAATATGGTGCTTGGGGTTTGAAAATATTGTGTTCAAACAAACACAATATGTAATATGTAACAACTATCAATCTGATGACAATTAAATCAAAACTAGGCAATGGTCATGGTTCCCTGTGACACAAGGTGCTGGCGCTGGGCCTGGCCAAGTTTCAGCATCCGTTCTCCGATTCTTGCAGCACACATACTGGAGCATAGCGGAGACCCTTCCGCACGAGAGCCTTGGATTTCATGGGCAATGTTAGTTTATGGGGATGGGTTGACACCTTTGAGTTTACGATGGTTTCATCGATGTTTATATAATGTTGGAAATATTATTGGTTTAACTTGCCCTGTGTCAAAGGTTGGAAGTGGACAGTGCAAACTTCACAACTGAAGATGGGCGTGCAACTTTAGTCCAAGCTCTAGTTGATTCAGCCCTTTGTTCTGCTCCAGGGCTGGTGGAAAACAATCCTGCGCAGTTACCTCGAAGGTACCTCCCACCTGGAAACTTTTCTGACCTTTACAGGCTCTACACTGCAGCGTGTCATGCAGCAAAACAGCCAGCTGCAAGTTGCTCCACTTTCTTCCGAACCCTTCGCTCATCCGGCTGGAGAAAGAAGTTACGACACCGACCCAGAACCACACACAGTAAGTGCACAACTTGCCATATTCTGAAGGATCGGATTCGGAAATCCAAAAGTTTACAAGAACATGCTGCTGCTGCCCAATACTTGAGGCATCTTGCAGGGCAATTTTCTGATAGACAGTGCTACTGGCAATTTAGACACCGAGCAGCTCATCGTCATGATCTCATCGTGGCGATACAAGACAGCATGGATAAGTCGAAATTCCGGATGCCTCGCTATGCTGGAGGCATTGTTCCAAAGGCATTGGAGCAGAAAGTGCGCCCCGAATGTGAATTGACTGCTTGCATCGTTCATGGGAGGGGCATATACATCTACGTGGCAGACCCTGACATGTCGTTTGGGTCTGACTGGAGTATGGAAGTTTTCAGTAGGAGCCTTCAAGCATCATGGGAACAGGCACAGAAACGTGGCATGCTGTGGCCACGGGCTTGCAAATTGTTCTCCGACAATACCCCAAAGGAGCTGCAACTATTCAAAGTTATGTTTATTTTATATAATAGTGTTTTAAGTTTTAATGTTTCAAAATTTTAACCATATGGCCCATACAGCCACCAATTATCCCCGAAGTTTCAACTTTTTCCGGAATATTCCTACCCTATTCATCCCTGCCCAGGAAATCAAGAATTCACTGTTCGACAGATATTGCGCAACACTTTGCGCTGCAAGTGCCTTTGACAATATATCTCATGAACACCTCACAGTTGGCCACACGCACGAAGACGTGGGAGACTTTGCTGCATTTAGATTGTTTGTGCCAACAATGTCAGTTATTGAATTGAATTTCCTTTGAAATTTATGATTTGGCAAGTTACATGACTCTGCTGAGATGCTCTATTTGGACTAATATCCCGATTGATCAAAGAGGGCGATGAGGATGTGTCATGACCTCAGTATCCCTAAATGTCCCTAACCTCCTTGGGTGCCAAGTTGCCTCAAGCCAGCCATCTTCAGGCAATGTCCCCAAGACCTGGTAGCGTACCTTGGAAGCAGTGTCCAAATATTTGGCAGCAGTGTCTTTATCTGAAAAAGTGTGGAAACATGTTTTTGGTATGGATGCCTGAGGTTTCTCAATGGCAAACTCACCCAGCATTTTGCCAACAAGCAAATGACCTTCAAAGCGACCTATGTAACAATGGTTCGGGACTGGACAGGAAACTTGATGAACTTTGCCACAACCTTTGGGGCTTACAGGAAACGTGCTAAAGATCAAAAAGATGTCCCTCATTCTTTCACATTTGTGCGACGTGATTGTCCCTGGACATTTTATATGTTGTTTTGAGTTTTGTGTGTGTGCGCATGTGTTTCTTGTAGGACAACATCTTTGCAGTTGTTTCACTTAGGCATGCCCCAGCAACTGGTGAACAGTGCAAGCAACAGCCTGCCGCGCCGATACAATGAGTCTCCACATGATGTGTTCATGCTCATCAAGGGGTTTGTCAGTGACCGGGATCTATCACAACCTCCGCTTCTGGTATGGCCTGGTGCCAGCGCACAAGAATCTTTTGAAGCTCTTTGCAAGATTGCCCGGAATGAGGTGAACAGTGACTTGGTTTTGAATATGTTTTACTCTGGCTTCTGTTTGTATAACATGCAAGTCAGTTCAAATTATCATAGCCCCCCATTTTACATCCAAGTGTCGTTCAAGGTTTGGCCTGCAGCATGGATGAAGATCGACAAGAAGTTCTGAAAGAAATTGCAGAGTACCTCAATGACAACTACAGTCAATATGCTCGGGGTGTTTCTTATCTGCTGCAATTGGCTGGCGTGTATGCTGCTCAAAGAGTTCAACCTCCGCACCTTTCCTTTTTAGAGGATGGTAGCTTTGGTGTGCAGCGGGGGGCTATGCTTATGCATGACCCTGAACCCCATGTTTGGCACACAATGAATGTCAGGTTTCACCGGTGCTAGATTGGGTCTAAACATTAAATTTGGGAAAAAAATGCTTGGAAACCAACAGCTTTGGGCATGTCAGCATTACTCCTCAGTTCACTACATGGCAAGCAATCGAAAAGTGTTATGATCCAGTTTGCAACCGCAGTATTTGACATCGTCTCACTTGGCACATCGCTTGTGCGCCATGGCATCTTTGGGGTATTTTGGCCCTGTGAAAGAGGAATTTCAAGATGGGAGTGTGCCTTGATTCCAACAAGAACTTTTTAATTTTATAGCAATGTTCATTCATTTCCCCCTTCAGCCATGCAGCCATTCCGATATATTCCGATATTGCCAGTCAGGCCGACGATGTTCCATCCGATGGCAAAGTGAAGTCAATTCCTGAGGGGTTGACAGCGAAAATGGATGAGGCCAGGCATTGGTTGACCCAAATGGTATTCACAATTGATCACAACATGTCATAACCCAAATTGGCAAAAACCACAACTTGAAACCTGTGCCCAGATTTGCTCAGAGTTCAACATGGGCCGTTGGATGTGGGAACAGCTGGGTTCTGACAACGGCAAGAAGAGTTTCATACTGGTTCCTTGGTCTGAATTGGATTGAACTGGTGTAATATTATATGACCCCTAATGTCATAATTTATCATTATATTATGATGTCATCTGATACATACTATGTCCCATTATGCCCCTTATTTCTCATGAAAACGCAATCACCTTGAAGATTTAACTGCAGGCTATGTCTTCAACATTCAACATGAAGTGTGTGAGCAAGCTGGTGGAGAACCACGTTCAACCTATCTTGCAATCAGTGCCTGTGGCTTCCAAAGAGTTTTACCTCAGCCCCTGGAACTTTGACTTTTCAGAGAGATCGAAGTATGGTGAGAATGGCCGCTGGCCAACAAACCTCCAGTACAAGAGCCACTTCCACAGCTTCCTGAAGTCTGGCTATGAGGCGAGCCGCGAGCCAATTGATGTCCGCTTCCGGGAGCAAGCTGATGCCATAGAGCCTTTCAGCGTGCAGTTTGTGGATGGTCAGAACAAAATGCTGATTATCCAATCGATTCTGGCTTTGATGGAGGTGTGTGTGCTTTGGCTGCCCTAAGCATGCCAAATTTCCAACATCATTGCCCATCAGAAACCAGGTTGGTCCCAAAGTTACATTTTTTCTGTCCATCAAACATCAGGACATCAAAGAGATGGAGGTGGAAGAGGACCCACACTTCGCTCATGTGCTAGCAAGTTTCAGGTTCATTCGTTGCAACTTCAAGAAGCATTCCCGGCCGGAGCACTATATCTATGAATCCTTGAGTCCAAAACCCAGTCTATATAAATTGTATCAACTTGTATCTTGTGCTCCCTAATTGATTGCACAGATCTAGTTATATCCTCCCCAGGCTTGGCAAATCGAAGAGCTGAGAAGGTCAAACCATCGTGCCTCGACTACGTTTTGATCTTCAGAGAGGCGGCCAGGATCAAGCAGACAACCATGCCGAGCAGCAGCCTGCGGGATTGCGTCTGGAGTGCAGTCTCTGAGTACAACAAGACTGTCTCCAAGGCATGGTTTTAAATGAGCTTGTTCTACAATCAAATAAATATCGCACAATATCCCACAACCAAGTAAATGGGTGATAGTTATTGTATATTATAATGATGATAAATTATTATACTAAAGGATGGGTCCCGAATTTGAAACATAATGTCATCTAAACTATAGGGTAATCCTGTCATTGATTTATTCATGGCAAACCCTGAGAACTGGAGAGTCAAAGATGATGTCCGTCGCTTGACCTACAACTTGATGAGATGCCCTGCAGAGCTCATGGATCTACTTGGCCAAATGTATGAACACACGAAGCCTGAGATTGCAGGCCTGATTTTGAGAATGGATTCGATGTTCCCAAGTACAGTATGTTTTTTTTTGTCAAGGTCTTATGACACAAAATCTGTGATTCTCGTGTTCCCTGTCAGCTATGTGCATCGAAAACATGGATGGTGACTACTACATCCCCGGTGCAAAACCTGATGGTGCCGAAGGCATCTGGAAAGAAGTGCAGGCTGCTTGGCTATAATTACAAATGGTCTTGGTTGCAACATGTTTTTAAACCATGTCAAATTTCATTCAACTTTTCACAATTATACAGTGTTCTCAAAATGGTTTCAATTTGTGTTGTCCAATCTTTCCTCACAGATATTATAGTGTTCTCAAAATGGTTTTAATTTGTGTTGTCCGATCTTTCCTCACAGGAGTCAACATCGGCAGCCGTGCTCGTCTGGGCAAACCGTGCACAATCAGACTACAATCGCAAAGCCAACAAACATGCCTCTTCAAAGCAGAAGGACTATGGTCAAAAATGCATGTTTTCTCCAACTTGTTGGTTGGTTTAAATGTCAAAGTAAAGTATTGCTTGCGTAATAAAATCTTTACAAAATTTACCCTGCAACCCTGGCCAGAAAATGGCTCAGCGTGATGCTGCCGGTCTGCAAGATCTGTTTGCCTTGTCCTGCTTCTTCGCGTGGCTCATGCCGAAGATGGAGGTGCAGTTGGGAAAGGATTCTGCCATCCTGGGCAAGATCATGGAAATGTGGGATCTTGGGTGCCTTGGATTTAGTTGGTAGAAAGAAACCGCAACAAAAAAACAGGTCTTTCAAAGAGGCCCCATTGTAGTGTGGAATCTGAAATCCGCACTACTATTTGCAGGGTTCAGGTTGTAGGGGAAAAATGGTATGGTTCCACTAAAAAGCAAGTTGAATTTCTGTATCTTCCAGTTTGTGGGAATCGTAGTGTGGATTTCAAAATCCGCACGACTTTTGCCTTCTAATTTTGAATAGCTGGGAATGTTGTGTTTTCTCAAATCCAAACATTTATATAACTTCAACCAAATTGGGTCAACAGGGAAAACCGCACTACTCCATCCCAGGGGATAAAAAAAACCGCAAGATTTGACTTGAGCAAAAACCAAAACCGCACTACTCCATCCCAGGGGATAAAAAAAACCGCACTACTGGGCCCATGTTGGAAAAATTCCGCACTACTGGGTCCATGTTGAAAAAAATCCGCACTACTGGGTCCATGTTGGAAAAATTCCGCACTACTGGGTCCATGTTAGAAAAATTCCGCACTACTGGGTCCATGTTGGAAAAATTCCGCACTACTGGGTCCATGTTTGTACTGGGTCCATGTTAGAAAAAAATCCACACTACTGGGTCTATGTTGGGAAAAAAACCACCACATTTTGTTGATGGTCGATGTTGGAGAAATCCACACTACTGGATCAATTTTGGAAAATTTCAACACTTGGTACATGTTGGAACAGCTACCCAACACTTGACCAATGGTAACATGCTGTCCAAGTCTCAACAATGCCGATATCATCAGCCAGGAATCTGCAGCAAAATTCGATTTTTGCCAAGCCTTGGACTAGATTTGAGCACCTCAAAGCACTCAAAGCTAGTCCAAGGCTTGGCAAAAACCATTCATAACCTCAATGTCCCATGGACAAACCCAGGAATGGATCAGTGCAATGCTTTGGGTTATTGGATTTTCCCATTATGATTCAATATTATATCTATCTTTATAGGGGTTCCAAGTGTCAATGAACCTTTGCTATACCCGTGGCACAGCAGTTGCTATAAGTTCCTTTTCTCTTTGAAAAGGGTTACATGGTATGAGCGATTAAGCCCCAAAAGGTAACAAGAAATGACCCCCGAAATTTGGTACCTTCAAGGTTTCTCAAGCCCCTTTTTGGTTCCTTGAAGGTGCTCATGCCCCTTTGCTGCAATGAACCAAATCCCGATCTCCAAGCAGTTTTCTCTTGGGGTGCAATAAAATAGGTTTTAGGTGTCTATATACTGCAGAAATGCTTATTATATATTATATATATTTGATTCCACATCATACTATAAAATGTAATATATACAAATAAAACATACTATGATATAACTTAATAAATTAAAACACAATAAACTATAATATAATATATAATATCATATATAATATAACATGATATAATATAATATAATATAAATGTTTTGATATAACTAATACAATATAATATAAATATTATAATATAATATAATATAATATAGTATAGTATAATATGATGTTGTATAATATAAAATGATAATGTATGATAAGATAAGAAAAATAATAATATAAAATGACATATACTAAATAAAACAAATAATATAAACATATTTCATATT